>Ga0299906_10001778_pt1 | contig 18259 bp, 17 predicted proteins | sample RVTome_14_FD_200259 | JGI IMG/M metagenome (GOLD analysis project Ga0299906, IMG submission 200259) | Soil microbial communities from uranium-contaminated site in the Upper Colorado River Basin, Wyoming, United States - RVT145D125 (version 2) ...
TTTTGCTCCCGACCTCGTAACGCGGCGTCCGCCTCCTGGTGTAGCCGGACGCCGCGCCCTCTCCGGCTGCGCCGCTTCGGCGCAATGCCGCCGCGAAACCGTCGCAATGACCTCCACGAGCGCCGGCCTGCGCCGCGCGCTGACGTACCGCGCAGGCTGCTGACGCGCCGTGTCACGCGCCTCGCGCCGGCTGGACGTCGATTTTCGTTGACGGCCGCGCGCAGCGGGTGCTAGCGCTCACATCATCCCACGAGTTCACTGTGCGAAGTGCCGCACGCAGCCGCTGCCCATTGGAGGATGCCATGAGACCGACGCGCGCCGTCGTCGCGGCGACCTTCCTGCTCGCTTTCGCGCTCGCCGCGCCAACCGCTCACGCCGTACACGTCTCGCTGGGTCCGGGACCGGCCACGATCGCGCCGCTGGCCCCATACCTCACGCTCCCACCCTGCAGCCTCCTCGGGCCGTTCGCGCCCGACGGCGACCTGATGACGCTCGCTCCGCCGCTGATCGAGATTCCGGCGGGCCCGGTGGGGTGTGGTCTGGGACTTCCCGTGCCGGCGAACGTGAACGCCTACTCGAGCGGTCTCGGGCCGCCGGCCATCCTGCCGCTGCCGGCTGGTGGTCCCGGCTTCCTGTTCAGCGTCGACGGCTTCGCCACCGGCGACTTTCCGGGCGCGATCTGCGCTGCGCCGCCGGTCGTGGGACCGTTCCCGCCCGACGTCGGCTCGGAGGCGGGCGACCTCACCTTCGGCGGCACCAGCGACGCCGGCGCCGACGCCTATGCAACGTACATGGCCCCGGTCGTGCCGCTGCCCGCCGGCGCGCCGCTGCCCGGCACCTTGCCGCACACGCAGCTCGGCGACGGCAACGGCATGGCGGCGCCGCCCTTCTTCTTCGCGCCCGTGCCCCCGCCCGGGGGTGCCGGTCTGGTCGAGCCCGGTCCCTTCCTCGACGACATCGACGCCGCCGACGTGCCCTCGGCCGTGGGGAGCGTCGACTTCGTCGGGCCCGACGGCATCCCCGACATCGACGTCTACTTCTCGGTCGACGCCGCCAGCGCGCCAGCGATCCCCGTCCTCCCCGGCGACGTCTTGACGTCGATCGGCGGCGCCTTCGCCCTCTACGCCCCGGCCCCCGCCCTCGGCCTCGTTCCCGGTGACGACATCGACGCGCTCTACGTGTCGGATCTCGCGCCGCCCCCGGCCGTCTTCGCGCCGGGCGCGGACACCGTGCTGTTCTCGCTGGCGCCGGGCTCGCCAAGCCTCGGCCTGCTCTCGCTCGATTGCGCCGCCGGCTACCCGATGCTCGAGGGCCAGATCCTGACCGACCCGACCGCGTGCTGCGGCCTCGGCTTCGCCGGCTGCTGCGTGCCCGCCGCCCCGCCGTGCCTGGTCATCGACGCCGGCGCGCTCGCGCTCTGGGACGGCGCCGTCTGCGGGCCGAACGCCACGGGCGCGACCGAGGACAACCTCGATGCCTTCGATCTGCTGCCGGGCCCGGTGCCCCCGCCGGCGACGCCGGTCCCGACCATCCCGCCGCCGACCGTGACCCCGACGGTGACGCCGACGCCAGGCGGGCCCACGGAGACGCCGACCCTGACGCCGACGCAGACGGCGACCGTCACGCCCACCGGCGCGGCGACCGCCACCTGCACGGCCGTACCGCCGCCCGCCGGGCCGACACCGACCCCCGTCAGCCTCAAGGGCGGCCAGAAGTGTCAGCGCGCCATCGCCAAGGAGGCCTCGAAGTTCGTCAAGGCCAAGATGAAGGCGCTCGACAAGTGTCACAACGCGATCCTCAAGGACAAGCTCGGGCCCGACCCGGGACCGGGCGGCGGCGCGCGCCTGGCGTTCTGCTTCGCCGACTCCAAGACGGGCGCCAAGATCAGCAAGGCCTCGTCGAAGATCATGGCGAAGATCGCCAAGGCCTGCGGCGGCGCCGACAAGATCTGCGGCAACTTCGACGCCGGCGAGGAGGATCCGGACGACCTCGGCTTCGACACCACCTGCCCGAACTTCGAGGGCAGCGCCAACCCGGCATGTTCGGCGGCGATCACCGATTGCGACGACCTCTCGGCCTGCGTCGAGTGCATCGCCGAGGAGGCGGTCGATCAGGCGATGGATCTCTACTACGACGCCATGCTCGACGTCAGCCCGGTCGCGATGAAGGACCTCAACAAGTGCCAGCAGACGATCGGCAAGGAGACCACGAAGTACCTCCTCGCCAAGGAGAAGCTGCTGCTCAAGTGCAACGACGCCCGCCTGAAGGGCAAGCACAGCGGCACCTGCCCCGACGTCACCGCCGCCGCCGGCAGCACCGAGCGGAAGACGGCGGAGAAGATCGCCAAGGCCGAGGTAAAGAAGGTCACCAAGATCTGCAAGGCGTGCGGGGGCGCCAGCAAGTCTTGCGACGACACCGTCACCCTGGTGAATCCCGGCGGTCCGGTCTCGATCCCCGGCACGCCGAGCGCCGACGACTTCTCGCCGGCCACGATCGGCTTCCCGGCGAGCTGCACCGACGTCACCGTCCCGCCGGTTCCCGGCCGGTCGGCGACGCCGTGCGGCGGCACGGTCGGCACGCTCGCCGACCTCATCGCGTGCGTCGACTGCGTCAGCGAGTTCAAGGCCGACTGCATCGACGCCGCGGCACGTCCGGAGTTCACGGTCTACCCGTGCGAGTGTAGGTAGCCCGGGCGCCTGGAGGCCGCGGGGACGCGATACGCGCCCCCGCGGCCTCCGCTACTATCAGGAAATGGCTTGCCAACCGGGGCCGGAGTGGACTACACGCGCGAGCCGACCCTCTAGAGTGCCCCCCCGCGGGCCGACCTTTCGATTTTGGTCGAATCCCGCTCCGTGCTACTGGCGGGTCGATGACCGAGCCGGACGAGGAGACGCCCGTCCTGATCGTCGGTGGCGGGCCGGTTGGCCTCACCGCGTCGATCCTGCTGTCGCGCTTCGGGGTGCCGTCCCTGCGCGTCGAGCGCCGGCGGGACGTCACCAATCACCCCCGCTCGCGCGCGATCACCATCCTGTCGTGCGAGATCTTCCGCTCGTGCGGTCTCTTCGACGAGCTCCGCGGCGTGAGCTTGCCGAAGGAGTGGACGGACCAGATCATCTACACGACGCCGCTCGCCGGCCCGGAGCTCGGGCGCATGCACGCGAGCGGATGGGATCAGGCCGATGATAGCCGGCATGAATGCCCGTTTCTTCGGGTGACGTAACGTCCGAAGTCGGACCTTCGCCCAGGCTTCGCCTCCCGTTCAGGGAACAGGGAGGATCTCGAGACAGCGGGCGACGTCCGACGGGCGACGTCCGATAAGGAGGCCCTCCGTCAACCAGCCGCTAATGCTTCCTATCGCCCCGGGATCGCCGCCGAGGCGCTGCCGCAGATCTTCGAGCGCTTCCAGCAGGGCGGCGTCGCGGGCGCCAGCCGCAAGGGGCTCGGCCTCTACATCTGCCGCGAGCTGGTGCAGCGCCAGGGCGGCCGGATCTGGGTGGAGAGCACGCTTGGGCAGGGGACGACGTTCACGTTCACGCTGCCGGCGTGGACGGCGGCCACGGACGGCGCCCACGAGACGGCGACTTCCACCACATAGCGGAAAAGCTCGGATCGCAGGGTTGATTCGAAGCGGCGCGTTCCGCTAGGGTCTGGCCTCCGGTTGCCGCTCATGCGTCCCCTCGGCCCCACAGCGCTGCTCGCCGGACTTCTCGCGCTCGCGCTGCCCGGAGGGGTGTTGCCGGTGCACGCGGCGAACGGCGACGCCGCAATCGACGGAAACCGGCTGCTCGTGCGCGACGGCAGCTCGCCCAAGGTCGACTACGTCTCGTCCGACAAGTTCGGCGGCATCACGAAGGGGGACGGCACCGATCCGGACGCGATCTCGGCGGAGTTCTTCTTCGTGCAGACGGGGAACGGGGGCTTCAGCCTGAGCGTGCCGGCGGGCGCCTTCTATCAATCGTCGGGCTGGAAGAAGAACGACGCGAAGCGCGCGGAGTACCGGAACACGCTCGCTCCCGCGGGTCCATCCCCGGTGCGCTCGGCCTCCATCAAACCCGATCGGCGTCTCAGGATCACCGCGCGGGACGTCGGCGGTTTCTCGTTCGCCGGGGGCGACGACACGCCGGTCTACACGGGCTACTGCGTCACCAATGCCGGCGAGACCTTCTGTCACTGCTCGGCGTTCACCGACTGTACGCTGAAGGTGACGGGCAACGGCACGTCGCTGCGCTGCCGCAAGGGCGGGCTCGACCCGGGGTGCCGGGCGGTGACCGATCACAAGCAGGCGTTCACGGCGCAGGCGGCGAGCTCGTTCCGCGACGACCTCTGCGACGGCAGCGACGACGACCTCCAGGACGTCATCGGGCACATGCTCGATCTCGGCTACTCGGTCTCCACCGGGAGCTTCGAAGTAGAGCTCCACGGACGCGCCCAGTTCGCGGTTCCCGGACAGGAGGCGCTCGTCTCGAGCTTCGACGGTGCCGGCGCGTCCATCGCCCTCGGGCCGAACGACGCCGTCATCTTCACGCACTGCACGCCGTCCGGAAACACCGTGTGGTCCTATCAGGCCGCCGTCGAGAAGATCGTGCAGGATCCGAACGATCCGCAGGGCGTCGCCCGCCGGGCCAGCCTCGGCGAGGTCACCCTCAACGCCACCAACGCCACCACCGACGGCCCGGGTCCGAGCTCGGAGAAGCTGCTCGCGGTGTGGACGGCGGACCGGCAGACGTTCGACGACGTCGCGACCGCCCTCGCGGTCGCCGGTCTCGACGACCGACCTCCCAACCTGATTCCCATCGCCGACCGCACCGTTCCCGACGGGAACGGCGGAACGGTGCGCACGCTCACCGCGGACCCCGGGGCGTACCCGCAGGCGCACGTCACGCTGCGGATCCTGAGCGTGCCGCCCCCGGATCGGACGCCCTTCGAGTTCGACCGGGGTGCGTCGTATCCCTTCTACGTCTTCCAGAGACAGGATCTGACCGATCCGCGCGTCCCCATCGACTCGACGAAGGATCCCTCCTCGGCGCCGCACGCGGATCTCGGCCGCGCGAGCCGGGGCTTCGACGATCTGATCAAGCGCGTCGTCCGCACCTTCGAGAGGGACCCCTTCAACTTCACGCTCGTCTCCGACCGGCCCTTCGTGCGCCAGAACGGCGTCGACTCCACGCTCGGCATCCCGGTGAACGTCGTCGAGGGCGGCGCGACGTGCCTCGCCGACGACCTCGACTGCGGGTTCGACGATCCCGACTCGCACTACGCGTGGCCGGGCGACTCGATCCTGCTCGGTGACCAGGACTACTACGTGGTCGTCGGGCTCGACTACGCGAAGCTGCCGGGACTCGGCGGCCCCATGGCGAGCGCCAGCCGCCTGCTGCTCTATCGCGGGGATGCCGGCTTCTCGCCCCGGTTCGAAGAGATTCCCGGAGGCGGATTCGACGTCAGCTCGACGCCGCTCCTCGCGCTCTCGAACGCCGACTTCGACGGCCTGCCGCGTCCGGTCGACGCCACGTTCACCGGCGGCCTCCCCAAGAAGGCGCGCGCCGTCGTCTCGAGCGCCTTCATGGTGCCGTTCGCCCGGCCGGCGCGCTGCCTCGCCGACCTCCCGGAGCTGTGCATCGACACCGGGTTGGTCGGGGGGAGCCAACCCATCGCGCTGGTGAGCCGCCTCTCGCTGAACCCGGCGACCGGCACCCGGCCCGATCCCGACCAGGTCATTCCCTGGCGGCTGCTGCACTTCCAGGTGACGCCATGAGATCGCGCCCGGACCGACCGCCGGCGACGCCGGCCGTGACGCGGCGGCGGTTTCTGAAGCTCGCCGGCCTCTCGGGTGCCGTGCTCGCCGTTCCCACACTGGCCCGTCCGCCGCGCGGCAAGGCGTTCCACGCCACCCTGACCGACACCATCGTGCTGCCGCCGGGTCTGCGGCGCGGCAAGCAGGGCCCACGGAAGAACATCGGGAAGCGCCATGGCTAGAGTCAGCTTCACCGTCGACTACTCCCAGGGCGCCACCGGCGTCGGACAGATCGCGCTCACCGTCGGAGGCGGGGCGCCGCAGACGGTGGACGCGAGCGGCCGCCTGGACAAGGTCGGCGACATGGTCTTCGCGAGCCTCACGGCGTTCGGCGGGCCCACGGAGATCGAGTGCACCCGCACCTCGTCGCACGCGATGCGGGTCGTCGTCCGCCTGAAGTCGACCGGATCGGCGAGCTACCTCACGTCGACGCGCCTCGAGCGTGTGATCGAGAACGTCCCGCTCAGCTTCACCCCGTAGGGGTCTCGGTGTCGCGCCTGGGCGGACACGCCGCGGGCTGGCTCGACCCCAACGACCTGAAGCGCTGGGACTACGAGGGCGCGCCCCGGACGGGGATGGCCCTCCAGCTCTACGGGATGTTCCACGACTGCAGCTCGATCCCGAACGTCTGCGGCCAGCTCGCGCGGCACCTGCGGGCGGTCGTGCCCGCGCTGGCGCTGCAGTCGTACACCGGCCGGCCGTTCTTCGACCCCGCGCTCGAGGCGCTGGCGGGCATGGACCCGGAGGCGCCGGTCGCGTTCTTCTACGGCGTGCCCGACGCGATCGAGGATCCCGTGTGGCGGCACCCCACCCGGATCTTCGGCCTCGCCTGCGAGAGCGACCGCGTGCCCGCGGCCTGGGTCGCGTGCTGCGATCGCTTCGACCTCGTGGTGGTGCCGTCGCGCTACTGCGCGCGGAGTCTCCGCGACTCGGGGGTCCGCGCGCCGATCCTGGTCGTGCCGCACGGCCTCGAGCCGTGCTACCGGCCGCGCGCGCCGAAGACGCGGCGGCGGCCCTTCGTCTTCTACAACGTCCTGAACGCGGAGCGCCCGCATCGGAAGTCGCTGCCCGAGCTGCTGCGCGCGTTCCGGCGCGCGTTCGCGGGCCGGAACGACGTCGTGCTGCGGCTGCGCGTCGAGCGCAGCCGCGAGGTCCGGGCGGTGCTCGCGGCGGCCGGTGTCGCCGACCACGATCCGCAGATCCTGATCGACGAGCGCACCGACCTCCCCACCGACGCCTTCGCCGCCTGCTACGCGGACGTGCACTGCACGGTCCACCCGTCGCGCGCGGAGGGCTTCGGCTTGATTCCCTTTCAGTCGATCGCCTGCGAGACGCCCGTGATCGCGCCGGCGCACACGGGGATGGCAGACTTCCTGGACGAGGGAAACGCCATCCTTCTGCGGTCGCGCGCCGACCCCGCCCGCCCGGCGGACGTCTACTATGCGTACGGCGCCCAGCCCGTGATCGACGAGGACCACCTGGTCGCGCTGCTGCGCCACGCGGAGGCCGCCTGGGAGCAGGAGTACGCCAAGGTGCGCGCGGCGGCGCCGGCGTTTCGCGCCCGCTACGCGTGGCCCGTCGCGCTCGCCGAGCTGCTGGCGCTCGTCCGTGCGCTCGTCGCGCTGCCGGACGCGGTGGCGCGCCGGGCCCTCATCCGGGCGCGCGTCGCGTAGTCGTCCGGGAGCGTCTCGGCACCGCGCCCCGGCATGCTCTGTCGGCGCCTGCCGCGCGGCCGTCGCGGGCGCGCGAGCCCCCGAGCCGATCCGCGAGAAAGCGGCGCAACGCCTCGCGGACGACGTCCTCCGAGCAGTGCCGGCGCAGCCGCTCGGTCGCGCTCCGCGCCATGGCCCGGTAGCGTTCCGGCTGCCGGCGGGCGACCGCGTAGCTCTCGCGGAAGGCGTCCAGCAGCGAAGCGGCGTTCAGGCGATGCCAGAACGTCCGGTAGAGATGGCGGGTGTCCTGTGGCCAGCTCGCGGGCTCGAGGCTCGAGTCGACGAGAAAGGCGTTCGTCGCGTCCAGGTAGTCCGCCATGCCGGTATGGCACGGGGCGACCGCCGGCTTGCCGGCCGACATGTACTCCATGAGCGGCAGGCACTGCCCCTCGCCGCGGGACGCGTTCACGGCGAACGTCGACGCGTGCGCCAGGCGTAGGTACTGGGCGTCGGTGAGAAAGCCGTCTGTCGCCACGACCCGGCAGCGGAACGGACGCAGAAGCCGGAGCTCGGCGCCGATCTGCGCGTGTGCGAGGTCGGTGCGTCCGACCAGCCGGAGGACGAGGGTCGCGTCGTCGTGGTCGGCGAGGGCCAGGCAGAAGGCGCGGACGAGGTCGCGCCAGTTCTTCCGGCCGTCGATCGGGTTGAGGACGGCCGTGTAGACGACGCCGTCGAGGACGAGCGGGCGGGCCGGCGGCGGCTCGTCGTCGATCGCGTCGCCGTCGGACGACAGGTCGAGGTCGAGCGTCACGCCCGCCCGGCCGCGGATGGCGTCGCCCACGGCGCGCGGGTTCTCGTCCAGGACCTTTCCGCCGAGCTCCACGATCCGCTCGCCGAGATCGGGGGCGTCGTCCGCCGCGCCGTCGCGTACGGCGAAGCGGTCCCAGACCGGCGCCGGGATCGCGGCCACGGGGAACGCGGGTCCCATGGCCCGCCGCACGGCCTCCGCGGCGAGGGTGGAGTGGGTGACCGCGGCACCGTACTCCCGCAGCACGACGCGCCAGTCGTGGCGGGGCTCGTCCTCCCAGCTCTCGCATGGGACGTTCGGGAACTCCCAGGCGAACACCGGGATCGTCGGGGCGCGCACACCCGTCGGCGTCCGGTGCGGCGGAGCGAAGGAGAGGAGCACGCAGGGCTCCCCGAGCCGCTGGCAGATCGCGTGCACGGCCTCCGCTTGATCGATCGGGTCGAAGCGGTGCTCGTGGCCGTCGCTGCCGGACTCGACCCGCTCCTCGATCCTGACGACGGGGCCGAGCGACTCGAGGACGGCCCGGAACGCCTTCAGGACGAAGTAGTAGCTGTACTCCGACCGGCCGAGCTCCTGGCGGATCGTCCCGTCGTTCTGCTCGGCATGCGTGAGGATGACCGGCATGGCTCGTCTCGGGGTGCTTCTACCACAACCGCCGCACCGAGCGGGGGACCGAGCTCGAGACGGGATTCGTACGCGCGTGCGGTATCGACTCGAGTTCGGGGCCGTGCTCGTTCCCTCGCCCGAGCTCCTGGGCTACGAGGATCGTCCGGCGGGCTGACGCGTGCGGGGGCGCGATCGGTCGCTCACGCCGTCGCAACGGGTCGGAAGTACCAGTTGACGGGATCATATCGCCGGTAGCGATCGATCCGCTCGTAGCCGCGGTGCGTGAAGTAGTCCAGGATCTCGCGCGGTGCGCTCGCGCGCTCGATGCACACGAGCCTCGGCGTGAAACGCCCGAGGTCGAAGCCGGCCAGGAGCCTGCGCTCGCCGTGCTCGACGTCGATCGAGAGAAAGTCGATGGCGGCGACCGCGTGCTCGTCGAGGAGGGCGTCGAGCGTGGTCGTCGGCACCTCGAGGCGCTCGGTGACCGCGGTCTCCAGCAGCCGGTGCGCGGTCGGGTCCGTCGTGGAGAGGTCCGGCGCCGCCCGGACACGGTAGAACGCGCCGCATGGGCCGACGCGGTCGGTCACGATGGCGTGCACGAACCGCGTGCGCGGGCGCTCGCGCTCGTACGCCGGCGCGTACTCCGGCAGGGCGTCGACGCCGATGCCGGACCATCCCAGGTGCCGCTCCAGAAAGCAGGTCGTGCTCCCGACGATCGGGTTGGCGCACCCGACGTCGACGAACACTCCCCCGCGGGCGTCGCCGAAGAAGTCGCGCACGACGAGCTCCTCGTTGCCCTGCGAGTAGAGCTTGCGGATCGGTCCCGGCCAGGGCGCGCCGTGCCGACCGAAGGTGAACTCGGGAAAGCCGCTCGCGCGCACCCGCGGCAGGAGGAGCCGTACGAGCTTCTCGCGCACGATGTCGTCGGAGCAGTGCCGGCGGAGGCTCTCCACGGCGCTGCGCGACATGGCCAGGTAGCGCTCCGGCTCCTCGCACGCGACGCGGTGGCTTTCACGGAAGGCGGCCATCAGGGAGTCCGCGCTCAGGGGGTACCGCGCGCCGTCGTCCATCGGCCCAGGGTCCCGCGGCTCGACGAGAAACGCGTTCGTCTCGTCGACGTAGTCCTCCAGACCCGGGTGCCGGAGCGCGATCGCGGGCCGTCCGTACGACATATACTCCATGGGCGCGACGCTCGGACCGTCCGGGCTCGAGGCGCTGATCGTGTACGTCGAGGCGCGTGCGAGCGCCGCGGAGGCGTGGCCGGGCGGGACGGCATCGACGACGACGACCCGACAGCGGAACGGCCGCAGGCGGGTCAGCAGGCTCGCCACCCGCCGGCGAACGGCGGGCGTGCCGCTGATCGGTCCGAGTACGAGCGTCGCGTCGTCGCGGTCGCGGAGGCTCAGGCAGAACGTCTGCACGATCTCCTCACAGCTCGTCGGGCGGTCTCTCGGATCGAAGATCGCGGTGTACACGACGCCGTGCAGGATCAGGGGGGAGGGCGCCGTTGCTGCGGGCCGTTCGGCCGTCGGCTCGGTGGCGAGCTCGAAGGCGTCCGTCACGCGCGCGCGAAGCACCCGTCCGTCGTCGACGGACGGCCGCCCGTCGAGGCTCGCGTGGACGCCCGGCACGACGCGGGCGGCGACGTCGGGCCGATGCCCCGCGCCGTCGTGCCGCATGGCGACGCGGCTCCAGACGGGTACCGGAATCGCGGCGACCGGAAAGTGCTCGCCCAGGGCCTCGCGCACGATCCGAGCGGCGGGCTCCGAATGCACGATCACGCCCCCCGCCGCACGCAGGACGGAGCGCCAACCGCGGCCGGACGCGTCGGCCCGGCCCTCGCTGGTGACGTCGCCAAGCTCCTGCCCGAGGACGGGGACGGTCGGGCACGGTAGGCCGAGCGGCGTTGCGCGCAGCGGCGCGAACGAGAGAACGAGGCAGGGTGCATCGGCCTCCCGGCAACGCGCGCCGTGAGCGTCGAGCTGCGCGCGGACGTCGTGCGCGTCCATGGTCGGGCCGTCCGACTCCCCCCCAGCGCGCTCGCCCACGACGACGACGGTGCCCAGCGGCCGCAGTACGCGCCGGAAGTCCTTCACGACGGTATCATCGCCGCAGGCCGCACTTCCGTGGGCCTTGCGCACGGCATGGAGCAGGAGCACCGCTCTCACCGGCCCTCCGCGTAGAGCACGATCTGGCTCGGATTCAGGAACTGTCGGTCGAACCCGCGCGCGCGAAGCTCGCGATGCAGGACGACGTGCTCGCAGTCGTCGCCGCCGTAGCGCGCGCCGCTGCGCCAGGCCTCCATCGTGTAGACCGCGAGCCCGCCGAAGGCGGACCCGACCGGCACGAGCGGGTCGCCGCGTCGGAAGAACAGCCGGTTGACCTCCGCGAGGGGGGGTGTCGTCCCGTCGGCGTGCCGGAAGGCCCAGGCGTCGAAGAACTCCGGCTCGGTCGGCGGCAGGCCCTCCGGGAAGACGGACACGGAGTTGCTCCCCACCACGTGCCACTCGTCGCCGCCAAACGTGTGCGCCAGGCCCTCGTAGCTGAAGCCGCGCGGCAGGTCGGTATCGAGCACGATGACGTGGCCGAAGGTGCGGTAACGGTCCCCCACGTGCTCGAGGTAGTGGTTGCGACACGCCGCGAGGTGGCGCATGCGCTCCGGACTCTGGTCGCGCGTCCAGGGCGGGGCGTCCAGCGTCTCGGTCAGCACGGCGACGCGCGGGTTGCGCTCGGCCCACGCACGGAGCGCCGCCACGGTCTCGTCCCGCGAGTCGTTCTCGTAGACGACCACGCGATAGTCGCGAAACATGGCCCCGGCGCGCTCGATGCGCGCGGCGGCCTCCGGCAGGGTCGCGGCGACGTCGCGCGCGAGGCCGCAGAACACGATCGACGAGGCGCGCATGCGGTGACGTCCGGACGCGACCCGCCGCTCGTAGGCGGGCCGCGCCTGGAGGCTGCAGGGAAACCACCACTCGGGGAACGCCGCCGACCGCGACGATGCCGGCGCCGCCGGCGGGCGTGCGGGGCGGGCGTCGTGCCACTTGCGGTTGCCGTCCCACACCTCGAGTCGCGCTCGCGGTACCTCGAGACCGATCTCCTCGAGCAGAGCGTCCTGCGCCGCGGGCTCGTGCACGAGCGACTCGTAGCCGACGACGGTCGCCGGCACGGCCGCCGCCTCGAGGTGCGCGAAGATGTACGGGTACGCGCGCTCGACGTTGGCGCGGGCGGTCGTGGCGTCGCCGACGTGTCGCCACTTGAGCTGTGACTGGATCGCCGCGTACACCTCGCGGTGGACGACGACGGCGCGCACCTCGTAGCCGCGTGCCTCGAGGGACCCGATCATGCCGCGGATGTCCGGCCAGTGCGCCAGATGGGGGACGCTCCGCCGCCAGACGATCGGGTCCTCGTCCGTCGGCAGGGCCTCGTCCCACGGCTGGCGGTCGTCGATGGCCGCCGGCCACTCCCCCTGCCAGGCCACGTGCGCGCCCGAGCGTCCGTGGCAGCCGGCGTGCACGAGCAGATCCGTGACCAGGTGGGTCCCGTGCGACTCGGGCCCGAGGACGAGGAAGGCGCGCTTGCCGTCGGGCAAACGGGCGGCAACCCGCGACCACCAGTAGGCCGCTGAGGTGAAGACGGCGTTCGCGACGACGCCGGCGTGCGTCGTCCACCACTCGTCGAGCCGCGCTGGCGTGATCTCGGCGAGATCGTCGATGGTGACGACGGGAAGCCCCTCATAGGCCTCGGCGAGCGGGCCCGCGCGCAGGATCGGGATCGTCCCGAGAATGAGCGCCTCGAAGGGCGCCGGGCTGTCGTGCGGGAGCCCCCACGGCGCGAGCAGAAAGCGGTGGTCCGCGAGGTGCCGCCAGTATTCGACGAGAGCGCTCTCGACCGCATAACCGGACGCGAACGTTGCCGCGAGGCCAGGTGTCTCCGTCGCGGCCCCGAAGCGCGCGGCGGCCTTGCCGCACGGCACGAGGACCCGGGCGCGTTTGGCAGCCGGGTCGACCTCGGACGCGAGCCTGCGCAGATCCCGGACGGTCCCGCCGGCGAGCATGTCCGCGGGGTGGAGGCCGATCGGCATGGCCGCGACCGGCGGGAGCGGCAGGTCGAGATCCTTGTTCTCACAGAAGATCGCGTGGATCATCGGCTGCCCGGCGAGCCGATGGACGCTGCCCACGTACTTGGACAGTGGGAGATTGCCGTTCCCGACGTACACCGCGACCGGGCGCTCGAGCGTCGCCAGTACGTGGTCGAGGAACTGCTTCAGGCATCCGGCCTTGACGAAGACGCTCCGGGGTATCGAGCGCCGCTTCGTGAGCACAGGCCGACCGCGCTCGCCGGGCTCGGTTTCGAGCGGCACGTCCAGCACCCAATCGAAGCGCGAAAGCCAGGGGCTGCGGAGCTGCCAGCCGCGCATGGTGGCGAGGCGCGCGTGGCGTGGCGAGGCGTGGCGCGTGTTGTGGTACAGGTCCAGGAGGGGGTCGTGGCGGCTCGGGGTCGTGAGACGGACCTCCGCCGGCGGCGACGTGGTTACGACCGGCACGCGCGTTCCTCCAGCATCGCGGCGAGGCGCGGCCACTGCGCGAGCCGTCTGCCCTGATCGGTCAGGAAACGGCGGGCGTCGCCGCCCACGTGCGCGCGGACGAGTTGCTGCGCCTCCGGCCTCCAGTCGAACGGCGCGTCCGGGAACGGCAGCCGCAGGCCGAGCGCGGGAAGCAGAGTGCGTTGCACCACCGTCGGGATGCGGCCGAGCGCGGCGCTCGCCGCGGGGTCGCGCCGCAGCTCGCGGAGGCGCTCCGTGTCGTAGTGTTTCGCGCCGCGGGGATTCAGGCGGCGTTGTACGTCGGGAATCCGCGCGGTCGGGTCGACGCCGAGGAAGGTGAAGCAACGCGCGAGCGTCTCCTCCGGACGGGCAACGAGGTCCTCGAGGAAGAGCACCAGCATCCGGTTCGCGGGCACGTGGCGCCGGTAGTTGTCGAGACGCCGCCCGTAGCAGGTGTCCTCGAGGACGCCCGGGAACGCGCGCAGCACCTCCACGAGGTCGAACGGGCAGGTGACGTCGTATCGCGTGCCGCTGTTGTGCAGCTCGCGATACGCGGACTCGATGCGGTCGACGGGGTCGCGCGCGATGAAGATGAGCTTCACCTCCGGGAAGTGCTCGAGGATCCGCCGGCGCGCCGCCTTCTCCGTGCTCGCGTCCGTGTACCAGATGCTGCCGTCGCCGACAACGGCGTCCGGTGCGGCGGTCTCGAACCGTTGTTCCCACTCGTGCCACCGGCGCTCGTGATCGGGGAGGTCGAAGAGGCGGAAGTCCTTCCGCGCCGGCATGAAGATTCCGGGGTGCTCGTCGAGGAGGGCGCACAGGGTCGTAGTGCCGCACTTCGCGAAGCCGGGCACGAGGAAGTCGAGGCGCACCGGCCCATCGTTCTGAGCGGCGGCGCCGGTGTCAATCGGAAAGCCGCCGACCGCCGGAGGGTTGCCAACCTGTTGCGCGCGATGGCAGGAAGGGACGCATGGGCCGCGACGTCGTGCGCAAGTCGCCTCGCGACATGCTCGGCACCGAGAAGCCCTTGTATTCGCAGGGCCTGGAGGAGGTGATCGTCCGTGACTTCTTCCAGGATCGGCGGGGCGGCTTCTTCGCGGACGTCGGCTCGGCACACCCCGTCGAGCACAGCACCACGTCCTACCTGGAGCGGCACCTCGGGTGGTCGGGGGTCGGCGTCGATGCGCTGCCCGAATACGCGCCTCGGTACGAAGAGCTGCGCCCGGGCACGCGCTTTCGGAACTACATCGTCTCGGATCACTCGGGAACGATCGAAGGCTTCTACCGCGTGAAGAGTGCGGAGGGGCTTTCCTCGATCGACCCCGACCGAGCGTTCGGAGGCCGGACGCTCGCATCGGAGCGCATAGAGGTGGCCACGATCACTCTCGACGAGCTCCTCGACGGCGAGGGGGTCGAACGCATCGACTTCCTGTCCATGGACGTCGAGGAATCGACGCTCGTCGCGCTGTCGGCGTTCACGCTCGGCCGGTTCCGTCCCGAGCTCGTCTGCATCGAGGTCGGCGGACCCCGCCGCGGGCATCGAGGGCCCGTTGAAGAGTACTTCGCGCACAACGGCTACGAACGCGTCCCGAAGTATCGGGACCTGAAGCGTGCCAACTGGTGGTTCCGGCCGATCGCGTGAGACGGTGCGCATATCGCACCGCTACCGCTTCGTCTTCTTCGCGAATCCGAAGACCGGCTCGTCGACCGTGCGGCAGCTCCTCGATCCGTACACCGACGTCCATCCGGTGCGGAACTTCTGCGAGCGGACGGCCGCCAACCCCTTCTATCCCCACATGCGCCCGGAGGAGGCGCGCCCCCTGTTCGATGACTTCGGCTGGGACTTCGACGGCTACACGAAGTTCACGTTCGTCCGGAATCCCTGGGCGCGGCTCGTGTCGCTCTACGAGCACGTCCACCGCCGGGTGACGGCGCCGCCGCCCTTCTCGCGCTGGGTCCAGTCGGTGCGGCCGTACGGCGAGGGCGGCGGCGGGCAGCCATGGGAACGCTGGCGGCGCTACGGCGCGTACTCGATCGAGCGCTTCATCAAGGACGCAGCGGGAGCCGTGCTCGTCGACAGGGTCCTCCGGCTCGAGGACATCGACCAGGCTCTGCCGCCGTTCCTCGAGGCGCTCGGACTTCCGGTGGCGGCGGAGACCCTCCTGGCGCGGAGGAACCGGCGCACGCGGACCCGACCGTACGCGGACTACTACACACCCGCGGCGGTGGAATACGTGCGGGATCTCTACCGCTACGACATCGTGCACTACGGCTACGAGTTCGGGGGGTGACGTCCCCCGCGGGTGGGGAAGTCGCGGATGAACGCGATGAGCGCCGGCTCGATGTGCTCGGCGAGCGCGAGGCTGCCGGCGGTGCTCAGGTGGTTGACGTCGTCGAAGAGGGGGCGGCCGCGGGCGAAGAGCCGACAGGCGTTCGCGCCGGCGTCGCAGAAGGTCGCTCGCCAGCAACGGCAGCACACCGTCACCTGCGAGGCGCGCGATCGTCTCGTTGCCGAACGCGATGCGATCCATCATCCGCTCGTAGGGGATCAGATCGCACCGCCGGGCGAGTCGTGAGGCGCTCAGCAGATACGACGGCGCGTCGCGACAGGCGCGCAGCGGCACGCCCGGCTCGGGCGGCTGCCCGGCAGCAGGTAGAAGGACGTGTCCGCGTCGATGCCGAGCCAGCGCTCACCGTAGCCCACGGACAACGCCGCGACGACGAGTATGACCGTCGCACCCAGAGCGCGCGGAAGCCGCAGTACGGCGAGCAGCAGCAGCGGCCACACCAGGTAGAACTGCTCCTCGATGCCGAGCGACCAGAGGTGCAGGGACGGCTGAAGCTCCGCCCGGGGCGTGAAGTAGCCTGCTCGTTGCCAGAAGAAGACGTTGGGAGCGAGCACGCTCGTGTACAGCACCGACCCCGCGAAGGTCTCGAGGTGAAGCGGCGCGAGGAGCAGGAAGGCGAGCGCGAAGCTCACCGCCAGCGTGACGAAGAGCGCGGGAAAGAGCCGGCGCACGCACCGCCCGTAGAAGTCCTGGAGCGACCAGCGCCCCGCCCGCCGTCTCGCCAGCAGGTTGCGGGTGATCAGGTAGCCCGAGATCACGAAGAAGACGTCGACACCGACGTAGCCACCCGAGAAGCCCGGCACGTCGAGGTGGAAGAGCATCACGGCGAGCACGGCGACGGCCCGCAGGCCGTCGCTGTCGGGCCGCTAGGCGCGCGCGCGCCCCGGTGGCGACGGATCGCTCACCTGGACGGACCTAGCGGTCGGCGTGCCGCGCGCTCACAGGGCGACGCTCGCGGTGGCACGGCCCGACAAGGAGGCGGGCGCTCCAGCGTCGTGGCGGAAGAACCATCCCCACCGTGTCGGCGCAAAGGCGCGGGCGAGCTCGTCGTGGTTCGCGATCAGGCGCTCGAGTGGCGGCGAGGCGTTCAGCGTCGTCACGGGCTGCACGGGCCGCGGCCGGACACCGAGAAACACCTGGATGCGGCGCAGCGTCGCGCCGTAGTCGTCGCGGAGCTGCTCGTAGGCCACGCGCAGGAGCGGATGCCCGGCGAAGCGCCGGTCGAACGCCGCCAGCTCCCGCTCCGCCCGCTCGAACTCCGCCCGCAGGTCGTGGGGACGGTACGCGCGCGGCGCGGGCACGAAGGCCGCGCCCTGGCCGCTACGGTTCCGCTCGCGCATCAGGCAGTGCGAGAGGTAGCGGCGCAGCAGGTCGTGGCGCCGCAGCGAGATCACGTGGAGCGCCGCGTCGGCCTCGAGCAGCGCCCAGAGGTCCGGCCAGGCGCCGAAGCGGGCGCCGCTCCGATGCAGCGCGAAGCCGACGGCGGCGACCCGGGCCGGGTAGACCCGAAACGCGTGGTCCCGGAGCACCGTGGCGGCGGGCAGCGTGTCGTCGAACGGCTCGTTGCGGTTCCAGTCCGGGTTGAACAGCTCGGTGTGGGCGACGACCTCCGGGTGGCCGTGGAACGACGTCCGCAGCATGTGCGTCCCCGAGCGCGGCGAGCTGAGGATCAGAAACCTGCGGTAGGGGCGGTCCCCGGTGCCGGTCGGAGGCGTGGTCACGGCGGCCGATTCTGGGTGCGGCGCGCACCGCCGGTCAAGGGCACGGGCACGGACGAAGTGCGCCCCGCTGACGCATTGCGCCAGCCGGACGCGACCGCGCCGTCACGCACGCGCCGCGTCGGCACCTGCCGATCAGCGCACGTGCCAGGCGTCGCCGTCGCGCGCGGCGGTGCCGTCGGGCTCCCGCTTGCGAAGGTGAGCGCGGACCGACATCGCGGCCGCGAAGTGCAACGCCTCGGGGACGTCGACGTAGATGCGCGCGACCATCGCCGGTACCTCGCTCACACCCGGTCGAGGTCGACGACCGCCATGGCGTAGCGCTGGGTAGGGCGCGTCGAACTTGACCGGGGCGGGCGGCGGGCGGTCAGCGCGACCTGCGCCCCCAGAGCTTCGGCGAGTCCAGGCCGGGCTCCAGCCTGACGAGGGCCGCTCGTCCCTGTTCCACACGCCGCCGCCATCCGGCTCCCCGCCCGACGGCGTCACGCCAGGCCTTGCGGAAGTCGGTGGGACGTTCCTCGAGGAAGTACGTCGCGAGCGCCGCCGCTTGCTGGAGATCCTTCACGGCCTTCGCGTGCTCGCGCAGAGGCCGCTCGCCGTGGACGATCAGCTTGTGCACCGCGTAGCGCGCTGGTGTGGGAAGGTTCACGACCGTGGCGCCCTCGGCACACAGCGCGAGCCCCTGGGTCGTTTCCTCCAGCATGAACTCCATGAACTTCAAGGGCTGAAGCGCGACGTTCAGGTTGGGGACGTGGACGGGATCCCCGCGGTGGCGCGTGGTGACGAAGTCGAG
>Ga0299906_10001779_pt1 | contig 18259 bp, 10 predicted proteins | sample RVTome_14_FD_200259 | JGI IMG/M metagenome (GOLD analysis project Ga0299906, IMG submission 200259) | Soil microbial communities from uranium-contaminated site in the Upper Colorado River Basin, Wyoming, United States - RVT145D125 (version 2) ...
AGCTGCAGTGGCTGCTGGGAAGGGGATACCGCTTCGACTACGTCGTGCTCTACCACGGTATCAACGAGGTCCGCACCAACAACGTCCCCCCCGAGCTGTTCGCGGCCGACTACTCCCACTACGCGTTCTACCGGATGGCCCATCTGCTGTTCCGCGACCCGTTCAGCCCCCGGTCCCTGCTGGTGCGGCACTCGGATCTCGCGTACCGCGCGGCACTCGCGTATCACACCCGCTCCGGGCAGCGGGACCTGCTTCCTCCCGACAACCCTCCCAAGGAGTGGAAGCCCTATGGGGCCGTAATCCGGTCCGCGGCGTCGTTCCGGGCCAACCTGGTGCGAATCAGCGAGCTGGCCCGGGAGGCGGGCAGCACCCTGGTCGTCCCGCTCTTCGCGTACGCCGCACCAGCCGACTACTCGATCGGCGCGTGGCGGGAGCGCCGGCTCGGCTTCAGCTGCGAGGAGCGCGGCGACCCGACCCACATCTGGGGGATCCCGGAGCACGTGCCGCCGGGGATCGACGCTCACAACCGCGCCATCGATGAGGAGCGGAGCCGCTTCGTGCTCGTGGACACCCGGGCGCTGATGGGCAGCCTGGACGACTTCTGCGACATCTGCCACCTCTCCCCCCGGGGCATGGAGCGCTTCGTCCAGCTCGTGCTGGCGGCGATTGAGGGTCCCTCGGGGTGAGCAGAGCGGGCCACGCCGTTTGCGCGCGTTGACACTCCAGCGCCGCGCTGAATAGGATCATCCTCGCCATGGGCTCCTGGCGAGCGGCCACCCTCGCGACGTGCTGCCTCGCGCTCGCGCTGCCCCGCGGCGCGGCGGAAGGGTCGTCCCGCGAAACGAGCGACGACGCCTCGCAGCTCGAGTTCTTCGAGCGTCGCATACGCCCCCTCCTCGCCGAGCATTGCTACGAGTGCCACAGCGCGCGCAAGACCCCCCCGGAGGGGCGGCTGCGCCTGGACTCGCCCGAGCACATCCGGGAGGGGGGACGGACCGACGTGGCGGTCGTGCCGGGCTCCCCCGAGCGGAGCCTGCTGGCCCGGGCCGTCTCGTATACCGACGTGGACCTCAGGATGCCCCCGGACGGACGGCTGAGCGACGGCCAGATCCGGGACATCGACGCGTGGATCCGCATGGGGGCGCCGCTGCCCGCCGCCTCAGGATCGGTCACGACCGACCTGGAGCCCGGGATCGACCTCGAGGCAGGGCGCCGGTTCTGGGCCTTCCAGCCCGTCGCCGACCCGCCGCTCCCCGAGGTGCGGGACTCCTCCTGGCCCCGGACCCCCATCGACCGCTTCGTGCTCGCGAAGCTGGAGGGGCGGGGTCTGACCCCCGCGCCCGCCGCGGACCGGAGAAGCTGGCTGCGCCGCGTGACCTTCGACCTGATCGGGCTTCCCCCGCTCCCCGAGGAGATCGCCTCCTTCGAGGCCGACGCGTCCGCCGAGGCCCACGCCCGGGTCGTCGAGCGGCTGCTCGCGTCACCCCACTACGGCGAGCGCTGGGGGCGCCACTGGCTCGACCTGGTCCGGTTCGCCGAGACGAACGGGCACGAGTTCGACAACGACAAGCTCGACGCCTGGCGCTACCGCGACTACGTCATCCGCGCGTTCAACCAGGACGTCCCCTACGACCAGCTGATCCGGGAGCACGTCGCCGGCGACCTGATCGCCGACAAGCGGCTCAGCCCGGACCTTTCCCACTGGGACTCTCCCCTCGGCACCGGCTTCCTCTGGTTCGGCGAGGTGCTGAACAGCCCCGTGGACTCGGTCAAGTCGCGCGCGGACGAGGTCGACAACCAGCTCGACGTCCTCGCCAAGGCGTTCCAGGGTCTGACCGTGGCCTGCGCGCGCTGCCACGACCACAAGTTCGACCCGATCCCCACCGCCGACTACTACGCCATGGGCGGGATCCTCCACTCCACGGAGATCAGCGAGGCGGTGATCGACTCGCCGCAGCGCGCCGCGGAGATCGCCGCCGCCCACCAGGAGATCGCCGCGGTCAACGGCGAGATCGTGCGGCTCGTGGAGAGCCGCCAGCCGAGGCTGGTCGAGGGTCTGGAGTCGGACCTCCTGGCGGCGGCGGAGCGCTTCCGCGCGCCCACGGCGCCCCCGACCACCGGCGCTCTCGCCGCCTGGTACGAGACCCTCACCCTGGCCTGCTCGCGCCCCGGGCACGTCTTCCATCCCCTGGCCGCCGTGCTCGACCGCCTCGCCCAGCCGGATCCTCCCAGCTTCTCCGAGGCCCTCGCCGGCGAGCGAGCCGAGTTGGAGGCCCACGCAGCGGACCTCGCCGACGTCGCGGGGCTCGCGGCGCGGCGCGGAGACGAGAGCTTCGAGGACTTCGAGCGTCTCGACTACGGCGAGTGGAGGGTGGCCGGCCAGGCCTTCGGAACGGGCCCGGCTCGGACGCTCGCGCCGAACCTGCCGGTGCGCGACCACCGTGGGGGCGGCATCGCGAGCTCCTTCGGACACGGATCCGACGCCCTGGTGGGGAGTCTCACCTCCCCCGAGCTCGTCGTGGAGAAGCCCTGGGTCCACGTCCGCCTCGCCGGCACCGAGGAGAAGCGGCCTCGCGAGCTGGCGCAGCTCCGGGTCTCGATCGTGGCGGCCGGCTACAAGGCGATCCACTTCCGGCCCACCGGGAGCGGGGCCTTCGAGTGGCAGAGCCAGCAGGTCGAGGAGCTGGTGGCGGGACGGCGCTGCGTCGTGGAGATCGTGGACCGCAGCCGCGAGGGCCACATCGCCGTGGACGCAATCGTCTTCTCGGACTCGAAGCAGCCACCGCCACTCAGCTCCGCCCCGAGCCCGAGAGTGCTCCGCATGCTGCAGCGACCCGGAATCGACTCGGTTCCGGCCCTCGTCGCGGCCTACGCGGACCTCTTCTCCGCGGCGGCCCGGGAGGATCGGCTGAGCCTGGAGAACAGATGGCTCGCCTCGGCCCTCGTCCCGTTCCGCAGCGCCGAGGGCGCCCTCGAGCAGGCCGGGGGAGCGGAGGCGGCGCGGCTGCGGGAGCTGCGGCAGCGGCGGGGGAGGGCCTCGGAGCGACTGCCCGAGTCGGCGTTCGCGCTGGTGGCCCGGGAGGGCACTCCCGGGGACGCGCGCGTCCACAAGGGCGGCAGCCACAGGAACCTCGGCGAGGAGGTTCCCCGGGGCTTCCTCGGGGTGATCGCCGGTGACGAGCAGCCTCCCGCCGGGCGTGGCAGCGGCCGGCTCGCGCTCGCGCGCTGGCTCGCGAGCCCCGACAACCCGCTGACGGCGCGGGTGATGGTCAACCGGATCTGGCAGCACCACTTCGGTGACGGCCTCGTGGCCAGCGCCGACAACTTCGGAGCCATGGGCCGCCGCCCCTCGCATCCCGAGCTCCTCGACCATCTCGCGGGGGAGTTCGTCCGGGGCGGCTGGTCGATCAAGGAGCTGCACCGCCTGGTGCTGCTGAGCAGCAGCTACCGCATGTCGAGCCGGGTCGAGCCGGCGCACGCCGCGGCCGACCCGGAGAACGCGCTGCTCCACCACTTCCCGGTGCGGCGGCTGGAGGCCGAGGCGATCCGGGACTCCGTGCTCGCGGTCAGCGGGCGCCTCGACCGCCGGCTGTTCGGGCCGGGCGTCACCCCCCACATCACGGAGTTCCAGGACGGCCGGGGCAAGCCCGAGTCGGGCCCCCTGGACGGGACCGGGCGACGCAGTGTCTACATCCAGGTGCGCCGCAACTTCCTCACGCCGCTGTTCCTGGCCTTCGACTACCCGCTGCCGGTCTCCACGATCGGAGCCCGCGGGCAGTCCACGGTGCCCTCCCAGGCCCTGAGCCTGCTCAACAACCCCTTCGTCGCCGAGCAGGCGCGGCACTGGGGCCGGCGGGCGGTCGAGCGATACGGCGACTCCGAGCGGCGCGTCGACGGGATGTTCGAGGGCGCCTTCGGCCGCCTGCCCGAGGAATGGGAGCGCCGTGCCGCCCTGGATTTCGTCCGCGAGCAGGAGCTGCGTTACGGTGTGGCCCCGGGCTCGGCGGAGGAGAAGGCCTGGGGGGACCTGGCGCACGTGCTGTTCAACTCGACCGAGTTCGTGTTCCTGAGATGAGGGCGCCGTGAGCGAGACGCGACCGCGACATCGGCTCGACCCCGCGCTCGACGGGCCGAGCCGTCGCGAGATGCTGTGCCGCTGCGCGAACGGCTTCGGCGGCCTGGCCCTCTCCGCGCTGCTCGCCGAGTCCCTGGAGGCCGCGAGCGCGGATCCCCTCGCGGTCCGCGCGCCCCACTTCGCGCCGAAGGCGCGCTCGGTGATCTTCCTGTTCATGGACGGCGGCCCGTCCCAGGTGGACACCTTCGACCCCAAGCCGAGGCTCCGCCGCGACCACCTGAAGCCGATCGGCATCGAGACCCCCGCCACGGTCTTCAACATCAGCGACAAGCTCCTGGGCTCGCCCTTCGAGTTCCGGAGCTACGGCGAGAGCGGGATCCCCGTCAGCGAGCTGTTCCCCCACGTGGGAGGCGTCGTGGACGAGCTGACCGTCATCCGCTCGATGCACTCCGACCATTCCGAGCACACGGCCGCCAACTACTTCATGCACACCGGATCGGGGTTCCAGGGCCGGCCGAGCATGGGGTCGTGGATCACCTACGGCCTGGGGAGCGAGTGCCGCAACCTGCCCGGCTTCGTGGTCCTCGACAGCGGGCTGATCCCGCCCGGGGGGCTCGACGTGTTCGGGAGCGGCTTCCTGCCCGCCTCCTACCAGGGGATGCTGTTCCGCAGCGGCGAGCACCCCGTGGCCGACCTCCAGCCCCTCGAGGGCGATCCATCCTCGCAGCGCAGCAAGCTCGGGTTGCTCGAGCGCCTCAACCGCGGCGCCCTGGACCGGTTCGGGGCGGTGGACGAGATGGAGGCGACGATCGCGAACTACGAGCTCGCGTTCCGGATGCAGGCCGAGGTGCCGGAACTGCTCAGCCTGGCCGGCGAGTCGCAGGCGACCCGGGCGCTCTACGGCCTCGACGACCCGGAGACGGAGGAGTTCGGACGCCAGTGCCTGCTGGCGCGCCGCATGGTCGAGCGCGGCGTCCGCTTCGTCGAGCTGCTGACGCCGTTTCGCGAGGGGTGCGACCGCTGGGACCAGCACGACTCCATCGAGGCCGGCCACCGGGCCAACGCACGGGCCACGGACAAGCCGATCGCGGGGCTGATCCGCGACCTGAAGTCCCGCGGGGTGCTGGAGGAGACGATCGTGCTCTGGGGCGGCGAGTTCGGCCGCACGCCCACGGCGCAGCTCCGGGAGACGCTGGAGAAGACCGGCCGCGACCACAACCCCTACGGGTTCACGATGTGGGTGGCCGGTGGCGGCTTCAAGGCCGGCACGATCCACGGCGCGACCGACGAGTTCGGCTACTTCGCCGTCGAGAGCAAGGTCCACGTCCACGACCTGCACGCCACGGTGCTGCACCTGCTGGGGCTCGACCACGAGCGCCTCACCTACCGCTACAGCGGGCGCGACATGCGGCTCACCGACGTCCACGGCAACGTGGTCCGCGAGCTGCTGGCCTGAGGCCGAGAGCAGGTCCCGGGCTTCGCCGGTAGGCGCGAGCCGGGTGCTCGTGGTATCTAAGGCGACAGGCCACCGACGGTCCGCAATCTCCCCGTTCCGGAGCGCGCTTTGCCTCTGCACTACTGCCTGATCTGTCACCACGAGATCGCCCACCCCGGGGCGGAGTGCCAGTACTGCCTCAGCCGCGCCACCACGGGGCTCGCGCCCCCCATGGCGCTGCTGGCCGGGGTGTTCCTCGCGCTGGCGCTGCTCTTCGCGGCCACCCGGTCCCTGACCGCCACGTATCAGGAGGTGAGGCAGGAGCGCCGCAGGGTCCACGTGAGCGAGGCCACCGGGCTGTCGGAGGCCGGCCGCTACGAAGCGGCGGCGTCGGAGTTCCGGGCCGCGCTCCGCTACGGGAGGAGCGACTTCGAGGCCCGGCTGGGCCTGTCCCAGGCGCTGTTCCGCCTGGGACAGCTCTCGGAGGCGCGGAACCACCTGATCGACCTCGTCGCGCGCGACCCGACGAGCGCCGTGGTCAACCGCCTCCTCGCCGAGATCTCGGCCCGGCAGGGCCGCGTGGACGAGGCCGTCTCCCACTACCGCACGGCGATCTACGGCCGCTGGCCAGAAGACCCGGAAGGCAACCGGCTGACAGCGCGCTTCGCCCTCGTCGAGCTGCTGGAGGAGGAAGGGCGCTCGCTCCAGGTGGTGGGGGAGCTGGCGGAGCTGCTCGAGGAGGCCCCCGACGACGCCGTGCGGGAGCGGATCGCCCGCCACCTGCTCCGGGCCGACGCTCCGGAGCGCGCGGCGGAGCTGTTCGAGGAGCTGACGCGCTCGCAGCCGGAGGACGCCGGCGTCTTCGAGGGGCTCGGAGAGGCGGAGTTCGCCCGGGCCCACTACCTCTCGGCGCGGACGGCCTTTTCCCGCAGCCTGGCGCTGGATCCCGGGAACGCGGGAGTGCTGGAGCGCCTGCGCCTCTGCAACCGGATCGTGGACCTCGACCCGACCTTCCGCCGGGTGGGCACCCGGGAGCGCTACCGGCGCAGCGAGGAGCTGGTGCAGCGGGCGCTTGCGGAGCTGCGCCGTTGCGAGGTGGGGCTGGAGCGCTTCGAGGCCGAGATCGAGCGCGCCGAGGCGCTGGACGGCTCGATCCGGCGCGGAGGCGCCGAGGACTCGGTGGAGGAGAACATCTCCCTCGCCGAGACGCTGTGGGTCGGCCGGCTCGAGCTGTGCCCGGGGTTGGAGCCGGAGGACGAGCCGTTGGGTCTCGTCCTGGAGAAGCTGGCCCAGTGACCGCGCTCTCACGGACGGTGACCCGGCTCCGCGACCTGGGCCGCTTCCTCGCCACGGCCTCCCGCCGCCGGGCCACCATGGGGGAGACCCAGCGGTTCCTGCTCCTGTCAGTGCTGATCGGCGCCTTCTCGGGCCTCCTCGTCGTCTGCTTCCACATCGCGATCGAGCTGCTCGCCTGGAATACGGTTCACAGCCAGACCCACGCCGGCCCCTGGCGGGTGCTGCTCTGGCCGCCCCTGGGGGCGGGGATCGCGTACGCCCTCGTCACCCTCTACTTCCGCCCCGCCCGCGGGAGCGGCGTCAACAACACCAAGGCGGCGCTCTACGTCTCCGACGGCTACGTCCCGACCCGCAGCATTCCGGGGAAGTTCCTCGCCTGCACCATCTCCATCGGCTCGGGGAACCCCATGGGGCCCGAGGACCCGGCGCTCCAGATGGGGGCGGGCGTCGCTTCGCTGCTGGGGCGCCTCTTCGGCCTGGCCCGGCGCAACATGCGCATGATCGCCTCGACGGGGGCCGCCGCGGGGATCGCAGCCGCCTTCAACACGCCCATCACCGGGGTGCTCTTCGTCATGGAGGAGGTCGTCGCGGCGTGGAACGCCGGGGTCCTGGGCTCCATCGTCCTCTCCGCGGTCTCGGCGGTGGTGGTGGTCCGCTCCTTCCTGGGCGACGCGACGCTGTTCCAGGTACCCCGCTTTCTGCTGACGGATCCCAGCGAGCTGCTGATCTACGCCCTGACGGGCATCGTCGGGGGCGTCCTCGCCGCCTGGTTCACCCGCTACGTGACCCGGATCCGCGGCTGGGTCCTGCAGCTGAAGCCCGTCGCGCGCCACTCGCTGCCGGTGGTGGCGGGCCTCGTGGTCGGGGTGACGGGGATCTGGGCCCCGGAGGTGCTGGGGTCCGGCTACGCGGCCATCGAGAGCGCGCTCCACGACCAGTTCCCGTGGCGGGTCCTGGCGGTGCTCGCGATCCTGAAGCTCGTCACCACGTCCCTCTCCTTCTGCGCCGGCACCCCCGGGGGCATGTTCGCCCCCACGCTCTTCATCGGCGCCATGCTGGGCGGGAGCATCGGAGGGCTGGCTCACCTCTACTGGCCGTTTCCGACCAGCCCCGCCAGCGCCTACGTGCTGGTCGGGATCGGGACGTTCTTCGCCGGGGTGTTCCGGGCGCCCATGACCTCGATCTTCATGGTCTTCGAGGTCAGCGGCACGTACGCCATCATCCTGCCTGTGATGATCGCGAACACGATCGCCTACATGATCTCGCGGGGGATGCAGCACCAGTCGCTCTTCCACATCATCGGCGCCCAGGACGGTCTGGAGCTGCCGTCCCTGGAGGACCAGCGCGAGTCCCCGGTGCGGATCGTGGAGGAGGCGATGAACGCGAAGAGCGGCCGCGTGCTGGACGGCGAGCTGGCCGCCGAAGCCGGCCTCGAGCACCTTCGGGCCACCGGGCTGCCGGTCTGTCTGGCGGCCACGGCGGACGGCGGCTGGCTGCAGATCCGGCGCGACCAGCTCGAGGAAGCCTGCTCGGAGGGGCGCGGCCGGGGGCCCCTGCGCGGCGTGCCCGGCGCGCAGCCGGCCGCGAAGCTCTATCCGGACGTCACCCTGGACACGGCCCTCAAGCGCCTGAGCGGCGCGGCGATCCTCCCGGTCGTGAGCCGCGCCAACCCGATGCTGCTCCGGGGAACGCTCACCCTGGACGACGTGCTCCGGGCCTACGGCCTCGCGGAGGAAGGAGGCTCTCCGGAGGCGGGAGGCGACGGGCCCCCGGCTTCCGGCGCGCCCGGCTGAGCGGGGCCCAGCTCCCCGGGGGCGACCTCGAACACGAGGTAGCTGTGGGCGACGTGCTCCACGGGGGTGAAGCCCTCCCGCAGCCAGCGGTAGCGCGGCCGGTTGAACACGCCGACGAGGCGGTTCACGTCCACGAGCAGCCTCCCCGGCATCGGCTCGCGCGGGTAGGCGACGACGCCGGGGTGCTCCCGCAGGTAGCGGCGCAGGTACCAGCGGTTCTGCCCCCAGTCCAGGTTGGAGTCCGCCACGTAGCGATAGGCGAGCTTGCGGTCCGGGACCAGCTCGTTCGTGTACGAAAGGTAGTGGGGGTGGTAGGAGAGGACGGACCCTACCAGGTAGGCAGCGAGGGCTCCCGCCAACGGGACGCTCCAGCGCCTTCCCCCGAATGCGCGGAGCGCGCTCCCCGCGAGAATGAAGACGAACGGGAGCGCCACCAGGAAGAAGCGGATCCCGATCTGCGCTCTGAAGAAGAAGTTGAAGTAGACCGCGAAGAACGCGAGCGGCACGAGCAGGAACAGCTCGCCTCCGAGGGGGCGCTCCCGACGCCACACGAGCAGGCCGGCCAGGGCCCAGGCCACCGCGGCGAGGGTCGCCAGGGGCTCCTTGAACAGCCCCACGACGAAGAAGTAGCCGGCGAACCCTTCGAGGTCGGGTCCCCTCCGGCGCAGCTCTCCCAGCAGGTAGAGGTTGCCGAAAGAGCCCTGGGTCTCGTTCGCCTTGACCCAATCCATTCCCTCCAGGTAGGGAACGGGAAGCGGGAGGGGAAGCTCGGCCAGGCGGCCGGCGCGCTCCTGCACGACGCGGAAGAGGTCGCTGCGGAAGCGGTAGCCGCCCAGCGCCGTCCCGGTCCCCTCGAACAGGAAGCCGGCGTTGACGGCGAGGAGTCCCGCGCAGGCGAGGACCGCGAGCTGCGCGGCCAGGCGAACCGGGCGCACGCCCGCCGCGAGGCCGCCGCGGAAGCGGCCGGTCCCGCGGAGCAGGAGCAGGAGCGCGAACACGGGCAGGAGGTAGGCGGCGGTGTACTTCGCGAGCTGGCTCGCGCCGAAGCAGAGGCCGGCCAGGGCGGCCCTGCCGAAGCCGCCGCGCTCCACGTACCTCCAGAACGCGTAGGTCGCGAGCAGGATGGCGCCCGTCGCGTAGGTGTCGGTGGTGACGAGGCGCGAGTGCGCGATCAGGTTCGGGTCCAGCGCGAACAGGATCGTGGAGAACAGCGCCGGTCCCGGGCCGTAGAGGCTCCGCGACCAGGCGAACACCAGCAGGCCCGTCAGCGCCGCGAACACGACGGTGGGGATCCGGGCAGCGGTGGGGTGGCAGGGGAGGGGGGCCTCACCCCGCTCGGCCTCGCCGCCGGGCATCCACCGGGCGCCGATCTCGCAGGCGGCGGCGTTGAGCGCGCTCACCGGCATCTTGGAGTCGTCGAAGCGGCGGGCGTCTCCGTGCAGGAGCTGCGCCCCGTACCGGTAGTGCTGTGGCTCGTCGGCGGTGAGGGTCTTGTGGCGCAGGCTGTGGAGAGCGATCCCCGCAGCCAGGGCGACGATGCCGCAGGCGGCCAGCCAGGGGTTTCGACCGGTGGAGCGCCACATGGGGCCCCATTCTGTCTCAGCGGGATGGCGGGCGCCGACGGATTCCCCCGCGGCTTGCACGGTCCGCGCGCTGATGCGACCGTATCCGGCGCCCACCCATGAGCTCCCCGAGCGACCGCGTCCCGGACCGGCCTCAGCCGGCCCACGCCCTCGCGGCGTTCGGCTTCTTCCTGCTGCTCGCGCTGGTCGCCACGCGCCCGCTCGCCGCCCACCTGGCGACGCACATCCACGTCGGGCCCGACCCCGCGAGCCACGCCTGGATGCTCCACTGGCTCTCTGGACATTTCTTCGACCCCGGGGAGATCTTCGGCGGCAACATGCTGCATCCCGCCGAGCACGCCGTGCTGTTCACGGATCTCTCGATGGGCACGGTCGTGCTGGCGCTGCCGCTCCGTCTCTTCGTGGACGACCCCGTCCTGCTCTACAACATCGCCCTGATCCTGACCCTCGCCTTCTCGGGCTGGACCTTCCACCTGCTGGGCTTCGCCCTCAGCGGTTCCCGGGCGGCGGGGCTGCTCGTGGGGATCCTGGCCGGCTTCGGCTCCCACCAGCTCTACCAGCTCTACCACCTCAACCTGCTCAGCACCGGCTGGCTGCCCCTGTTCCTGCTCGGGCTGCACCGGTCCCTGCGCCACCCGACGGTCGGCTCCGTGGCCCTGGCCGGGGTCGGCTTCAGCCTGACGGCCCAGTCCAGCGGCTACTACGCGGTCGCCGCGCTGGTCATCGGTCTGGTCCTGACCGGCTTCGAGTGGCGGCGGCTCCGGCAGCCGCGCACCGCCGTCGCCCTCGGCGCCGCCGGCGCCCTCGCCGTGCTGCTGACGCTCCCGTACCTCGTCTCCTTCATGGAGCTCAAGGAGCGCTACGGGCTGAGTCGCCCCGCGGGGATGTCCCGGAAGATGGCCCTCCACCCCGCGGAGGACCTGTCCAGCCGGGCGTACGTCTATCGCGACTGGCTGGGATCCGCCGGCGAGCAGCTCTTCCCCGGGCTGCTCGCCATCGGTCTGGCCGGCTACGCCGCGGCCCGCCGCCGCCCCGGAGCGGGGGCCTACCTGACCGCCACCCTCGCGCTGGTGGGCCTGTCCCTGGGCCCCGACGTGGACCTGGCGGGGGAGCGCGTTCCATTGCCCTACGCCGTGCTGTTCGGGATCCCTCCCCTCGACAGCATGCGCCACCCCTTCACCTTCGCGGCGGTCGCCGTCTTCACGCTTGCGGTCGTGGCGGGGATCGGTTGGGCGGCGCTCCCGTGGGCGCGCCTGCGAGGGGCCGGCGTCGTCGTGGTCGGGTTGGCCGTCCTGGAGAGCCTGGGTCCACCGGCGCGGCATCGCGAGATCCCGCCGGGGGTACCGCCGGCCTACGCCCTGGTCGAGACGCTTCCTCCCGGACCGATCCTGGAGATTCCCGTGTTCGACCCGGACACGCCGCTCTGGGCGGCTCGCCACGGTTTGCCCACGGTCAACGGCTCGAGCGCCTTTGCGCCGCCGCTGATCCTCTCCCTCAACCATCTCGTCAACCGGCACTGGCTCGAGCGCGTACCCGTGGACCTCGACGCCTCGAAGCCGGCGCGGCTGCTGCTGCGGTCCTTCGACGTCCGCTACCTGATCGTCCCGTCCGGACGACGCCACGGGTTGGGGCCGCTGGTCGACGCTCTCGATCGCTCGAGGACGTTCCGTCTGGTGGCGAGGGTGGAGGACGGCGACCGGGTCTACGAGCTCCTCCCGGAGGCGGCCACCGAGGGCGGTGGCTCCGGCTCGCGCCCGTCCGGATCCTGACGAGACCCCGAGCGCCGAGCCACAACCAGGCAGGCCCCCGCGCAGAGCAGCAGCAGGATCGCCTCGGCGACGCCGGCGGCCGCGGGGACGATGAGGTACATCGCGTTCTCCCCCTGGAGCCGGAGCCCCTTCATGAAGGCGAGGATGAACCCGCCGCGACCGGCCAGGTAGAGCAGCATCTCGCCACAGGCGGGCACGAGTCGCCGTGCGGCCGCCCGGCCGATGCGGCAGGCGACGCCGGCGCCGAGCTGGAGCGCGAGCAGGCAGACTCGGGCCGCGCCCGTCTGGACGGCGGCACCGGCCCACAAGGTCGCGCCCCGGGCGTGAGGAGAGCTCCAGATCAGCGCGGCGGCGGCGAGGGCCAGCCAGGTGGCCATCTCCCCGCGCCACCGCCAGCCCCGTTGCCGCCCCTGCGCGTCGGCGGAACGGAGCAGGCGGTAGAGCGCGACCACGAGCAGCATGCCGCCGGCGATGGGCAGCGCGTCGAGCCAGTCGGCGAGCACCCGGAGCAGCGCGTCCAGCGCGCCGCCGCCGCTCGGCGGCCGGCTCCAGCGCGCCTCCCGGAGCAGGTCCCAGAGCGCACGGACCAGGGCGCCCCAGGCGCCCCCCGCGGCGGCGGATGCGGCGAGGAAGCCGACGACGGCGACTTGCCGAGGCACCGCGCCATGGTAACTTCCGGCCGGTGGCGATGCGCGGGCTCGCCCTCGGAGACCGGGAAGGAGAGTGGATCGAATGAGATCGACGTGGCCGCGCGGGCTCGCACTCACCTTGACTCTCGCAGCTTCCGCCGCCTGCGCGGCGGCACAGGATGCGACGGAGGACGACGCCCTGGCCCGGGCCCGGGTGCTCCTCGAGGAGCACATCCTGATCGACGGACACAACGACCTGCCGTGGGCGATCCGCGAGCACGCGGCGGCACCCCTGGACGTGGAGGCCTACGACCTGCGCCGACCCGCGCCCGGGAACACCGACCTGGCGCGGCTGCGGGCCGGCGGCGTCGGCGGTCAGTTCTGGTCCGTCTACGTCCCGGGAGAGCTGGGCTACGAGGACTACGCCCGGGTCCAGCTCGAGCAGATCGACGTCGCGCGGCGGGTGATCGAGCGCTACCCCGACGACCTGGCCCTGGCTCTGACAGCCGAGGACGTGGAACGCGCGTTCGCCACCGGGCGGATCGCCTCGCTGCTCGGCATGGAGGGCGGGCACGCGATCCAGAACTCGCTGGGCGCGCTCCGGGCCTACTTCGACCTCGGCGTGCGCTACATGACCCTGACCCACAACGTCACGCTGGACTGGGCCGACTCCACCAACGACGCGCGCCGGCACGGCGGGCTGACCCGCTTCGGGGAGGAGGTGGTCCGGGAGATGAACCGCCTCGGGATGCTCGTGGACCTGTCCCACACCTCCGTGGAGACCATGGACGACGCGCTTCGGGTCTCGGAGGCGCCCGTGATCTTCTCCCACTCCTCCGCCCGGGCGCTTTGCGACGTGCCCCGCAACGTGCCCGACGAGATCCTGCGCCGTCTGCCGCAGAACGGCGGCGTGGTGATGGTGACCTTCGTCTCGGTGTTCGTCTCCCAGGAGCTGGCGAGCGCGACGGCCCCCCTCACGGCGGAGTACGAGCGCCGGGCGACCGGGGTGACCGACGCCAAGGAGAGGCGGGCCATCCGCGAGCAGGTCTTCGCCGGGCACGACCTGCCGGCAGCCACGCTGGCCCAGGTGGCGGACCACGTCGAGCACGTCCGCGGGGTCGCTGGGGTCGACCACGTGGGCATCGGCAGCGACTTCGACGGGGCCGGGGCGTACCTCCCGGTGGGGCTAGAGGACGTCTCGCGGTTTCCCCACCTGTTCGCCGAGCTGATCCGGCGGGGCTGGTCCGATGCCGACCTCGCGAAGCTCGCCGGGGAGAACCTGCTGCGCGCGCTTCGAAGAGCCGAGGCTGTCTCGGTGAGGTTGCGCGGCGAGCGACCCGCGAGCACCGCGACGATCGAGGCCCTCGATGGCGGATCCCGCGTGAGATAGCGATCGGCCCGGTGGCTCCCTGCCGTCCGTCACAGCCGGGTCGTGGGCGCGCCGCAAAAAAGTGACGTCACACACGATTGACCCTTGCGCCCGGGGGAACTGTCTGAGATACTGTCAGCCGGATGGTGTTGGTGAGGAATCCCGCCCTCCAGGCGCGAGTGGTTGATTCGGAAACGATCATTTTGGATCGGAGTACGGGTTATGTTCATCGGTTGAACGCTACTGCGAGCGTCCTGTGGGCGGGGTTTAATGGGGAGACCTCGACGGAGGACGTGATCATGTCCTTCGTGGCGAAGTTTGACGCCGAGCATGGTCGGGCTCGGCGCGATGCTCTCGCTCTCATCGAGGAGTTGAGGGATCTCGAGCTGCTACAGGACCTCGACCGCTAAGTGGGTGTCATCATGCAGAAAGAGTCCAGTCGCCGGGACTTCGTGAAGACAGCAGCCTACGTCGTGCCCGTCGTGCTGAGCATCAAGGCCGCGCCGGCCTTCGCCCGGAGCGGGTCGGGGAGTGCCAACGGTGGTGGTGGGAACGGCGGACCGCCCCCGCCCCCGGGCGGCGACCCGCCCGCTGCTTCGGAGCGCACCGGAGCCGGAGGGCGATCCCGTCGTCGGGGGAACTAGTACCCCCAGGGGATAGCCAATCGATCGGTCTCGCCGGCGAGTGGGATGCTTCACACTCTCCGCTCTCGGGCGGCGAGTAGAAGTCTGCTGTGATCATCCCGAGGCTGAACAGGTTCTTCGGAGAACGCACGAGCGTTTTCTGGTCGATGGTGGCGAGGGGCCGTTTCACCTCTCCTATCGGGTTCACCTCGAAGGAGAGGGGGCCTGTCGCCTCCAGCGGGTAGGAGCCAGCTCACACGTCAGCCCGCTTTCCGAGCTTCCCTTCGCTTTCGATACCGATCTGATCGTCTCGCTCCAACGGGAGCGAGACGATCTCTTCTTCCTCCACGCGGGCGTCGTGGAGCGGAAGGGGATTGCCGGCCTGGTGGTGGGACACTCCGGCGCCGGGAAGTCCACGCTCACCTGGACGCTCGTCAACGAGGGGCTGCGCTACTCCAGCGACGAGCTGGCTCCCATCGCCATCGCGGAGCGGACCGTCGAACCGTTCCCGAGGGCACTCTGCCTGAAAGCCGTGCCTCCCGGTCGCCATCCATTGCCGGCCGCCGCTTTCCGCAGCGGTCGACTCACCTACATTCCCACGAGCGCCCTGCCGTCTGCCCCGGCCAGCGCGCCCCTGCAGCTCGGCCCGATCTTCTTCGTCCGGAGGGAGGGGGAGGGCTCGACCCCGCTGAGCGTCGCGAGCGTCGGAGAGGCCGCAGCGAGGATCTACGCGGAGACCCTGAACGCCCTCGCCCATCCCGCCGACGGGCTGGACGGGGCGATCGAGGTGGCTGCGTCGAGCGCGGGATGCTTCATGCTCGACACCTCCGACCTCGAGGCGGCCGCCGCAGCGGTGATCGGGGTGCTCGAGAAGGCGGCGACGGGCAGCCGGGCTCGCTGAGGCCCGGCGAAACGCGGGCAGTCAGGGTCGCGAGCTGGCCGCGCGCCTGGCCATCAGGCGCGCGGCGTCGGACGCGACGAGCAGCGGCCGGAGTACGCGATAGAGCCAGGTCTGCGACTCCGGCAGGGACAGGCGCTCCCAGTCCTCCCACTTCGGAGTCATCAAGGTGCGCCACACGTACCCGAGGGCGTCCCCCCGCGAGTCGAACACCGGCAGCACCTCGCGCTTCAGGTTCGCCGCCTCCGAGAGGACGGTCTGCTGCAGGCCCGCCGTCTCCATGCTGCTCGCGACCTGATCCAGGAGCGAGGGGATTGCCGTGTCACGCCGGACGCGATCCGACAGATTCCGGGGCATCGGGGAGCCCAGCAGCTTCTCGCTGACCGCCGCCCCGAGCAGGAGCGCGCGCTCGGCCCTGGAACGTTGGGCGATCTCCTGGACCCGGTCCCAGTCGAGAGTGGGGAATCGCCGCGCCAGGCGATCGATGTCGCACACCCAGACCAGGCGCGACCAGAGGTGCTTGCTGCCGTGGACGCAGAGGGCCACGACGAGGGTCTCCAGGGGCAGCGTGTGGAGCCCGGACTCCTCCAGCTCGAGCGGCGAGGCCCACGCCGGCCCCAGATCGAGCCGGAACGGGTAGTTCGGTGGAGTGACGGCCCAGTGGAGATCCACCGACACCAGGCCGTCCTCGCTGATGAACTCGAACTCGTTCCAGCGGTGCAGGTGCTGCGCCTCGAGCTTGGCCTGGAGACCGGGCGCCGGCCGCACGCGGCGGTAGGCGTGCGCCTCGAGCAGCCTTGCCGCCCGCAGGGCGTCCTCTCGCCGGACCAGAAGGTCGAGATCGGTGCTGCCGCGAAGCTCGCCCTCCTCCCAGGCCAGTGCGGCGAGGGAAGGCCCCTTGAAGCACAGGACCGGAACGCGCTCCGCGTCGAGCAACCCGCAGAGAGATCGCTGCTCGCAGGAAAGCAGCTTCTGGCGCCACTCGGCCGCCATGCCGCTGGCGCGGAGCAACTCCGCTGCGTCTGCGGGTACGTCGCCGTTCCGCGAGCCGAGTCGACGCCAGAGCAGCGCCGACAAGCCGTGTGCCTCACCGAGGGCGGCGAGGCGTTCCCAGTCGATCGGCCTCTCCCGGGGCGCGGCAGCGCCGCTGGCGGCCATGACGAGCCACTCGAGCTCAGGGCTCATCAACTCCACGCCCTCGGCGTCCGTCTGGCGACTCAGGGCACCGTCTGGGACCAGGTCGAGGTGTTGCCGGACTCGAACCCGTCGTCGAAGACCATCGTGCACCACTTGCCGTTGGCCGTGCGCCAGCGCCCCTCCTCTCCGGAGAGCAGTGTGCCCCGGCTCATGGCGTACTCGTTGTAGACCCAGTAGCAGCCGTCCGTCGGATCGACCGCGACCGAGCTGTAGTCGCCCCAGCGGTGGAGCGAGCCGCCGAACGCCCGTTCGTAGAAGTCGGTTCCCGCCCGCAGCTCCTCTGCGGTGCCCCTGGTCTTGAGGAAGACGACGTAGGCCCCTGCGTACGTCGTCGCCGCGGACGCCGAAAAGCCCACGGCGGCGTCGCCATGGGGCCCCGCGGCGATCGACGCGGCGAAGGTGAACGTCCCGCTCGCGATGTCCTCGCCTCCGACATTTCCGCCGGCTGCCAGGGAGGTGCTTCCCAGCGTCGACGTGTCCAGCTTGACCCAATGGGCGGTCGCCTGCCCGATGTCGACCCCGGCAGGGGGCATCACCGTCGTCGTCAACCACAGAGCGTCGTCGCGCCAGGCCGCGCTCATCGCTCGTCGGCCAATCGTGTCCAATACCGCAGTCGAGTCCGCCTGGGGTGCCCCGGGCATTGGAGCGTCCGTGTCGTCGATGTCCCCGACGGGAACGAACTGGTGTGTCAGGGTGGGGGTGCCGAGGGGATCGTCGACACGGATGACCTGGATGAACTCGTCGCCGGCCAGGGTCAGGCCGCTGTACCCCACGAGGAAGGTCCCCACCGCCGAGGGTGCAGTGCCGAACATGTGTGCAGCCTGAGTCGTGAGCGCCTCTCCGGTGCCGGGGATCGGGTCGATCTGGCTCAGGCTGGCGACCCCGCCGTCGTAGAAGCCGCCGGAGCCAGCGCCCTTGTCGAGGATCCAGAGCCGGACCCCGCCATATTCGAAGGGAAGGGTGTCGTTGCTGAACCTGAACATGTTCCCGACGACGTAGACGGCTTCGTCGTCCACGGCGAGACTTGGGTAGTCCAGCCAATGATCGCTGCCGCCGATGTTCGTGAGGGTGTTGACGCTCGTCACAGTCCACCCGCTCGGGGTGGAGTCGTCCGAAACGGCGATGAAGAGCCGGCTCGTATTCGCAGCCTCACCGTCACCCACGTCGGTGGCTTCGAGCGTGATGACGACGAACCTGCCCTCGTACTGGTCGTAGATGACCCTGGGATCGAACGTGTCTGTCAGGGGCGTCACACCCAAGAAGAAGTCCGGGAGAGCTTCGGTACCGGTAACTGTCCCCGTCTTGTCGTGATACTGGATCGTGACGTTGGCCACGTTCACGACGTGGCTGGGCCCCACCGCCGAGTGTGAGTCGGGCGGGATGTAGTAAGACCCTGTTTCAGCAGCATTGAGGTCGAAGTCGATGGAGTCGAAGGACGTCTCGGCGCTCGTCGCGAGTGGGACGGGGAGCTCGGAGGCCGCGACATCAGCCGAGACGTCGGGCAGCTCCGAGCCGATCGGCCGTCTCGGCCTGCGGGGGACGCCACGCGACGTGGGAATCTCCGTCGGTCGGACCCCCGCACTCGCCGTTGG
>Ga0299906_10001781_pt1 | contig 18252 bp, 14 predicted proteins | sample RVTome_14_FD_200259 | JGI IMG/M metagenome (GOLD analysis project Ga0299906, IMG submission 200259) | Soil microbial communities from uranium-contaminated site in the Upper Colorado River Basin, Wyoming, United States - RVT145D125 (version 2) ...
GATCGTCCCATCCCGCGCGCAGCAAAACGTCGTGCGCACCGGTCAGCGCGGCCGCGAGCCGTGCTTCCACGCGTGCATCGGGCTGGAGGATCGCCAGGACTGCCAAGGTCTTCTGCGAGTCGGAGGGATGGAAGCGAAGATTCTGGGATCGGGCGCGGGCGTGCAAGCCGGGCGTGGGTCGTGCCCCCATGGTGTCTGACGCGAACGGCCTGCGCGAAGTTGCGACCCACACTGGAGGAGGCCGCTTCAGCCCTCGTGCGTGAGCCTCACGGCGGTGCCGTAGCAAAGCATCTCGGCCGCGCCGGCCACGACCATGGATGTCTGGAATCGGACGGCGACGACCGCATCGGCGTCGAGCATCTGCGCCTCCTCGATCATTCTATCGATCGCCTGTTCGCGGGCCTCCGCGAGCATCTTCGTGTACTCGTGGATCTCGCCGCCCGCCATGTTCCGGAGTCGCGCGACGAGGTCCGTTCCGACGTGCCGAGCCCGAATGGAGCTGCCTCGCACCAACCCGAGGACCTCGCGCACTCTGAAGCCGGCGACGTCCGGCGTCGTGACCACGATCAACGATACACGTCCTTGTAGGGGTCGGTCTCCCACTCGCGGTAGCGTTCCCAGATGACCGACGCGAACAACATGAGAATGCCGATGGCGATGGCGCCCGTGGCCAGCTTCTCCCATGGCGAGATCGCCGACGTCGCGAAGACGTACGCACCGTAGGTCATCCAGATGACGAGCCCGGCCACGATCAGCACCCACCCGATCGGTCGATTCACATGATCGTTCACCCGGTCCCACACGGAGACGCGGTAGGTCGCGGGATGGAAGTGGAGCCCCTGGATGTCGGTCTTGAGCGAGCGAAACAGGGCGAGCTCACGCTGGAGCTCGGTGGAGCGCTCGAGCGCGGAATCCACCCGCGAGCTCTCCTCGGGCCCCATCTCGCCATCGAGATAGCGCATGAGCTCGTCCGAAGTGATCGGACTGTCGGGCTGCCGTGTTTCCATGATCCTACGGGTACTCCGCGTCCAGCCGGACCAGCGCTTCTCTCAACGCGTTGCGCGCGTGATACAGCCGGCTGGCGACCGTACCCTCCGGTATCTCCAGAATCTGCGCGATCTCGGCATATCGAAATCCTTCCAACTCCTTCAGAACCAGAATCTCCCTGTGCTCGGCCCCGATCCGCTCGAGCCCTCGCCAAAGCAACTCCTTGGCAGCGCTGCGCTGCCTGACTCGCTCCGGACTCCGGTCCGAGTCCGCGGGGTGCTGATCCACGCGCTCGCCCAGGGCCTCGACGTTGAACTTGGCCTTGCGGCTCCGCAGCATGTCCCGGCACTGGTTGCGAAGGATCTGAAAGAACCAGGGTCCGAACGGTCGACGCAGGTCGAAGCGCGGCAGGGTGTCGTACGTCTTGATGAAGGCCATCTGCAAGGCGTCCTGAGCGTCGTCCATATTACCCATCATCGCCAAAGCCAACCTGAGCCCGGCGGGTTCGTAGGCCCGGACCAACGGCTCGTAGAACCGGGACTGTCCGGACTTGCACTTTCGTATCAGCTCCAGTTCCAACTGTCGTTGCAACCTCTACTCCCTTCCGAGCCTTGTGCCCGTAACACCGGGTACGCGCGTGTCCTGGGAATTCTTCACGGACGGCGTGGTCACGCCAGGATCTCACCGAGAGCGCCGAGCAGCGCTTCGAGGTCGGAGTCGTCGTTGAAGTAGTGCGGGGACATCCGGAGCGCGCCGTCGACCCCCTTCTCGTCGTAGTCGATGACCGCGTCGATCCGGGTCTGCGACGACGTATTCACACCGCGCTCGCGGAGCCGAAGCACGAGCTCCGACGGGACCTGTCCGTCGAACCACGCGGTGACCGTGGCGCCGAGCTCGGCCCCGCGGTCCAGGACCTGCGCGCCCGGCAGCGCGGCGACGCGTTCGCGCAGACGCGACGCGAGATCGCGCACCCGATCCTGAATCGGCTCAATACCGATCGCGTTCGCGTAGCGCGCAGCCGCACCCGTGCCGAGCACGAGGGCCCAGGCGAACTCCCACGTCTCGAAGCGGCGCGCGTCGGGCGCCGGCTGATACAGATCGGCGTCGATCCAGTCGGCACCGCGCATGTCCGGGAAGAGCGGCTCGAGGCCCGCGTCGAGCACCCGCTCCGAGACGTACAGGAACCCCGCGCCCCGCGGCCCCCGCAGGTACTTGCGCGAGGTGGCCGCGAGGAAGTCGCATCCCATCGACTCGACGTCGATGGGCATCTGACCGATGGACTGGCAGGCGTCGACGAGGTAGAGGAGGTCTCGCGCCCGGCACATCGCGCCGATCGCGGTCACGTCCTGCACGAGTCCGGAGTTGGTCGGAATGTGCGTGACGGCGACGAGCTTGGGACGGCGACGGTGGATCAGCCCCTCCATCGAGTGCAGGTCAACTCCGCCCTCGGGCGCGTCGGGAGCGCGAACCACCTCGACGCCCATTCGATGCGCGAGCGAGAGATACTGGATCTGGTTCGAGACGTAATCGCTGCGGGTCGTGAGGAGCACGTCGCCCGCGTGGAAAGGCACCGAGGACAGCGCCGCCGTGAACGAGGCCGTGGCGTGCTCGGTCATCGCGATCCGGTCGGGCGAGGTGCCGACGAGGGTCGCAACCTGCCTGTAGGCATCCTCGATGGCTTGGCCCGCATGGGCCGCGGCCTCGTAGCCCCCGATGGTGGCTTCGAGCTCGAGGTGGTCGCGTATCGCATCGATGACGGGGCGCGGCATGAGTGACGCCCCGGCATTGTTGAGGTGGACACGGTGCGCGACTCCGGGTGTGTCGGCGCGCAGCGCATCCACGTTCATCTCCGGGTCACGCACCGTCGAGGGGCTGCCCGGCTCGGGGCCGGCGTGACCGAACCGACCCGCGGAAGCCTCACGGACCCCCGCCGAGCAAGACGCGCACTGCGGCGTCGAGTTGGCTGTCGGAGCCGGAGTACGACTCGCCCATGGGGCGCACGACCTCCACGTCGACCGGTCGCGGCACGAGCTCCATCTCGTCTCCAGCCGCGCCGCGGATCCTGGCTCGCGGCATGCGCACGCTGGTCCCATCCACGAGCTGGGCGCTCCAGGTGTAGATGATCCAGCCGGCGGTCGGCTCACCCACGACCTGGCCCAGACGCAGCGCCCGATAGCCTTCGGTGAAGTCCTCACCGTCCGAGAGCGTGTGCTGGTTCACCACGAGCACGGTGCCCAGCTCGAGCGCTCGCTGACCGAGCATGCTGCGCGCGTTGGCCTCGGGGAAGCCCCTGACTTGCATGGTGATGTAGCCGCGGCGGGCGAACGCATCGAGCGCATAGGCGTTGACGAAGCCGCCGTTGTTGTTACGCATGTCGATGACGACGCCGTCCTTGCCGTGGTTCTCCGCGTCGAGGTCGACGTAGAGGCGGCGCAGACTCCCTTCGCTCATGTCGGGCATGTGCACGTAGCCGAGTCGGCCACCGCTCACTTCGTCGACGTACGCGCGCTTCGACTCGACCCAGTGGCGGTACTCGAGCTGCCGTTCTGCACCGAGCGAGATGGGGCGCACCGCGACGTCGCGTGCGTCGGCCCCGCCGACCTCCGCCGAGACGCGCAGCATGACTCTGTCGCCCTCGGTGTCCTGCAGCCAAGCGTCCAGGTTCACGCTCGGGGTCACGGACTCTCCGTCGACCGAGAGTAGATAGTCCCCGGGTCCGATGCCCCCGGCCACGGCGGCCGGGCCGAGCGGGAGCAGCTCGGTCACTCGTAGCCTTCCCTCCTGCTCGTACTCCTCCCGGTCGAAGCGGAGCCCGAGCGCGCCCGTGCTCGACCCCGCAGCGCCCGACGGATACGAGTGACCGAGGTGGGATCCGTTCAGCTCGCCGAGCATCATGTTCATGAGGCGCGAGTACTCGGCCATGGTCGTGGCACCGCGCACGTATGGCTCGAAGGTCGCGCGCACCCGATCCCAGTCGGCTCCATGGAGGTCGGCGTCATAGAAGTGGTCACGCATGTACGTCCACCCCTGACCGAACGCCTCGACCTTCAGCGCATCGAAGTCGACGTCGAGCTCGGCGGTCACCTCGATCGGGCGCGTCTGGCCATCCTCGACATCGGCGACGTGGATGCGTCCGGACGCGAGGAAGACCACCTCGTCTCCGTCCGGCGTGAAGAGCGGCCGGCTCTTGGAGCCCGGGGTCGAGGTCAACTGGCGCGTGACGCGCGGCCCGTCCTCTTCCGGGTCGACGGAAAAGGCGTAGAGGTTCTGCTGACCCTCCGCGGCCGCGTTGAACACCATGGTCTTGCCGTCAGGGCTGAGCGCGATCGTGCCGACGTCGACGTCGATGGGGAGCAGCGTCAGTCGACGGCGGATTCCCTCGAAGTCCGGCGACAGTTCGGTCGGCTCCACCCCGGACGCCTCCTCGTCGCCGTCCGTGCCGGTGGGCTCGTCCTCGTCGAAGAGGTCGGCGAAACGGTCTTCGCGGAAGAGCGGGGTCTTCGGCACCAGGTCGATCGCGGCGACCTGGCCAGTCTCCGTGCGGTGTTGCGTGTCGAAGTAGAGGGTCTCTCCGTCGGGCGACCAGGCGAGGGAGCCGGCGAAAGAGTTCGCCAGGCCGGAGATCTGCCGCGCTTCACCCGCGGTGGCCGGAGCGATCCACACGTTGGTGAACATGCGGCCATCGGTCTGCAGCCATGCGATCCAGTCGCCGTCGGGTGACCAGACGAGCGGCTCGGGAGGCGTGAACGGGGCAACCCAGAGCTGGCCTTCCGAGACGAGACGGTCCGCTTCCGTCCGGAGGTCGCGAACGCGCACCTGGGTCCCGTCACGCACGTAGGCGAGCGCCTCACCGTTCGGAGAGAAGCGAGGCGTGACGTCCGAGCCGCCGCCGTCCGTCACGCGCGTCTCGCTCATCGAGACGAAGTCGTACAGGAAGACCGCGGGCAGGCCGTCGCGCCGAGAGACGTAGGCGATCCGGCGCGAGTCGGGCGCCCAGGTGATCTCCGCTTCGTCGGCGAGCGTTCGCGTCACCCGCGTGGCGATGCCTCCCTCCTCCAACGAGGCCGCGAAGACCTCGCCTCTCGCCGTGAAGGCGATCTTCTCGCCGTCCGGAGAGAGCGCCAGATCTCCGAAACCGGTCGTGAGGCTGAGATGCTCGACGTTCGGTCCCGAGCGGGCGCCACGAAGGGTGATCGGCACCGGGTGCGCGGTGCCGCCCGGAAGCTGCAACGACCAGACGCCGAAGTCGCGCTCGAAGACGACGAGGTCGGTGTCCGTGCTGATCCGCGGGAAGAGCACCCGCCCGTCCTCGAAAGGCGTCAACCGGCGAGCCGGCCCCCCGTCGACCGCGCGGGCCCAGAGGTTCTCCGATCCCGACTGGTCGGACACGAAGACCACCTCGGTTCCGTCGCCGGTCCACATGGGCTGCACGCTCTTGGCGCCCGAATCCGAGAGCTGGCGGTACGCCGGTGGGTCACCGGCGGTGACGAGCCAGATCTCCGATTCGTCGATGTGGCTGTGGCCGTTGCGCCACCACTGTCCCTGTGCCATGCGTGCGTTGGCCGCCACGGCGATCGTGGCGCCGTCGGGTGAGACCGCGGCGTGGAACTCGGGCGAATACTCGTCGGCCAGGAGCGGCATCGGCGTTCCGCCCCGCGCCCGGATCCGCCATACGTCGGGGTGTCCGCCCGGGTCCTGGCGCCCGTCCGCGAAGTAGATCCACTGCCCGTCCGGAGACCAGGCATCGAGCTCCTCGGCTGCGTCCCCGTACGTGAGGCGGGTCACCTGGCCGGAAGCCAGGTCGAGCACGTAGATGTCGTCGTCGCCCGCCCGGTTCGAGACGAACGCCAGGCGCGTGCCGTCCGGCGCGTAGAGCGGTCTGGCCTCGTCCGCTTCGTGGCTCACCAGCAGCCGCGCTTCGCCGCCGGTGGCGGGGACCGTCCAGATGTCGCCCCCGCTCACGAACGCGATCTCCGATCCATCGGGGCTCGGCGCCGGTTGATACAGAGCGGGCCGGGCCTCCTGAGCGATCACCTCCGGCGGTGCGGAGGCCGACACCGAAATCACCGCGAGAGAAGCCCCGAGCACCACCGCGGGCGTCTTCCCCTTCCTCGTCGGCTTCTTCACCATCGTCATCGGCTTCCTCGTCGTCGAATTCCGACCGCGCGTTCGGCTACGGCGTGCCCTGGTCCGTGACCGAGCGCTCCTTGGCCTGGCGTACCATCTCGCGCACGTCCTCGAGGAGCTGTCGTGCGTCGTAAACGATGCCGTCCTTGATCGTGTACTTGATGCTGCCCACCCGCTCGACCTCTCCCGTCTGATCGTTGAGGCGCGGTGTGCCCGTTCCGTAAAGGACCTTGAGATTTTCGAGCGGATTTTCCTCGACCACGATCATGTCGGCCTTCATTCCCGCCTCGAGCACTCCGAAGTCGAGCTCGTTCTCCAGGCCCTTGGGCTTGTGGAGCTGGAGAGCACCGTGGTAGGTGGCCGCTCGGATGACCTCGAGCGGGTTGAAGCCCGCCTCCCGCAGGAGCTCGAGCTCACGGATGTAGTCGAAGCCGTAGAGCTTGTAGATGAATCCCGAGTCCGAGCCCGCCGTGACGATGCCGCCGGCGTTCTTGTAGTCGTTGAGGAACTGCATCCACTTCTCGAAGAACTTGCCCCAGTGGTACTCGTCCTCGGTCGTCCAGTAGAACCAATACGAGCCGTGCGCCTGGCGGCTCGGCTGATAGAACTCCCACTGCGTCGGGAGGGTGTACTCCTCGTGCCATTCGGCTTCACGCGCCCTCATCACGTCACGACTGGCCTCGTAGATCGTCATCGTCGGATCGATGCCGAAGTCGAGCTCCAGGAACCGGTCGATGAGGTCGTTCCACGTATCCGAGCCGCGCGGGGCGGTCTGGCTCCAGAGCCGCCCGACCTGGCCGAAGCGGTGCTGCTCGTTCTGATAGTTGTAGTCGGCCGGGAAGTCCTGAATGGTTTGTCCCTCGAAGAGCGCCTCGAAGAGACCGTAGTAATGCGTCATCATGTCGAGGCCGAGCTCGGCGGCGTCGAGCGCGTTCATACGGGCGACACCCGTCTGGGCGAGGTGGGCCACCGTGCCGAGTCCGTGCTGGTGGGCCTCGTCGATGAGGGCCTCCATGATCGCGGGCGGATACGACGTGAGCTTGAGCCCGTCGATCCGGGCCCCGTCGACGTCGACGTTCGCCGCCCAGCGGACCCACTCTCGGGCTTTCTCCGGCGAATCGACCGGACCCTGGTCCCAGGCTTCGCCCGGACGGGCGTAGGTGAACATGCGCGGAGCCACGATCTCGTTGCGCATCGACAGCGCCTTCTGCTCGAGCGACCACATCATCGACCCGTGGCCGACGCCGCGCGACGTCGTGATGCCGTTGCCCATCCAGAGCTTGTGCGTGTACTCGGCCTGGGGCGCCTTGCCTGGACCTCCGGTGTGAGCGTGCATGTCCACGAAGCCCGGCAGGATGTACATCCCCGTGACGTCGATCTCGCGCGTCGCGCCTCGCGGCCGACGATCTTCGTCGATCGGCGACATGGGGAAGCCGACCGCCTCGATCGAAACGATGCGGTCGTTCTCCACGACGATGTCGACCGGTCCGAGCGGGGGGCTGCCGGCCCCGTCGATATAGGTCCCGCCACGGAGGATGAGGCGCTGGTGCGGGCCGTCGCCCTCGGCGGCCCCGCGCCGGGTGGTCTCTTCCATGCCGCCTTGCTGAGCCGCCGCGGTGCCGGCCAGAACCAGGACCGCCACGAAGGTGGTCGCCGCGCGGAACAGCGAGTGATGCCTCGTCATGTTGCCTCCAGGAGTGCCGCCCGATTACCCGTGACCACCCCCCGCCCGGGCGCGAGGACACCAAGTATCGGAAGTCGGGGCGAATCGCGCCACGCGGGCGGCTCCCACTACGCGGCCACGAAACGGTATTATTGACCTTCCTTTCAGCTTCCGACACCGGCGACCGTCGCCCTTGACCCCCCCCGACTCAAGCCCCGACCTCGGCGCCTCGGCCGAGCAGACTTCCGCGCCGGAGGACGTCGTCCGAGAGGTCGAGACGCTGCGCGCCGAGCTGAACCGGTACGCCTATCTCTACTTCGTGGAGGCGCGCCCGGAGATCGGTGACGCAGAGTACGACGAGCTCTTCCGGCGGCTGAAGGCGCTCGAGGAGGCATATCCGTCCCTCGATTCGCCCGACTCGCCCACGCGGCGCGTCGGCTCCGAGCCCCAGGACCGCTTCGAGACCGTCGAGCATGTCGCGCAGATGCTTTCGCTCGACTCGTCCGAGAAGGCCGCAGATGTCGTGCGCTTCGACGAGCGGGTCCGGCGGGCGCTCGGCGTCGGGGTCGATCCCGTCTACCTGCTGGAGCCGAAGCTCGACGGGGCCTCCATCGAGCTCGTCTACGAGAGCGGCGTGCTGACCCGCGCCGTCACGCGGGGCAACGGCAGGGAGGGAGAGGGCGTGACGGAGAACATCCGAACGATCCCCACAGTGCCTCTCACGCTGCGCACCGAGGAGCGGCCCGCGCCGAGGCTTCTAGCGCTGCGGGGCGAGGTTCTCATGTACATCTCGGACTTCGCGGACTTCAACGCGCGCCTGGCCGAGTCGGGGCAGGAGCCGTACGCGTCGCCGCGAAATTCGGCGGCCGGGTCCATCCGCCAGCTCGACTCCCGGGTCACGGCGTCGCGCAAGCTCGATCTGCTCGTGTACGACGTCCTCGCCGTTGAAGGGGAGACGTTCAGGTCCGATAGCGACGGCGTTCGGGCCATCCGCGAGTGGGGCTTTCGCGTGCCGGAGCGAATCAAGACCGCCACCTCGGTCGAGGAAGCAATCTCGTATCATGCTCGGTTCGAGGCGGAGCGTGACGAGCTCGACTACGAGATCGACGGTGTGGTGATCAAGCTCGACGACCTGGGCGCACGACGGGCGATGGGATCGACGTCGCATCATCCACGCTGGGCGATCGCGTTCAAGTTCCCGCCGCGCCAGGAGGTCACGGTCATCGAGAGGATCGACGTCCAGGTGGGACGCACGGGCGTCCTCACTCCGGTCGCCTGGCTTCGTCCGGTCGTCGTCGGGGGCGTGACCGTTTCGCGTGCGTCGCTGCACAATCGTGAAGAGCTGCGGCGGAAGGACCTGCGCGAGCACGACACGGTTCGCATCCAGCGCGCGGGTGACGTGATTCCGCAGGTCGTCGAGGTCATCGGGCACCACGACGACCGTTCTCCGCCGTTCGAGATGCCCACGGCGTGCCCGGTGTGCGGTACGGAGGTCGTCGAAGACGGCCCCCGCACCGTGTGCCCGAATCGATTCGAGTGCCCGGCCCAGCTCAAGGGCCGCATCGTGCATTTCGGCTCGCGCGCGGCCCTCGACATCGAGGGCCTCGGCGAGGAGACCGCGAATCTGCTCGTGGAGCGGAAGCTCGTGGGTCAGCTCGCCGACCTCTTCGACATCCGGCCCGACCAGCTCGCGGCGCTCGAGGGCTTCGCCGAGAAGTCCGCGAACGCGCTCGTCGAGGCCATTCACTCGAAGCGCGCCCCCGAGCTCGCGAGGTTCCTGATAGCGCTCGGCATCCGTGAGGTGGGCGTGACCGTCGCGCGGAGCCTCGCCGAGAGTTTCGGAAGCTTCGAGGCTGTACGCGCGGCGACGCCCCAGCAGCTCGAGGCGATCGACGGCATCGGCCCTCGCATGAGCGAGGCAATCACCGGCTTCTTCGCCGATGACCGCAACACGGCCGCCGTGGACGCGATTCTCGCGAAGGGGGTGGAGCCGACCAGGCTCGAGCCCCTGGCTCGTGACCTGCCCGACCTCGGCGTCGTGGTGTTCACCGGAGCGATTCCCGTCGCTCGCGTCGTCGCGGAGACCGCGTGGCGTGCGGTCGGTGGGCGGACCGCGGGCTCGGTGTCCAGGAAGACGGCGTTCGTGGTCGCTGGGGAGAACGCCGGCTCGAAGTTGGAGAAGGCGGAGAAGCTGGGCGTTCCGGTGATCGACTTCGACGCCTACGTGGAGCGCCTGCGGGAGCACGGCGGCGACATCGATGGGGTGCCACCGGCCTGATGGAGAATCTCGACGTCGCCCGCACTCTCACCACGCTGGCCGATCTCCTCGAGATCCAGGGGGCGAATCCGTTTCGGATCCGTGCGTACAGGAACGCGGTCAACTCGGTCAACAGCCTGAGCCGTCCATTGACCGCGATGGTGAGCGCGGGGGAGGACCTCACGGAGCTTCCGGGCGTGGGCAAGAGCGTCGCGCATCACATCGTGGAGCTGCTGGAGACCGGACGGATCGAGCGGCTGGACGAGATCACGACGGACATGCCCGTCACGCTGGCCGAGCTCATGCGGCTCGACGGCGTAGGGCCCAAGAAGGCGAAGAAGCTCTTCGACGAGCTGGACGTGAAGAGCGTCGACGACCTCGCGGTCGAGCTGGACGCCGGGACGGTCCAGGAGCTCGATGGCTTCGGGGTCAGGAGCGTCGAGAAGATCCGTCACGCCATCGAGGACTACCGGAAGCACATCGGTCGCTTTCAGATCAACGAAGTCGAGATGCTCATCGCGGGGCTGCTCGAGTACCTTGCGGTCGCGCCGGGAGTCGAGAAGGTGGAGGTGGCGGGTAGTCTGCGACGACGCAAGGAAACGATCGGCGATGTGGACATCTTGGCGGCCTACGAGGGCGACGGGACGCCCGTGGTCGATCACTTCGTCGCCTTCGATGGTGCGGCGAGGATCGTCGGAGCGGGCCCTACGAAGGGAAGCATCGTGCTTCATTCGGGGCTGCAGGTCGATCTGCGAGTGATCCCCACGCGCTCTTTCGGTTCAGCGCTCGTCTACTTCACAGGCTCCAAGGAGCACAATGTCGCGATCCGGACCGGAGCGGTTCGCCGCGGGCTCAGGGTCAACGAGTGGGGAGTCTTTCGGGTTCCCGAGGACGCCGATCCAGAGGAGTCGGACAAGGAAGACGGCGAGCGGCTCGCCGGGGACACCGAGGAAGGCGTGTACGCCACGCTGGGCTTGACCTGGGTCCCGCCGGTCCTCCGTGAGAACCGCGGCGAGATCGAGGCCGCTCGGTGCGGCGAGGTCCCCGAGCTCGTCACGCTTGCCGACATTCGTGGCGACCTGCAGATGCACTCCACCTGGAGCGACGGCAAGGCGACGCTCGAGGAGATGGCCGTCGCCTGCAAGGATCTCGGTTACGAGTACGTTGCGATCACGGACCATAGCCAGGCGATGGCGATGGTGCAGGGGCTCACCCCGGCGCGGACGCGGGAACAGTGGGTCGAGATCGAGGAGATTCGGGAGCGCGTCGACGGAATCGCGATTCTGCGAAGCGCGGAGATCGACATTCTGAAGGATGGATCTCTCGACATGACGGACGAAATTCTCGAGGAGCTCGACCTGGTGGTCGTGTCCATCCACTCCTTCATGGACCTTCCCAGGAAGGCGATGACGGAGCGGATTCTGAAGGCGATGGCGCATCCGTCGGTGGACATCCTGGCGCATCCCACCGGGCGACGCATCAATCGCCGCGAACCCTACGATCTCGACCTGGAGAGCGTTCTCGAGGCCGCCGCCGAGCTCGACGTTGCGGTCGAGCTCAACGCGAACCCGAATCGCCTCGACCTCAACGACATCCAGGTCCATCGTGCCAAGGAGCTCGGCGTTCAGGTCGTCATCAGCACAGACGCCCACTCGCCGCGCGGCCTGCTCGACATGAGATTCGGCGTGGATCAGGCGAGGCGGGGATGGCTGGAAGCCGGGGACGTGTTGAACGCGAGATCGCTCGTCGACTTCACGACCTGGCTGGGCCGTCGTGCCTGATCTCGTCTTCAACGCCACGCTGCTTGCGCTCGGAGTGGCAGTGCTGTACTACGGTGCGGAGTGGCTCGTCCGCGGCTCGGCGCGGCTGGCCGCCGCGCTGCGGATCAGCCCCATCGTCGTGGGCCTCACCGTCGTATCGTTCGGGACCTCGGCGCCGGAGCTCGTCGTCTGCATCGTGGCCGCGCTCGGCGGAAACCCGGACCTCGCCGTGGGCAACGTGATGGGGTCGAATCTGGCCAACATCGGATTGATTCTCGGGATCACGTCGATCGTTCGCCCGCTCGAGGTGCACGCGCGCGTCGTCTGGCGCGAGATGCCGCTCATGGTGCTCGTGACCGCCGCGCTCTATCCGCTGGTGTGGGACCTGAACCTTGGGCGAGGCGACGGCATCGCGCTCCTCATCGCGTTCGCGGCTTACCTGACCTTCGTCATCCAGTCGGTGGAGGACGAGCCGCCACAGATCGTCGGAGAGTATCAAGACTTCCTCGACGCGTCGACGAAGAGCGACAGCGAGTTCCACGCACGGGACGTGATGTGGGTGCTGGCTGGCGCGGCGTGCCTCGTGCTCGGCGGCTACTGCATCGTCGAGGGCGGGGTGAGGATCGCTACTTCGCTCGGCGTCTCGCAGATCACGATCGGATTGACGGTGGTCGCGGTCGGAACGTCGCTCCCCGAGCTCGCGACTTCAGTGGTGGCGGCGGCTCGCAATGAATCCGATATCGCCGTGGGCAACATCATCGGATCCAACATCTTCAACGTGGCTGCGATCCTCGGCGTGTCGTCGCTCCTCGAGCCCATTTCGATCGGTGCTTCGATCCTCACGCGGGAGCTTCCGGTGGTCCTCGCCCTCTCGATTCTGCTCGTTCCCGTTCTTCGCAGCGGATGGCGGATCCGCCGGTGGGAAGGCGCGATCCTGCTCGGCGCCTACGTCGCCGCGGGGATCTACCTGCTCTGAGGAGGAGGCGCGGGTTGCGTTTCGCGTCGTCCGCGGCGCATGATCTCGACATGAGCCAGGGCGACGAGACGATCTTCGAGGCGATCGACCGATGGGAGCGCTCGCTGCTCATCGACGGCGATACCGCGCGTCGGCTGCGGGCGGAGGTGACCGCTCACGAGGCGGTCAGCACCGGGCGATGGTCGCAGTATCTACTGGCTATCACCGGGGCCGTCGTCCTCGTCATCGCCGGGGGCGTGTTCCTGGATTGGGCGTGGCCGCTGCTCGACGTTCGGGGCCGCACGGGTGTCCTCACGGTGGCGGGCGTGGCGGTGATCGTCGCGGGCGTGGCGCTCGAGGGCACGCATCGCTGGCGTCCCGCGTCGTACCTTCTTCAGACGGCTGGCGCGGTGCTCGTCCTCGCGTCCTACGTCTACTCGGGGGGGGCGTGGGGCGACGGGACCCTGGGCGGAAGGGTCGTGGGCTTCCTGGCGTTGGCTACCCCAATCGTTCTCGCGCCGAGGGCGCTTCGCAGGAACGTCGTCATGCCCGCGGTCCACGTGGCGCTGGGACTGGGCTTCCTCGCGGTCTTCCTCGATCGCGCCACCTCCCTGTCGGACAATTCGATCGTTTGGGTTCTCGACGCCGTTCTCCTCTTAGCGATTCTCGGGCTCGTCTCGCTCATGCGGCGCGATCCGGACGGAGAGCGGCACCCCTGGGCGCTCAACGCGTTCGTCATGGGGATGGGGGCCGGGTTCGTGCTCGCGTCGATGACGGTCTTCGGAGTCCTGTCGATGTCGGACGGGGGCCTGCTTGCCCTCGACCTGTGGCTCGCGCTCTCCGTGACTCTTACGCTCTGGGGCGTTCACCGGGCTCCGCCCGGGCTCCGTCGCGGATGGTTCGACCGGCTCCTTGCCTACGAAGGCTTCGCGTGGATCCCGCTGGGGCTGGGAACCGCGTTCGAGACGTTCGACGGCCCGCCCGAGCTCGGCGTCGTGATGGTCGGGGGCGTGGGCGTGCTCGCATTCATACACGCCGACCGTCACGGCCTCAAGCACCTGATGGGGACGGCGTCGCTCGCCTTCATCGTGCCCGTGTGGTGGTGGGCGGTGGAGAGGGCCGGGGCGCTCGGCGGAGTGGCGGCTCTGCTCGCGACCGCCGCCTTCCTGTTCTGGGCGTCGGGCCGCCGCGGGTCCGGGGAGGCGGCCGCCCCGTAGCCGAGCCCGGGGCCCGACTCCCGGTACGTCGCTTCGGCCCCTACCTTGGGACTCAACCAGGAGCCCAGCGAGGATCACCCAGGAGCACAGATGCTGTCGATCGATCTTTCGGGGAAGCGCGCGTTCGTGGCGGGGGTCGCCGACGATCAGGGGTACGGGTGGGCGATCGTGAGGGCACTGGCGCAGGCGGGAGCCTCCATCTGTGTCGGTACGTGGCCCCCGACCATGCGGATCTTCACCAAGAGCCTGGAACGGGGGAAGCTCGACCTCTCGCTGCCCGGGGGCGGTGAGATCGAGTTCGAGCGACTCTACCCCTTGGACGCGGTCTTCGACGATCCGGACGATGTGCCCGAGGACCTGCGCGACGACAAGCGCTACGTGGATCTTACCGGCTATACCATCCAGGGCGTCGCCGATCGGATGGTCGAGGACTTCGGGCCGAGGTGTGTGGACGTCGTCGTCCACTCGCTCGCCAACGGCCCCGAGGTGCAGAACGCGCTTCTCGACACGAGCCGTCCCGGCTACCTGGCGGCGGTGAGCGCCAGCGCGTATTCGCTCGTCAGCATGGTCCAGCGTTTCGGGCCGCTCATGCGGACGGGCGGAGCGGTCCTGTCGCTCTCGTACCTCGCCGCCGAGCGGGTCATACCCGGTTACGGCGGAGGGATGAGCTCGGCGAAGGCGGCGCTCGAGAGCGATACCCGCACCCTGGCCTTCGAGGCCGGGCGCCGCTACGGGATCCGCGTGAACACCATCAGCGCGGGGCCGCTGGCGAGTCGCGCGGCCAGGGCGATCGGCACCATCGAGAAAATGGTCGAGTACTATCGGGAGAACGCCGCGCTGCCCGAAGCGAATACGGCCGACGAGGTCGGTGTGGCGGCGGCCTTTCTGTGCTCCCCGCTCGCGTCCGGCATCACCGGCGAGACGTTGCACGTCGACAAGGGGTACCACGTGATGGGCATGCCGGCCGAGACGCAGCTCTCGGTCGAGTAGCTTCCGACACCAACCCGGGGCGCGAGGAGGCGCGATGTCAGTCGACCGAGCCCTCGGATCTCGGCTACCGAGCGTGCCCGTTCCCCCACCCGGCCCGGCCTCGCGCGCCCTGGCCGGGCGGCTCGCGCGGGTGGAGTCGCGCAACGTCACCTTCGTGTCGCACGATTGGCCCGTCTTCTGGGACGAGGCGTCGGGGACCAACGTGCGCGACGCCGACGGCAACGTCTTCATCGACCTCACGGCCGCTTTCGGCGTGGCCCTGCTCGGGCACTCGAGCCGCCTCGTGCGAGCGGCGATCGCCCGACAGGCGGAACGAGTAATCCATGGAATGGGCGACATCCATCCGCCGACCGCGAAGCTCGAGTTGCTGGAGCGGCTTTGCGCACTGATGCCGTGGCCCGAGAGCCGAGCCGTTCTCTCGTCCACCGGGTCCGAGGCGGTCGAGACCGCGCTGAAGACCACACACATGGCAACCGGCAAGCCTGGCGTGCTGGCCTTCGAGGGAGGCTACCACGGACTCACGCTCGGCTCGTTGGCGGTCACCGAGAGAGCCCATTTCAGAGGGCCATTCGTACGGCGAGCGTACGGAGGCGTCGCCTTCGCGCCCTTTCCCGACACCAGGATCGACGGTGCGGACGCCGGAGCGGAGGCGCTGGAGCGCATCCGGCAGATGCTGCGCGCCGGCGCGCCCAACGGCGACCCGATCGGGGCGGTGATCATCGAGCCCGTTCAAGCCCGGGGCGGAGCGCGGATTGCGCCACATGGCTTCATGGCGGAGCTCTGCGACCTGGCTCGCGACGCCGGCGCGCTCGTCGTTGCCGACGAGATCATGACCGGGCTCGGCCGGTGCGGCGCGGTGCTCGCGTCGGAGCGCGTCGGCCTGAGGCCCGACGTCGTTTGCTTGGGCAAGGCTCTCGGCGGCGGTCTTCCCCTTTCGGCGTGCGTAGCCGGGGCCGACGTCATGGACGCCTGGCCCGTCAGTGAGGGCGAAGCCATGCACACGAGCACGTTCCTGGGCCACCCGCTCGCCTGTGCGGTTGGGAGTGACTTTCTCGATCTCGTCGCCACCGGCGACGTATGCGAGCTTGCGGAGAGGGAGGGGAGTCGCCTCCTGGAGGCACTTCGCGACGAGCTCGCGCAGGCGGACGGAGTGGCATCCGTTCGGGGTATCGGTCTGCTCCTCGGCATCGAGCTCGGAAGAGGTGGAAGTCGTCTGGCGGGGGCCGGCGCGGCCATCGCGCGCGAGGCTCTGGGCCGCGGGCTCATCGCCCTTCCCGCCGGCGACGACGGCCATGTCCTGGAGCTCACGCCGCCGCTCGGGCTGACCGAGGAGCAGACCGCCTTCGTCGCGCGTGAGCTGTCTGCCGCGATCAGGGGCGCGCTGGAGCCCGCCGGCCATGGCGCGTGACCGCTCGATGACGCGGGGCATCGGTCGGCAAGGCTTGCCGCGCTGGGTGGCTGCGCCGCTATGGGGCGCCGTGCTCGTGTCCCTGTCGGCATCCATGCAGCCGACAGTCGGTGCTTCGGAGCGGGCTGTGATCTCCACGGAGGCGCCCGATCATCTGGTTGCCGAAGCGCGCGCCCCCCGGGCCGTTCAGGTCCCGATCCTTCTCGTACCGGGGTGGCTCGATACCGCCCGGGATCTGGCGGCACTCCGCATCCGGCTGCTTGCCGCCGGATGGCCGGACGACCACGTCGAGACCATAACGTTCGAGGACCCGACCGGCAGCAACCGCGACCATGCCGTCGAGCTCGCGCGGGCCGTCGATACCCTTCTCGCGCATGCGGGCGCCGGGGAGATCGATATCGTGGCGCACTCCATGGGGGGGTTGGCGACACGATGGTACCTTCGAACGGACAGCACCGCGCCCGTGCGTCGTGTCGTCTTCATCGGCTCGCCGCACCGGGGCACCCTCTCGGCGCACCTCGCGTGGGGCGGTGGCCGCGAGGAGATGATGCCCGAAAGCGCGTTCCTGGACACGCTCAACGCCGATCCGGCGCCGCTCGGCGTCGAGGCGATCACCGTCCGGACCCTCGTGGACACGCACATCGTACCCGGCGAGAGCGCGACGCTACCGGGCGTTTCCGATCATGTCGTCTGCTGCCCGACGCACGCCGGCCTGCTCAGGGACGAGGACGTCTTCCGGATCTTGCTCGACTTCCTGGAGGATTCCGGGCGCTAGGACGGTTCTGCGCGACAGAACCCGGACCGGTGGCCGCGTCCGGACGCCTACTGGTCGCCGAATGAGGTCGCGAAGTCGATCTGCTCGGCGAGGCCGAGATCCTTTTCCGTGATGCCCCCGACGTCCTCCGTCGACAGCGTGAGCGTCACGGTACCATCACGGATGTCGATGTCGGGATGGTGCTTGTGGCTGTCGGCCAGGGTCGCGACCCGGTTCACGAAAACGATCGAGTCCCGAAAGTGCGAGAAATGGAAGTCCTTCATGAGCTTGTTCGCCCGTCGCTTCCACCCTCGCCGGTTGTTGAGCCATCCCCGAACGGACTCCGAGTTCAGCTTGTTTAGCGATTCAACCGCCGGCATCCCTCAACCCCCTGTTTTGAAACCAGTTAGGACCCGGCGCGAGGCGCCGTCAACCGGGTTCCGAACCCCATGCGTGCACACTAGGACTCATACGTTTACGAAAGCGTTGAGTGGGGTTGAGGTTGCCCAGGAGCTTGGGTAGAATGTGGGCTCTCCGCATTTTTTCCGGAGATGCGTCGCCCCCATCGTCTAGTGGCCTAGGATATCGCCCTCTCACGGCGAAGACCGGGGTTCGAGTCCCCGTGGGGGTATCTGGTCGCTTAGCTCAGCTGGTAGAGCGCTACGTTCACATCGTAGATGTCGCAGGTTCGAGTCCTGCAGCGACCATAGCGAGCACGCCAGGATGGACGGGGGGCTACATGCCCGAACCGAGCACCGAGCCCGTGAGCTTCTCCAGCTCCATGTGGTAGGCCACACAGATGACCTCACGGTCGTCGCGTCGATTCCATGATTCCTCGCTCGGGATCAGCGTCGTGAAGACCAGCACGGATTCCTCGTACGACGCGCCGATCGCCGCCGCGAAGCGATCTAGGCACCCCTGCTCGGCGAGCTCGTCCAGCGGGTCCTGGCCCGGAAAAGCATCCCCAGGGACGTCGAACGTCGCGTAGACTTCGTTGTCGTGTGGTTGGGCGCACGGCACCGCTGGCACCTCGGCCACTTCCGATCCCAGAGTCGAGTCATCGAAGCAGTCGCCCGCCCGCATTTCGAACGCGTCGAGCGAGCCGGCCGATTGGATTGCGCCGCTCTCATCACG
>Ga0299906_10001782_pt1 | contig 18250 bp, 16 predicted proteins | sample RVTome_14_FD_200259 | JGI IMG/M metagenome (GOLD analysis project Ga0299906, IMG submission 200259) | Soil microbial communities from uranium-contaminated site in the Upper Colorado River Basin, Wyoming, United States - RVT145D125 (version 2) ...
ACTCCATCCATGGCATGCCAGCCTCCTTGCTGTCTGAGCGGTACGAGATTGGCATGCAGCATAAAGCGCCACCCATGTCTCCGAACGAGTGTTACCTATGTCCCCGGTCTGTACAATGACCCAACCGACGCCGCCCGTGTCGGGTCTGATGACCCAACCGACGCCGCCCGCTCACGCCGTCTTCGGCCCCAGCCACATCCACAGGCCGATACAGATTGACGCCAGGACCACGCCCAAGACAAATGCCCCCCAGAACCCGAGCCCCCACCGGCCCGCGAATGCCAGCGGCACGAAGAACGGCAAGCCCAGCGGCACGAGGATAAGCGTGTCCTTCGCCACAGCGCTGATCTTCAGCATCGCCTCGCCTCGCTCCCACATGAGCAGAAACGCGATGATGCTCACGAACGGGAGACTGAGCACCAGGGCCGCGAATCGCGTCTCGCTGCGCCGGGTGAGCTCGGTCACCGTCGCGAACACGCCCGCGGCCACGAGGTATTTCCACGCCTGTGTCAGAAGCCACGCCTTCATCGTCCGCCTCCATCGATCGCCGTCACGGGTCGAATCCGTGCGGCATGCCGCACTGATAGAATCGACCCATGCCTTCCCGACGGCGTCGGCACATTGTAATCCTCGCCTCGATCGCCTCGCTTGCCGGGTGCGGCGGGGGCGGCGCGCCGTCCGGCGGCACGGGCGCCAAGGCGTCCGCAACCGGCGAGGTCGATGCTCCCGTGCTCGCCATCGCCGAGCAGCTCGATCCTGCCGCGGCGGAGCTGATCCGGCAGCTTCACGGGGCGGCGACCGCGGCGCCGGAGAACGTCGAGGCGCGACTGGAGCTGGCGATGGCCTATCACGCCAACGCCCAGATCGATGCCGCGCGCCGCACCTACGAACAGTGCGCGGTGCTGGACCCGCAGCAGGCGAAGACCTGGTATCTCCTGGCCCGCACCCAGAAGGACCTGGCCCGCGATGAGGAAGCGCTGGCGTCGATCGAGCTGGCCGGCGACCTGCCCGGCTCGCACCCGGCCGCCGCCGCGCGGCGGGGATTCTGGCTGCTGGAGCGGGGGCAGTTCGCCGACGCCCGTCTCGCGTTCGATCGCGCCCTCACGCTTGATGCCCAGTACGTCAACGGCCGCATCGGAAGGGCGCGAGTGGACCTGCAGGAAGGGCGGATTGATGACGCCGTGGGCACGCTCGAATCGCTGCGAGCGGCGCATCCCGAGGACCGTCACATCGCCTACCTGCTCGGCACGGCCTATCGCCAGGCGCGGCGGCTCGATGAGGCCCGCCCGCTGCTGGAGCTGGGCACCGGCAGCAACCTGAGCTGGGGCGGCCTCGATCCCTGGACGACGGAGATGGAGGCCTTCGAGCGCGGCTACAAGTGGGAATATCAGCGCGCCCAGGATTACATCAACGCCCAACGGCCGGATCTGGCCCTGCCCATCCTCCAGAAGCTCAGCGACGATCACCCGGACGACGTCGTCGTGCTCATCGCCCTGTCCGGCGTGCAGTCCGCCCTGCGCCAGTTCGATGCCGCGCTCGCGATCCTCAAGCGAGCCGAGTCGATCGACCCGAAGCATTTCGCCGTACAGCTCAACCTCGGGCTGGTCTACCAGCGGCTGAACCAGCTCGACCTGGCGCTACAGCACACGGATGAAGCGATCCGCCTCAATGCATCGCTGGGCCGCGGGCACGTGCAGCGCGGGCAGATCCTGTTCATGGGCCGGCAGTTCGCCGAGGCCGAAGCGTCCCTGAGACGATCGATCGAGCTCGACCCGGGCAACGCCCAGGCCCACCTCCTGCTCGTGCTCGCTCTTGACCGGCAGGGCAAGTCGCAGGATTCGGTCGATGAGCTGCGCGGCATGATCGAACGGTTCCCCAGCCAGCCGGATGCGTACGTCCTGCTCGCGAAGATCTATCGCGGGATGAATCGAATGGAACTGGTGCAGGACATCGTGCGGCTGGCCGATCAGCGTCTGCCGGGCAACGAGCAGATCCGCCAGCTCAAACAGGAGTTGGGCCTGCCGTAACGCCGGGACCACATCTCGAATCTCGAATCTCGAATCTCAAATCTCAAATCTCGAATCTCAACTCTCACATCCCAACCCAAGCGCCCCTTGCCCGAAAGTTTCTCCTCCGCCGCCGCACCACCCTCCGCCGCCGCACCACCCTCCACCGCCGCACCATGCTCCGCCGCCGCGCATCACTGCCGCTCTTGTCCCTCGTGCCTCTGCTCGCGGGCTGCCCCGCACCGTCGCCGCAGGGCGCCACGGACTCCGCAGCGCCGGCGTCCGGCGGCCCGACATCGCCCGCCGAGGCGGCGTGGTTCATCCGTGCGCCCGGCGATGGCGGCATCGACTTCCGCCACGAGACCGGGCATCGCGACCGCTACTACATGCCGGAGAGCGCATGCGGCGGGGCAGCGCTGTTCGACATGGACAACGACGGCGACCTGGACGTGTATCTCGTGCAGGCCGGCTCGCTGCTGCTGCCGCCCGAGCTGCGACCGCCCAACCGCCTCTTCGAGAACCGCGGCGACGGCACGTTCACCGACGTCTCTGAGCGCAGCGGGACCGGCGACCGCGGGTACGGCATGGGCGTCGCGTGCGGCGACTACGACGACGACGGCGACATCGACCTGTTCGTCGCCAACTACGGCCGCAACATCCTCTACCGCAACAACGGCGACGGCGTGTTCGACGACGTCACTGTCGCCGCCGGGCTCGCGAACGAGGGCTGGAGCACCTGCGGCGTGTTCTTCGACTACGACGCGGACGGCGATCTCGACCTGTACGTGTGCAGCTACCTCTTCTGGACGCCGGAGAACGAGATCGACTGCTACAACGACATGGGCAGTCTCGATTTCTGCAGCCCCATGAGCCACAACACGCCGGCGCCCGATCAGCTCTACCGCAACAACGGCGATGGCACGTTCACCGACGTCTCGGAGGCGGCGGGGATCACGACGAGTCTGGGCACGGGCCTCGGCGTGCTGGCGGGCGATTTCAACCTGGACAGCCGGCCCGACCTGTTCATCGCCAACGACGCGATGAAGGACCAGCTCTGGATCAACCAGGGCGACGGCACGTTTATCAACGATGCGCTGATCGCCGGCTGCGCCGTGGACAACGACGGCGTGGCCAAGGCCGGCATGGGCGTGACGACCGCCGACCTCGACGACGACGGCGACCTTGACCTCATGGTCTGCAACCTCGGCCAGGAAGCTGACTCGATGTATCGCAACGACGGCGGGTTCTTCACCGATGTCACCGCATCCGCGGGCCTCGGCCACGTCAGCCGCGCTTTCACGCGATTCGGCATGGCGTGGCACGACTTCAACCACGATGGCCTGCCGGACCTCTACCAGGCCAACGGACGCGTCAAGCGGCTGGTCGAGACCTTCAGCGAGGACCCCTACGCCGAGCCGAATCTGCTGTTCCGCGGTGTGGGCCCGCTTCGCTTCGTCGAGCAGTTTCCCCGCGGCGGAACCGCGGAACCGCTGCACCACAACAGCCGCGCCGCGGCATTCGGCGACATCGACAACGACGGCGACATCGACATCCTCATCAACAACATTGACGGGCCGCCGTACCTGCTTCTGAACATCGCCCCCAAGGCGGGCCACTGGCTGCTCGTGCGGGCCGTCAACGACTACGGGTCCGACGCTCTCGGGGCGACCGTGCTCATCCGGCTCGGCGACCGTGTCATCCGCCGCGAGGTCCGCCCCGCCTACAGCTATCTCGCCAGCAACGACCCCCGCGTGCATTTCGGCCTCGGCGACCGCGACCGCATCGACGAGGTGATCATCACCTGGCCGGATGGCGCCGCCGAGTCGTTCGGGCCCCTGCGGGCGGACCAGATCATCGAGTTGCGCCGAGGCGCCGGCAAACCCGGTCCACCCTGACCGACCCGCCGGCGGCGCCTGGGTCGCGAGCGACGCCGCGCCGCTTCGGTGGATGTCGGCGGCGGCGTTCCTGGAATCATTCCGGAGTTGATGCACGTGGCGGCCCTTGAGAACATCCACGCGGGTTCATTGAGAACATCTCTGGCCTGAAGCCGAGTTGGGTCTATATTTGACGCGGTCCCGCGCACTCGAAATGGTGTTCTCGGACGTGGCGCGGAGGAGGAGGATGCAGATGCGGTTCAGCCTGATCGGCTGCGCCGGGGGTGTCGTGGGTCTCGTGCTTTTGACGACCGCCGCCGGGAGACCGGGGCCGCTCTGGCGGTTCGAAGCCCGATCCATCGACGGGCGCGGCAACAACCTCGCCCACCCCGAGTGGGGCGCGGCATCCACGCCGGTCATGCGCATGTGCACCGCCATGTACGCCGACGGCATGGCCGCTCCGGCCGGCGATGACCGGCCGGGCGCTCGCATCGTCAGCAACATGGTGTGCGCCCAGACGGCGTCGCGGCCCAATTCCAGCGGCGCGACCGACTTCATCTGGCAGTGGGGCCAGTTCATCGATCACGACATCACCCTGATCGATGCCGCCCAGCCGCTCGAGCATTTCAACATCCCGGTGCCCGCCGGCGATCCCTTCTTCGATCCCGCGGGGACCGGCAACGCGGTCATCCCCCTGGATCGATCCGAGTACGATCCGGCCAGCGGCGACAGCCCGGGCAATCCGCGGCAACAGATGCAGCTTCTCACCTCGTTCGTGGATGGCTCGATGGTCTACGGCGCCGACGCCGTCCGCGCGGCAGCGCTACGGGCCAACGACGGCACGGGCCGCCTGAAGACCAGTGACGGCGACCTGCTGCCGTACAACGTGCCGGGGCTGCCCAATTTCGGCGGCCCGTCGCCGGAGCTCTTCCTGGCCGGCGACATCCGCGCCAACGAGCAGGCGTCCCTGACGGTCATGCACACGCTGTGGGTGCGCGAGCACAACGCCTGGGCCGATCACTTCCGGGCCCGGCATCCGCGCCTTGACGGTGACGAGATCTACGAACTGGCGCGGCGCTGGGTGGGCGCCGAGATCCAGGCGATCACCTACTACGAGTTCCTGCCGCTGCTCCTGGGGCCGGAGGCGCTGCCCGAGTACCGCGGCTACGACCCGGATGTAAACCCCACGATCGCCAACGAATTCGCCGCCGCCGCCTATCGGGTCGGCCACACCCTGCTTTCGCCTGTCATCCGGCGACGGGAGGCGGACGGCTCGACGTCCATCCACGGCGATCTGCCGCTGCGCAACGCCTTCTTTGCGCTGCACGTGCTCACCGACGAGGGCGGCCTCGAGCCGATCCTGCGCGGCCTGGCCGCCCAGCCGGCCCAGGACATCGACCGCTTCGTCATCGATGATGTGCGCAACTTCCTGTTCGGGCCGCCGGGCGCGGGCGGATTCGACCTGCCGTCGCTGAACATCCAGCGCGGCCGCGACCACGGCCTGCCCGGCTACAACCAGCTCCGCGCTGAACTGGGCCTGGAGCCGGCGGACGACTTCTCGGACATCTCCGCGGATCCCGCCGTGCAGCAGGCCCTCGAAGCGGCCTACGGCGACGTGGACAAGATCGACCTGTGGGTCGGCGGCATTTCCGAGGACCACATGCCCGGGGCCATGGTGGGCGAAGTGCTCATGACCATCATCGGCGATCAGTTCGCGCGTCTGCGCGATGGCGACCGGTTCTGGTTCGAGGGCCAGTTCGGCGGCGAGGACCTGCAGCAGCTTCGCCGCACGCGCCTCGCGGACGTCATCCGCCGCAACACCGACATCGGCGACGAGATCCAGGATGATGTCTTCCACCTGCCACCATCATGCCCCGGCGACGTCAACGACGATGCCGCGGTGGATGTGAGCGATGTGCTGGCGATTCTGCTGGCGGTCGGCACGGCGGATGGCGATGCCGATCTCAACCACGATGGCGTCGTCAACGTGGCGGACCTGCTGCTGGTCCTCCGTTCGATAGGGCCATGCGAGTCCGACTAAGCGCGGCTCAGCGCGGCGCCGACGATGGCGAAGCCGGCGGGCCCGTCCGCCACCCCGCGACCGGCTCCTTGCGGTCCAGGGCCGTCCAGCACGCCTCCAGCATCTCCGCGATGCCCTGGCGCGTCGCCCCGCTCGCGGCCAGCACGCGCCGGCTGCCATGCGGACCCAGCGCGGCCTCCAGTTCGGCGATGACCGAACTGCGCTCGCCCTCCGGCACGAGATCGATCTTGTTCAGGACGATCAGCTCCCGCTTCTCGGCGAGCGCCCTGGAATAGTGCTGAAGCTCCGCCCGGATGACCCGGTAATTGGCCGCCGGGTCTCCCCCGTCGGCGGGGCGGACATCCAGCAGGTGCACGATGAGACTGGTCCGCTCGATGTGGCGCAGGAACTCATGCCCGAGGCCCGCGCCCTCCGCCGCGCCCTCGATCAGCCCGGGAATGTCGGCGAAGACCATGCGGCGACCGCCCGACAGCTCGGCAATGCCGAGGTTGGGCGAGAGCGTCGTGAAGGGATAGTCCGCCACCTTCGGGGTCGCGCGGCTGATGGCGGCGAGCATGGTGGACTTGCCGGCGTTGGGCAGCCCCACGAGCCCCACATCGGCGATGAGCTTCAGTTCCAGCCGCAGCGTGCGCTCGACCCATTCCTCGCCGGGCGTGGATTCGCGCGGCGTCTGGTTGGTGGCGCTCTTGAACCGCTCGTTGCCCAGCCCGCCGGCGCCGCCGCGGGCGGCGATGACCCGCTGGTCATGGTCGGTGATGTCGGCCAGCAGGTCGCCCGAGTCCGCGTCATAGGCGAGCGTTCCCAGCGGCACCGGCACGAGGCAGTCCGCGCCGTCCGCGCCGTGGCACTGCTTGCCCCGGCCGTTCTCGCCACTGCCGGCGCGCCGATGCGGCTGGCGCGTCAGCGCCAGCAGCGTCGTTTCGCTGGCGTCGCCCACGAGCACCACATCACCCCCCCGGCCGCCGTCGCCGCCGTCCGGACCGCCCTTGGGCACGTATTTCTCGCGGCGAAAGCTGATGCAGCCGTTGCCGCCCTTGCCGGAGCGAACGAAGATGGTGGCGCGATCGATGAGCATGGCGAGTCAGGTGGCAGGTAGCGGGTGGCGTGTTCCGCGTTGCTGTCCGGGGGGTGGGCGAGATCGACGCCGCCGGGCGGGTGTGCGGTCGTGTACAACAAGCAGGGGCGTCCCGGGGACGCCCCTTACTCTGGCAATCCTCAAGGTGGCGTCAATCAGGCTGGACCAGCCGCGTTCGCAACCGCGGTGTACTGCGGCACGGATGGATCGCTGGGGACCACATCCACGTGCCGGCCGCGGAAGCGGACCACCCCGTCGGCGACGGCATAGAGCGTGTCATCGGAGCCGCGCTTGACGAGGTAGCCGGCCTTGAACTTGGTGCCGCACTGGCGCACGATAATCGTGCCCGGCCGCGCGGTCTCGCCGCCGAAGAGCTTGACGCCGCGATATTGGGGGTTCGAGTCCCGACCGTTGCGGGTCGAGCCCTGTCCCTTTTTATGAGCCATGGGGGCACTCCAAGGGCCGCGGCAGGGCCATGATGGACCGGCGGCCGTTCAGTCGAGCCGCACAGGGTAGCAAGGGTGGCGCGCCGAGTCCAGCGGTTGGGACAGGCGGGCGCTACCGGAAGATCCAGCGCTGCTGGACCATGTCCACCGGCGCTGTGCCGCGGGCGAGGGCGTCGCCGGGGATGAGGTAGTCGCGCTGAAGGGTCTTGTAGAGGATCACCTGCTCGTTCGGGGTCATGGGATTGCGGACCCGCGTCGTCTCCCCGCTGATGCCGGCGACGAAGACGCTGAGCTCATTGACGTTTAGCACACGGGCCGGCCACACCACCAGGCCATCGCGGGCGTTTTCCGGGCCCTCGAGCAGGTCACCGATGACCTCGTTCTGAGTCTCGATGAACTGATTGCGCAGCAGCTCGACGATGTCGTTGGTGATCTGCGTCGGGACACTCTTGCCCGACTCGAGTATCTCGCCGGCGTCGGTGTAGAGCGTGAACTTCGGGGCCCAGATGCGGTCCCGGCCCGTGCGGTTCGTGACTTTGTAGGTCAAGTACCAGTACGACTGACCGGAGTCGTCATCGACGTACAGGCGCAGGTCCCCGGGCTCGAACTGGAACTCCCAGCGAAAGGGGATCGACGCCGGCACCGGATAGGCGGCGGCCAGGCCCGTCGCAAGCAGCACGAAGGCCAGGGCGGGCCATATCCATCGCCTCCACGCGTCCTTGGTCCGAATCAGTGGCATGAGGATGACTCCTGAGGCCGGAAAACCCATAATGTAACCGCGACCGGCCCCGCCGGTCAAAGGCATTTCCCATGACCATTTCGCACGCCAACCCCGGCCAGTTGCTTCCGGCCGGCGATCCCGACGGGCCCATCATCCGGGTGGCCGGCGATCGGCTCGACGAGGCGGTGCAGCGGCTCACCGGGGCCGGTGCGGACTCCGACTCGGCCCACGCCCGCCGGTTCCTGCAATTCGCCCGCGAGAATCGCATCGATCTGCGTCATTTCTGGGCCCGCGCCGATGCGGCGGGCCGCCTCCTCCATGCCGCGCTGTTCGTTCCCAGCCCGGGGCGCACGTGCATGGTCTTCGCCACCGCGCCGGCGTCGCATCAGCAGGCCCGCTCCATCGGCGGCGTGATCGGCCACGGATGTGCGGCACTGGTCGATGCCGGCCTGGATCTCGCCCAGGCGCTGCTCGAGCCGGCGGAGTCGCTCCTGTGCGAGGCGTATCTCGAGGCCGGCTTCCGCGAGCTGGCGTTGCTGAGCTACCTGGAACGACCATTGCCCACGCGGCGCTCGTGCCCGCGCGTGAGCTGGCCCGAGGGCGCGGCCGTCGAGCCGTACCGCCCGGACGCCGATGAGGTCATGGTGCGCCTGCTCGACGAGACCTACATCGACACGCTGGACTGCCCGGGCCTGTTCGGCCTGCGACAGACCGAGGACATTCTCCAGGGCCATCGCGCCTCGGGGCAGTTCGACCCGTCGCTGTGGACGATTCTGCATCTGCACGGGCGGCCGGTGGGCGTGCTGCTGCTCAACCCCGCGCCGGCCAGCCGCGCGATCGAGCTCGTGTACATGGGACTCGCCCCGTCGGCGCGGGGGCGGGGTCTGGGCACGCACCTGCTGAATCATGGGCTCTCGCGGCTGGCGGGGCGGCGCGAGCACACGGTGACGCTGGCGGTCGACGACTGCAACGCGCCGGCCCGCGCGCTGTATCGCCGCGCCGGCTTCCGGCCCGTGCTGCGCCGCCGCGCCCTGATCCGCCCGCTGCGGCGCGACGTCGGGGCGTGAATCCACACGTTGCGCGCGGCTCACGCACTTTTCCACCGGGCATTGACAAGACGCGCCTCGCGGTGGATGAAAAAAATTTCCATTCCGGAATCGCCCCGATCATCAGGGGATTCGCGGCGGCGGCGCGTGCGGAAGCGCATCGGGCACTTGTGCGCTCCGAAGTTGGATGTACGCTTCGCCGGTCGCTCATGGATGAGCGGAACACAATGTCACGGTGATGCGACTCTGAAGAGATCGAGGCGCCGACAGGTTGCGACGCGGCCGAGGAACGCCGCCCGCAGCGCCCCGAAGCGGTTCACGCCGAGTCTCATCGCCGGGACATGTGGAGGGAGGCCGAACGTGTGGGGGTCGTAGAACCGCACTGACGGCGGGGTGGATGGACCCGACCCACAAATCAAGTACGTGAGCAGGCGTGCAGGGCGCCGGCGCGATCGATGCGCCGCCCCCTCCCCGGCACGCCGCGCAGACGCCGATCGCCCCCGGCGGCGGGCGGTGTCCTGCGCCGTCGCCGATCCGAGCAGGAGTGATCCGTGAGCCCAAAAGCCAAGACCGCCGCCCGACCTGCCGCCGCGAGGGACGACTCGACGCGGAAGATCATCAGCGAGAAGCTCGCCGAGCGCATCGGCGCCCACAAGTTCGACATGTGGTTCGGCCATGCCCGCATGGACGTGGACGGCGAAACGCTGGACATCGCCACCGACAGCGAATTCGTCGCCAACTGGATCGACAAGCACTTTTCCCGCGAGCTCAGGGGCGTGGCCTCGGAAACGCTCGGCGACAACGCCAGCATCCACGTTCGCGTCGCGCCCGATCTCTTCGGCCGCCGCGAGGAGTCCCGATCGGAATCCGAGCACGACAGCCCGCGCGGCCGCGCCGGCGGACGGCGGGGTCGCCGTCGCCTCGACCCCGAGCCGGACCAGCGCCAGCGGGCCCGATCGCTGGTGCTGCGCCATCTGGCCGACTTCGTGATCGGCGAATCCAACCGCCTGGCCCACTCCGCCGCCACGCGTCTGGCCGAGGAAGAGGACGCCCAGCCGATCTCCCCGCTCTTCATTCATGCCGAGTGCGGCCTGGGCAAGACGCACCTGCTCCAGGGCATCTGCCATCGCTTCGGCGAGCTCACCGGCCGGCCGCAGAAGGTCCGCTACCTCACAGCCGAGCAGTTCACCAACGAGTACATCGCCTCCATCCGCGCCGGATCGCTCGATCCGTTTCGGGCCCGCATGCGCAAGCTCGACCTGCTCGCCATCGACGATGTGCACTTCTTCTCGAACAAGGTGCGCACCCAGAGCGAGTTCCTGCACACCCTCGACGAGATCGATCTGGGCGGCGCCCGCGTGGCCATGGCCGCGGATGAGCACCCTCGACACATCCGCAAGTTCAGCCAGGCCCTCATCAGCCGCTTCCTCTCGGGCATGGTGGTGAAGCTGGAGCGGCCGGACCGCGACATGCGGCTGCTGCTCATCCAGCGTCTCTCGCAGGTGCGGAGCGTGACCATTTCGCGGGCCGCGGCCGAGGAGATCGCCACCCATTGCGTGGGCTCGATCCGCGAACTGGAAGGGGCGATCACCAAACTGCACGCCCTGAAGACGCTGGTGCATCGGCACGATGACGAGGCGGCGGGCCGCAACGGCGAGATCGGCCTGGTGCTGGCCGAGCAGCTCTTCAAGGACCAGGGCTGGCAGCCCTCCACGCCCGTGCGCATGGGCACGATCCTCGATCACGTCTGCCAGCGGCTGGCCATCGGACGCGCTGACCTCATGAACAGCGGGCGGCATCGCCGCGTGGTGCTGGCCCGCGCGCTGGTCGCCTTCCTCGGCCGCGAGATGACCACCCAGAGCTATCCGGAGATCGCCCGAGAGCTCGGCCGCTCGTACCACTCGACCGTCCATACCGCCGCCCAGCGTCTCAAGAAGCAGATGATCGAGAACAAGCCCATCGACGTAGGCAGCGCGGAGAGACCGCTGCCCCTGAAGGAGCTTGTCGACCAACTGCGGCACGAGATCCTCAAGGCCACCGGCCGCACCTGACCCGGCCCCCGTCCGCCGGCCCCCGGACGCGTCGGGTCCGGGCTCGGCGACTACACTGAGGCCATGCGGCACGGCACGCTCGCATGGCGGCGCAGCGCTCCATTCGTCCTGGCGGCACTCGTGGCGTCCCCCGGCGGCGCCATGACAGCCAGGGACGATGCCTACGACGCTGCCCTGCGCGAGCTGCAACTGGCCGTGACGGCCCAGCGCAGCGGGTCGCACCTGCCTCGGCTCATCGCCCTGCGTCAGCTCGCCGATCCCGCCTCGGCGCCACTGTTTCGCGAGCTCGTCGGCCATTCCGAGTGGCCGGTGCAGGTTCACGCGGTGCTCGCCCTGGCGGAACTCTCGGCCTCCCGCACTATCGACGAGACGCTGACGGCGGGGCTGGGCCAGCAGGCCCAGGAAGCGGTCACCGCCAACGCCATCGATCTGAAGCTCATCGAGCCGGGGCAGATGCAGCGGTTGATCGCCGCCGGCACCCTGTCGCCCATGCCGCACCTGCTGCTCGCCGGCGAACTGCTGCTGCGCGATATTGCCATCGATCCGGCGCCGCTGCGGGGCTGGGTCGAGAGCGAGAACCTGCGGCAGGCGTGCCTGTCCGCAGCGCTGCTCGCCCGGCGCGGCGAGGCCGGCGTGCTGGACCAGGTGTCCGAGCGTCTCGACGCCCTCGACCCGGATCGGCGCCTGGAGCACCGGCTGCTGCTGGTGGAAATGATCCGCCAGTACCGCGTGAAGGCGGGGATGGACCTCCTGGCGGCCATCGTGGCCGGCGATGAGCACCGCGAGCTGACCTACCGAAGCGTCCTGGCCATGCTGGAGATCGATCAGGACCGCGGGCTGGCGGCCTGGCGCGACCAGGTCGGCCTGTCACCGGAGCCGCGCGATGCGGTTCGCTGGGGGCTGCTGCTGGCGGCCTGCGATGCCGCGGTGCCGCCAGCCGAGTTCGACCGCCTGGCGGGGGTCGACGATGAGCTGACGCGGGCGATCGTTCGCGTCGGCCGCGCCCGTACCGGATCGGGCGATCTCGCCGCGGCGTCCATCAATCTGCTGGTCCTGGACCATCGGCGCTCGGTCGACTGGGCGGTGCGCTCGCTCGATGATGGCGACCCGGAGGTCGCCCGCGCCGTCTACGGCTTCCTGATCGACCGCCTCGCGGACGAACGGCCGGATTCGCCGACCCACATCGAGCTGGCGGTGCGGGCGTCGGCGGCCCTGGGCAGGCTGGACGTGGAGGCGGTGCTGTCCCGCCTGCGCGCCGCGGACGATGACGGCACGATGCAGCAGGCCATCATGCTGGGCCTCTTCGATGTGCCCGATCCTCGCGTCGGCGAGGCCGCGGGGCAGCTTCGCCGCATCGGCGCGGGCCGGGCCGATTCGCTGGCCCTGCTCCTCATGGCCAAGCATCTGCCGGCGCTGGCCCCGGAGGACCTGGAGACCCTTGGCCTGATCGCCTCGGGCGGCAGCACCGTCGCCGACACGCTGCGCGTGCAGGCAAGCTGGCTGTACCTCAAACACGCGGGCAGACTCGATGACGCTTTGCGTACAATCGTGCCCGGCGACTGACCGCCCGCGCCAGAAACGGACCGCCTCGGTGAGCAACGAGATCCCCCTCAGTCTGCCGGACATCAACGAAGACGACATCCGCGCCGTCGCGGACACCATGCGCAGCGGCCGCCTCAGCATCGGGCCGAAGCTCGAGGAATTCGAGCGACTGGTGGCGCGGCGGGCGCAACGCACGTACGGCGTGGGCGTGAGCTCGGGCACGGCGGGCCTGCACCTGGCCCTGAAGGCCCTGGGCGTCAAGCCGGGCGACGAGGTGATCACGCCGGCCTTCAGCTTCGTCGCCTCGGCCAACTGCATTCTCTACGCCGGGGCGAAGCCCGTCTTCGTCGATTGCGACCCGCGGTCGCTGAACATGACCGTCGAGGCGGTGGAGGCGAAGATCACCGAGCGGACCCGGGCCATCATCGCCGTGGAGGTCTTCGGCAACCCGGCCAACATGATCGACCTGGCCCAGCTCGCCGGCCGCTATGAGATCCCGTTCATCGAGGATGCGTGCGAGGGTCTGGGCGGGCGGGCCGGCCGCGATCCGATCGGCAAGTTCGGCCGCGTGGCGGTGTTCGGCTTCTATCCCAACAAGCAGATCACCACCGGCGAGGGCGGCATGATCGTCACCAACGACGACCACATCGCCCGCATGTGCCGCTGCCTGCGCAACCAGGGGCGCTCGGTGGGCCACAAGCCCACGGACGCGATTCCCGGCAGCGAGCTGGGCACGTGGTTCAGCCACGAGTGCATCGGCTTCAACTACCGGCTCACGGAGATGCAGGCGGCCCTGGGCGTGTCGCAGATGAACCGCCTGGATGAGCTCATCGAGCGGCGGCAGCGCGTCGCCGAGTCCTACACCCGGCGGCTGGCCAGCAATCCCGATGTGATCGTGCCCACCGTCGAGCCGGATGTGTTCATGAGCTGGTTCGTCTACGTGGTGCGTCTCAACGACCGCTTCACCGCCGACGACCGCAACACGATCATCGAGGGCCTGCGCCGCCATGACGTCGGCGCTGCGGCGTACTTCCCGGTCATTCCCCTGCTGCCGGCCTATCAGCGCGAGTTCGGGTTCAGGCCCGGCGATTTCCCCATCGCCGAGACGGTGAGCGAGCGCACGATCGCCCTGCCCATGTTCACCCGCCTGACCGAGCGCGAGATCGACCTCGTCTGCCAGACGCTGGAAGTGATGTTGCAGCGGGCATCGTTCACCCGGGAGGCCATCGGGAAGCGGCCGTAGCCGCAGGGCGAGCGAGGCGCTTGGCAACACGGCGGCATGGCTATACGCTCCGGCAACCTGCCGGACTGTGCGGTCGGTGGGGTGGATGCGCATGATGCAACGCAGTGACCCGCTTCGATGGATCAATCGCTCGCGGCGATGGTCCATCGTCATCATGGCGTGCGTCATCGCGCTGGGGCCGTACGCCCATCTGGCCTTTCACGAGCATGAGGCACGCTGCGAGGCCTGCCCCCGCCCGGACCTGCCGGTCATCGTGGCGGGGTGCGAGGGACCGTGCGGCGACCCCGGCCATCACCACCACGAACCGGGCGATCGCCAGCACCACTGCCCGGCATGCCTGCTCAAGCACGCTCCTTTCGTGGTCGGCCTCGCGCCGACGTTCACGCAGCCGACAGACGGCTGGCGGCTGTGCGAGCCCGGTCTGGGGCCGGCGCCCGCGCTGACGCGGCAATACCGCATCGATCCCCAGCGGGGACCGCCCGCGGGGCTGACGACGATCTGATCCTGTTCGATTCGTCAACCCCGTGTGGGGCTGCCTCGCGCGCCCCGTCAGGAGATCGATATGCACCTGAGCGCCATTGCGTGCGCGGCGATTGCCGCGCCGATCATGCTGGCCGCGCCGGTCCGCGGTCAGGACTCGCCGCCGTCATCCACACCGCCGACACAGCAGGAACTCGAGGACATTCGCAGGCGACTTGAACGATTGGAGGCCCAGCACGAAGCGGACCAGAAGCGGATCGCCGAGCTGGAGACCGGTCGATCCGGGACGGCACTTTCGACCGACGAGCTTCGACGCCGGTGGGAGCAGTCATGGCCCGCCACCGGACCGGACGCAAGCCCGGGGACCGGCTTCAGCCCCCAGGGCAACCTGTTCAATCCGGCGATCACGGCGTTCGTCGATTTCGGCGTCAGTTACTCGACGAACGAGGACAACAAGGCCCTGCGCCGGTTCAACCTCCGCGAATCGGAGCTGGATGTACGCGCGGCCATCGCCCCATTCGCCGACGGCACGCTCGTCATCGCCATCGGCGAGGAGGTCGAGACCGAGGACGGCGAGACCACCGCCGACATCGAGTTCGAAGTCGAAGAGGCGTATCTCACCATCCACGACCTTCCGGGCGACCTGGTCCTGCGTGGCGGCAAGTTCCGCAACAGCTTCGGCCGGGCCAACCTGCTGCACACCCACGATCTGCCGCAGGCGACGCGCCCACTGGCCCTGGTAGCGTTCTTCGGCCCCGAGGGGCTGGCGACGATCGGCGGCACGGCGAGCTGGCTGGTGCCGAATCCATGGAACCAGTACATCGAGCTGAATGTCGATGTGGTCAACGCCGACGGCGGCGCCGAATCGCCCATTCTCAACGATGCCGACAACGACAACCCCGCCGTCGTGGCCCATCTCAAGTGGTTCACCGACGTGGGGGAGGACTCGTCGTTCGAGCTCGGCGGCAGCTATCTCTACGGCCACACTTCCGACGACGACGATTTCGACGCCAACATCTTCGGCATCGACGCGACCTGGAAGTGGATCAATCCGAAGGCCCCGGATTCCGAGAGTCTGCTGGCCCAGGCCGAATTCTTCTGGGCCGCCAACGACATCGAGGACAGCGACTTCGGCACGTTTCGCAACAACAGCTTCGGCTTCTACGCCTTCGCGCAATACCAGTGGCTGAAGGACTGGTACGCCGGCGTGCGCTACGACCAGACCGAGTTCCCCAGCGTCGAGGACCACGCCCCCGGCGACATGGACTGGGCCATCTCGCCCTACATCACGTGGTATCCGGCCGAGTTCCTGCGCCTGCGGCTGGAATACCAGCACCGCGACTTCGAGATCGACGGCGTCGGCGACGACGAGGACAACATCCTCTTCCAGGTGACGTTCGTCATCGGCGCCCACCCCGCTCACCCCTACTGGGTCAATCGTTAGGAGCCATCGCCATGAACCATCAGACATGCCTGATCGCGTCATTGGCCCTCGCCGCCGCGCCCGCCCTGGGGGCGCGCGGCGAGGTCCACATCGTCACCAGCACGCCCACCCTGGCCGACATCGCCCGCCAGGTCGGCGGCGGGCACGTCAGCGTCGAGAGCGTCATGAAAGGACCGGAGAACTTCCACAACATCATCGCCAAGCCCAGCCACATGATGCGGCTGCGCAAAGCCGACCTGTTCATCCACCTGGGCCTTGACGCCGAGCCCTGGGTGCCGCTCATCATCCGCGGCTCCCGCCAGGGCCATCTCTACTACGGCGAGCCGGGCAACGTGGACGCCTCGCGCGGCATTGCACTGAAGGAAGTCCCGGCCCGCGGCGAGCTGACCCGTGCCGAGGGCGACATCCACGTCTTCGGCAACCCCCACTATCACCTCGATCCGCTCAACGGCGTCATCATCGCCCGCACCATCGCCGACGCACTCATCGCCGCCGATTCGCCGCATCGCGATGACTACGAGAAGAACTTCCAGGACTTCGCCGGGCGCATCGACGCCCTGACCACGCGGCTGACGGAGCGGATGCGGGCCTACCAGGGGACGCCCATCGCGGTCTACCACCGCTCCTGGCCCTATTTCGTCGATCGTTTCGGCCTGCGCCAGGTCGCCGAGGTACAGCCCAAGCCGGGCATCGAGCCGGGGCCGCGGCATCTGAGTGACTGCATCGAGACGATGGAGCGAGCCGGCGCCAGGGTGGTCATCACCGAAACCTTCAACAACATCCGCAACGCCGAGTACGTGGCCGAGCGCGTGGGCGGGCGGGCCGTGGTGCTGGCGCACGAGGTGGGCGCTGTGCCCGAAGCGACGTCGTACGAAGCCCTCGTCGAGTACAACGTGGACGCCCTCATCGAGGCGTTCCAGGCCATCGGCGCGACGGCGGCCCCGGATGGATCGACGCCATGATCGACGTTCTCTACTGGCCCATCGTCGCCTGCATCGTCCTCGTGGGCATCCACTGCTACCTCGGGCTGCACGTGCTTATGCGCGAGGTCATCTTCGTGGACCTGGCCCTGGCCCAGATCGCGGCGATGGGCGCGGCAGTGGGAGTCCTGGCGGGCCTGCCGCCGGACTCCGCCGTCGCCTATTTCTGCTCGCTTGGCTTCACGTTCCTCGGCGCCGGCATCTTCGCCCTGGGACGCTTCCGGGGCCGGCGCGTGCCCCAGGAAGCCGTCATCGGCATCGCTTACGCCGTCAGTTCGGCGCTTGCCCTGCTCATCCTCTCCAAGATCGCGGTGGAGCAGCACGAGATCGAGTCGATGCTGGTCGGCCAGCTCATTTACGTGGGGCCGGGGCAGGTCGCCAAGATCACCGCGATCTATGCCGCGGTCGCCCTCGTGCACGTGGTTTTTCGCCGCCCGTTCTTCGCGGTCAGCGAGGCGGGGCTGAACATCGAGGGCGCGGTGCGCCATGTCCGAGCGTGGGACTTCCTCTTTTATGCCACCTTCGGCGTCGTCGTGACCAGCTCGGTGCAGGTCGCCGGCGTGCTGCTGGTCTTCAGCTACCTGATCGTCCCCGCGGCCTGCGCCATGATCTTCTTCGCCTCGCTGCGGGCGCGGCTCATCGCGGGCTGGCTGTTCGGCCTGGCCGGAAGCGCGCTGGGCCTGCTGGCCAGCGCGAGATGGGACCTGCCCACGGGCACCGCCATCGTCGCCGGCCTGGGCATCGTCTTCGCCCTGGTCGTCGCCGCCCACGGCGTGCGCGTGGTGCGGCAACGTTTCGTCAGCTCGGCGGCACCATCCGGCGCAGATGCCGGCCATACTCGATGACCCGGGCGATGACATCCCTCATCGACTCCTTCACGATAATACGGTCGCCGTTGATGAGCGTGATCGTGGTGTCGGGGTTCTCCTCGACGGTGCGGATGAGGTCCGCGTTGATCACGAGCGGCTTGCCGTTGAGTCTGGTGGTGCTGATCATCGCCTGAAACCTGTCACGCAGGGAGGAGTTCACCGCAGAGGCGCAAAGGACGCAGAGGGGGAGGAGTTCCTGGTTCGTGGTTCATGGTTGATGGTTCCTGGTTGATGGCCAGCGGCGGACCGTGGATAGCGTCCGGTGCGAAGACCATGAGCGAAGAACCATCAACCAAAAACCATGAACTCTTCTCTGCGTCCTCTGCGTCTCTGCGGTGAAGCCGTTAACGATGACCGAGCCTGTGACGATGCCTGATCCACCGCGCCTGTCCAAATCCCGTTTCACCACCGGCTGGCAGTGCGGCAAGCTGC
>Ga0299906_10001783_pt1 | contig 18246 bp, 16 predicted proteins | sample RVTome_14_FD_200259 | JGI IMG/M metagenome (GOLD analysis project Ga0299906, IMG submission 200259) | Soil microbial communities from uranium-contaminated site in the Upper Colorado River Basin, Wyoming, United States - RVT145D125 (version 2) ...
GGAGACAGACTGGGTGTAGGCCCCGTAGGCAGCGACTCTCATGTCGTTTTCGACGAAGGTGGCGACCTGGGTGGCGGAGGAGACATAGCCACCCAGGTCGAACCCCGTCTCGTCGATGCCAAGGTTGGCCGCATGGCGAACGACACCGTCATTCACCTGTCCCGGGACTCCTATTCCGATCGACGTGACTTGATCGAGGTCTCGCCCCGCCTCGCTCAGAGTGCGCTTCAGGGCGGTGATCACGAGATCGCCGAGACCGCCGCCGGCAGTCATCTCGGTGGGTTGGGTGGTGGTGCCGATCGGTTTGGTGTCGGCCACGAGGCATGCCTTGGTGCCGCTGCCCCCAATGTCGATCCCGGCAGCCAGAGCGCTCACCAGACCACTCCCAGCTCGGCGGAGAGAACCAAACCGGCTGCTCCCCTGATCACCGCATCGGGCCCGGCGGAGGCATAGCCGACCCGGATCTGGTCAGTGTTCACCGGGAGGACCCTGCTCCGGATCTCTTCTTCCACAATGGCCCGGTACCTCTCGCCGAGGGACGTGACTTCACCCCAGAGCACGATCTCACGTACCGCGAGCAGGGCGACCATCGGGGCCAGCCCCCGACCCAGGGCGACTGCTGCTTCGCTCACTGCCGATTCGGCAGCGGGATCAGATGCGATCTCGGCAACCCGCTGATGTGTCGGGTGTTGGTCGCCGCCCACCGCTTCGAGAAGAGCCGCCATAGAGGCGATGGTCTCGAGACAGCCCCGGTTGCCACAGGTGCATGGCCGTACCCCGTCGTCGAATCGGACGTGACCGATCTCGCCAGTCGCTTCGTTGTCCCCCCGGTAGAGATGCCCGTCGAGAACAAACCCGGTTCCAATCCCACGACCGACCCGGACCAGGGCGAGACTTGTCACCCGGGGTGAGTGAACGCTGTACTCGTGGAGCACTGCTGCGTGGGCGTCGTTGATCACATGCACCGGGGCTGCGGTGGCCTCGGCGACCGCAGCGCCGAGACGGGCCTCCTTCCACTCGAGGTTGGCGGAGGTGACCACGCCGTGCGCCGGCTCGACCACGCCAGGGGTGCCGATGCCGACACCGAGCAGGGGTGCAGTGCTGAGCGAGGCCAGAGACCGGACCAGGTCACGGGCGGCATGCAACCCCGCTTCTCCGATAGCGCCCGGGGTCGACCGGGTGGAGATGATCTCCCCCGACAGATCGACCAGGGCTCCCTGGAAGTCGGTGGATGAGAGGTCGAGTGCGACGATCGACCGGCCTTCGGGGTTGGGTGTGATCAGAGTCGGGGGTTTGCCACCCGCCGACGGCCCGGTCCCAACCTCCATCACCAGCCCCAGGTCGAGCAGCTCATCGACGAGGTCGGACGCTGTCGCCGGGGTCAGATGCGAGGCCCTGGCCACATGGGCCCTTGATGTGGGCGAGTCGGCATAGACCAGTTGCAGGGCGAGACGAAGGTTGTTGCGGCGGGTTTGACCCCGGGTTGCCTTGGCCCTGGTGGAGAGGGGAGTGAGACCGGGGCGGGTGGTATTTGGCTGCGTGTCGGTCAACTAGACGTCTTCCACTCTGAATGTTTATTAAACATACAAAGTATCCAGATGTCAACCCAAGACGCCGGGTCAAGGTCAAGGGCGACTTACATGGCGGGATGGGGACCCCACATCTTCAGATACGACCTGGCAATCCGGACTTTCTCGATCTGCCCTGGGAGCAACCGGTCACCGAGTGGGCACACCCTCGACTTGTCGATATGCCGTCGGGAATCCATCGCCATCCGGTGGTCTTCGTTGCCTACGACGAAGGAGTGTTTGTCATCAAAGAGCTTCCCCGTCGGGTGGCCGGTGGGGAATACCACCTGCTTCGTGCCCTCGAGGAGCGCACCACTCGATCGGCGGAGCCTGTGGGTTTGGTGGAAAGGGTGTGGCTCGACCCACTAGAAGAGCAGTCGGCAGCCGTGATCACCCGCTATGTGGATCACTCGTTCCCTTATCGGCATTTGGTTTCGGGCGCGGGGTTCGGGGCGAGACGGTCTCAGTTGCTGGATGCGGTGGCCGGGCTTCTGGTCGAGCTCCACCTGGCCGGCTGTTACTGGGGTGACTGCTCGCTCTCAAACGTGCTCTACCGCTACGACGCCGAGACCATAGAGGCGGTGATGATCGACGGGGAGACTTCCCGACTCAGGGATCGACTTTCAGACGGACAGCGCGCCGAGGACCTCGAGATCATGAAGATGAACCTCGCCGGGGAGATGTCTGACATCGCCGCTATGACCGGTGTCGAGATCGATCACGCCGATCTCAGCCTCGGTGACGACATCGAGATGAGATACAAATCGCTGTGGGCCGAGCTCAATCAGGAGTTGATCATCACCCGTGACGAGGGCTACCGGATCCGTGAGCGGATCGCCCGTCTCAACGATCTCGGCTTCTCGGTCGACGATGTCGAGCTCGCTCCCACCGACCTGGGCAACGTCGTGACCATGAAGGTCTCGGTAGGCGGCCGGACCTTCCACTCGGAGAGATTGCGACAGCTCACCGGCATCGAAGCTTCGGAGAATCAGGCTCGGGTGATCCTGAGTGATCTCAGCTACTTCCTGGCCAAGCACGAGTCGACGACGGCAAGTGGCAAGAGTGTCGGCACGTTCAAGTGGTTGACCACCTCATTCGAGCCGGTGGTAGCCGCAATCGCTGATCGGAAGGCTGGAGATCCGATACAGGGCTATTGCGACTTCCTCAACCACCGTATCCGTCTCGCCCAGAAACGGAGCCAAGACGTGCCCAACGACGAGGCGCTCGAAGACTGGATCATCTCCGGGATGCCGGGGTTCGACCTGAACGATGGAGACGGCGCGTCGGTGCACTAGCGAGGCAGGTCATTGATTCGAGCCTGTCGCTCGCTGTATATGTCGGCGGCCCTCATCGCCAGTAGCGGCGACACTGCGCCGGCGAAGATCCCGGCTTGGGTGAAGGTGAAGACCAACACCGCTACATAAGCGATCGCGATCAAGGTGGCCACAGCGCGAGCCCCGCGCTGATGAGACTCGGTGTGCCGAAGTGTCACGGCCGCTCCGGCGGTGAATCCGGCGCAGAGACCGATAACCGGGTTGACCAGACCGAAGGGCAGGGCGATCAGCAGCCACAGACCCATCGCTTTGAGCGCGGCGAGCGGCGCCCGCGCCACACCCGACACGAAGGCGACCAGCACGAAAACAATCGGAACCAGGGCAAAGCCGAGGGCAAACGCCGGCCCCGCAGCCGAGGCTTCATCCGACTGGGATGCCAGGGCCCCCAACAGGAGAGAGCCGAAGCTGATGGTCTGGGCGACCGTGCCGAGACCGATCGCCAGCCAGATCCGTCCCTGTCTCACCAGCCCCGCATCAGGGGACGAGGTCACCAGGATCCGCGGGCGATGGCCTTGCCTCTTCGCCGGCTCAGCCCTTGACCGAGCCCGCCGTGAGACCTCTCACGAAGTAACGCTGGAGAGTCAGGAACACGAACAGGGGGAGGGCCATGGTGATGAAGGCGCCGGCAGTGAGCAAGTGCCAGGCCTCGCCCCGAGAGCCGTTGAGGTCCCTCAGAGCCAGCGTGACGACCCTCACCTTGGGCTCTCCACCGAGGAAGACGAGGGCAACCAACAAGTCGTTCCACACCCAGAGGAACTGGAAGATGGCGAAGGAGGCCAGCACCGGCACCGACAACGGCACCACCAGCTTGGTGAAGATCTCGAAATGGGTGGCACCGTCGATACGCGCCGACTCCATCATCGAGGAGGGCAACGAGCCGATGTAGTTGCGAAGCAGGTAGATGGCCAGGGGTAACCCGAAGCCGGTGTGGGCCAGCCATACCGCGGGGAACGTCCCGTTCAGGTCGAACCGCACATAGAGCTGGAGCAATGGGATCAGCGCCATCTGCAATGGGATCACCAACAGCGCCACCACGGTCACGAATATCCACTGCCGACCCGGGAACTCCATCCAGGCGAAGGCGTAAGCCGCGAAGGCCGCCACCGTGATCGGGATCACCGTGGCCGGGATGGTCACGGACAAGCTGTTGAGGAAGGCGTTGCCGAAGCCCTCCGACGTGAGCACGGTCCGGTAGTTCTCAAAAGTCCACTCGTTGGCCCCAGGGTTGGTGAACACCGTCCACCAGCCGTTGGCGTTGACCAACGCGGCTGGGCGGAGGGAGCTGAGGAGGACCCCGAGGGTTGGGATGACCCACAAGATCACGATGATGAACAAGGCGAGCTTGATCGGCCAGCGTTCGAGGATCCGCGAGAGGCGAGACGGTGGGGTCTTGGTGATGATCGGCTGGGAACGTTCTACGGTGGTAGCTGTCATCTCGTCTCCTCCTGCTCCCTGAACCGCTTGATGTTGACAATCATCAGGGGGATGATCGCGACCAGGAGCACCACGGCCAGGGCAGCTCCGACACCGGAGTTACGGTTTGTGAAGAACTCGGTCACCATCCGCTCCGCTACCACGGGTGCCCCGAACCTGCTCCCTCCCATCACGAAGACGATGTCGAACACCTTCCACACCGTGATGATCACGGTGGTGGAAACCACCACCAGCGTTGAGGAGATGGACGGAATGGTGACATTGCGGAACACCTGAACCTCGCTCGCTCCGTCGATCCGGGCCGCCTCGATTATCTCCTCAGGGACGGACTTGATGGCAGCGGAGAGGATCACCATGGCGAAGCCGGTCTGGAGCCAGATCAGAATCACCATGAGATAGAAGTTGTTCCATGGCTCCTGCTGGAGCCATGCGATCGGCTCGGCTCCCAACCCGGTGAGCACCCCGTTGAGCAGGCCTATCTGCTCACCGAATCCCTCGGGCCGGAAGCTGTACACGAACTTCCACACGATGGACGCCCCTACAAACGAGATCGCCATCGGCATGAAGATGAACGACTTGGAGATGGCCTCGCCTTTCCTGCCCAACTTGTCGGCGAGCACGGCGAAGGCGAGCCCGATGAGGACCGAGAACAGGGGGACGACGATGACCCAGGCAATGCTGTTGCGGATCGCGGTAAGGGTCTCGCTGTTGGAAAAGATTGCGATGTAGTTGTCGAGACCCACCCACTCCTGGCCTAACCGGTCCTGGAAGCTGAGAACGATGGTGTTGAAGGTGGGGTAGAGGAGGAACACCGCGAGGATCACCACCGCGGGCCCGACGAATGCAAACGGTCTCACGAAGTCGCGGTGTCGCTCGGGGAGATGGTTGACCACCCAATCCATCCCGTAGTAGAGAGCAAATACCCCGATCACACCCACGATCAGGGCCATGACCACCACAACGACCCGGTTCGAGTCGGCGTCGAGCAGCACCGTGCCTGCGTAGTAGATCCCTACCGCGGCCGCGACCGGGACAACCAACGACACCCCGATTCGGAGAAGATTTGTTCTCAGGCCGGCCTTGCCTCGGGGTGGTGGCTCGATGGGCGACGGCTGCGGGACTTGGTCTTCGGTGACTACCGGTTGCACTTCTGGCTGTCTCCTCCGCTGGACAGGTGAGCGACTCTAACCAAAAAGAAGGAGGGGTGGCGGGGCCACCCCTCCTTCGTCAATCGGTCTCGATCGGCTTAGGGCCAGCTGGCCTCGATGGACTCCAGGACCTCTGCCGTTGGGGTACCGCGTGTCCAGTCGACCATTCCGGTCCAGAACGAGCCCTGCCCGACGGCGGAGGGCATCAAGTCGGATGCGTCAAAGACGAACCCGTTGGCGCCCAGGGCCGCAGCGACCGCTTCGGCCTGCTTCTTCACCGTGTCCGACTCATAACAGTCGGCCGAGGTGTTGGCGTTGGCCGAGATCCGCTCGATCCCGGCGACACCGTGCCCTGCGGGTGAAGCCACCACGCATTGCAGGTCGGGACCTGCATACGCCTCGACGAACGCAACAACCTCGGGACGGTTGTTGAACACGATGGCAAGCTCACCACCACCCATGGCGGCGGCGGGCAGGCTGGTGTCGATCGCCGGGAAGTTGAAGAAGTCGGCATCCACGCCCGGCTCGGTCCCTTCGGGGAAGAAGCTGGCGATGAACGACGCCTGGCGATGGAACATACAACTCGGCGGTTCGTTGAACATCGGATCCGGGGCATCCCGGAAGTCGATGGCCGACACTCCGTCGGGTCCACCAAGGACGAACTCCTCGCCGAACATGATCTCGGCGTACGTGTCAAAAGCGGTGACCACGGTGGGATCCGTGAACGGGATCTCGTGGTTCACCCACTGGTTGTACACGTCGGCACCGGCGGTGCGGATCATGATGTCCTCGATCCAGTCGGTGCCCGGCCAGCCGGTGGCTGCTTCACTACCGAGCCCGATGCACCACGGGGTGGTGCCGGCGTCACGGACCTCCTCCGAGAGGGCGACGAGGTCGTCCCAAGTCTCGGGGATGGTGTAACCGCCTTCATCGAACAGCGGCTTGTTGTACCAGACGATGCTCTTGTAGTTGGCGTTGGTAGGTACCGCGTAGTGACTGCCGCCACACTCGCCGAGTCCGATGAAGTAGGCACCATGTGCCGCCTCCAGGGCTGCGATGTCGAAGCCCATGTCCTCTAGCGACACCAGACTCCCGGCGTCGGCGAACTCACAGATCGAGCCGGGCTGGGGCGTGACAGCAATGTCCGGTGGCGAGCCACCGTCTACCGCGATCCTCAGATCCTGCTCGAACGAGTCACTTCCGAGATAGGTGACCGTCGCCCCTTCGGCCGCGCCGTAGACATCAAACGCGGCCTGGATGGCCGTGCCTTCGTCTCCGGTCGGGGCGCTCCACAGCGAGACCTCCGTTCCTGACACGTCGACATCGGTGAAGCTGGCTGTCTCCTCCGCTGATGCCGTCGTCGTCGTGTCGCCGTCCTCACCGCCTTCTCCGCCGCCACAAGCAGCGACCAGCAGTGCAAGCACTGCGAGCAAGGCCAATAGCCTATGCAATCGATTCATTTAGTCTCCTCCGTTGGATGAGCGGGTCGGCGACCGCCGACTGCTCAGGGGCTAACCCTATCCGACTAACGGTGCTGCGTGCCAATTCCTTTGGGCCGAGTTCCTGAGGCCGTGGAAATTTTCGTGCCCGGGCTTGCTTTCGAGTCCTCGCAGACTCTCGGGTGATCAACGGTCTCTAGCCGGCGTGGCGGGGAGACGCGGCGAAGTTCTTCGACCCCGGCCGCGCATTTCCGCTAGTTTCAGGTCGCAGCCCCACGGCAAAAGGGAGTAGTGAGATGGCGCGGATCACAATGGAAGGTCTCGGCAAGGTCTACGAAGACGGGACGAGGGCGGTGGGAAACCTCGATCTCGAGATCAACGATGGCGAGTTTCTCGTGCTGGTCGGGCCCTCCGGGTGTGGCAAGTCGACCGTCCTGAGGATGATCGCCGGCCTCGAGGACATCACCGAAGGCACCATGATGATCGGCGACAAGGTGGTCAACGACGTCGCTCCCAAAGACCGCGACATCGCCATGGTGTTCCAGAACTACGCCCTTTACCCGCACATGTCGGTGTTCGACAACATGGCGTTCGGTCTGAAGCTGAGGAAGTTCTCCAAGGACGAGATCCAGCGGCGAGTGCATGAGGCCGCCGACATCCTCGAGATCCGCGACTACCTGGAGCGCAAGCCGAAGGCGCTCTCCGGCGGGCAGAGACAACGCGTCGCCATGGGACGAGCCATCGTGCGTGAGCCGGCCGCCTTTCTGATGGACGAGCCGCTCTCCAACCTGGACGCAAAGCTCCGGGTGCAGATGCGTGCCGAGTTGGAGCGGCTCCACGGCCGACTCGAGACCACAACCGTTTATGTGACCCACGACCAGGTGGAGGCGATGACTCTCGGCGACCGGGTGGCCGTCCTCCGGCCAGTGTCGGGGCCAAGGCCGTGGAACCTCCAGCAGGTGGGTGCACCCACCGAGCTCTTTGACCATCCCGACAACCTGTTCGTGGCCGGCTTCATCGGCAGCCCGGCGATGAACCTGGCCTACGGCGCTCTGGAGAGCCGTGGTGACGCCGTGTGGGTCAAAACCCCCAGCGCCACCTTGAAGGTCGATCCTCGCTCGCTCGCCAGCCATCCCGGCATCGAGAACCGCATGGGTGAGGAGCTGGTGGTGGGGATCCGCCCCAATTCCCTCGAGGCCGCCGTCGTCAAAGGACCGGACCCCGACCGCACCATCACCGCTCAGGTCGAGGTCACCGAGATGCTCGGTGCCGAGACCTACGTTCACTTCACCGTGAACCGGCCTCCGGTAGTGACCCCAGACATCGAGGAGCTGCTGGCCGACACCGGCCAGGATGCTTCCTCGCTTGGCGAGGTCACCAACTGGATCGCACGGGTGAGCCCCGATGCCAGGGTGTCGAGAGGCGATGAGATCGACCTAATCGTCGACTGCGCCAAGTTGCATTTCTTCGATCCGAAGAGCGGGTTGAGGGTCGGCTCCCAGCAAAAGGTGGCGGAGAGCGTCTGACCTGCCGGAAAGCAGCAGGTCAATCGAATCGGAGGCTGAATGACCTCGGCGCGCCCGCCCGCTGACATCGTCTGGGGTGTCGCCACCTCCGCTTACCAGGTAGAGGGTGCCCGCGGCGAGGACGGCAAGGGCGATTCCATTTGGGACCGGTTCTCCGATCAGGGGCAAATGCGAGACCCGGGCGACGTTGCCGTCGACCACTACCACCGGTGGGAGGAAGACCTCGACCTGCTCGCCGAAGGGGGCATTCAGGCCTACCGGTTCTCGGTTGCCTGGACCAGGATCCTCCCTGATGGTGACGGTGAGGTCAATCGAGCCGGTCTCGACTTCTACCGGCGATTGGTGTCGGGTATGCGCGACCGGTCGATCACTCCCTATCTGACGCTCTATCACTGGGATCTCCCACAATCGCTTCAGGACAAGGGGGGATGGGCCTCACGAAAGACGGTCGACGCATTCGCCCGCTACGCCGGGATCGTGGCCGATGCCCTGGGAGACCATGTGGAGCATTGGATCACTCAGAATGAACCGTGGGTCACCGCGATGCTGGGGCACAAAGACGGCGTCTTTGCGCCGGGCATCACCGACTGGCCGACCGCGCTGAGTGCCGGCCATCATCTGCTGTTGTCGCATGCCCGGGCGGCCGACGAGATACGAAGTCGGGTCGGCGGTGCCTCGGTCGGCATCTCGATCGACTGCAGACCCGCGGTGGCGGCCACTGAATCAGACGAGGATGTGGCGGCGGCCCGCCACTTCGACGGGTTCCGCAACCGATGGTTCTTCGATCCGGTCTTTGGCCACGGCTATCCCGAGGACATGATGCGGACCTATCAGGACCGGGGTCGGATCGACCTCTCTGTCCTCCAAGCCGGGGATCTCGACGTCATCGCAACCCCGATCGACTTCCTCGGGCTCAACTACTACACCACGTTGAGAGTTCGCGCAGGCGCCGAGGAGTCCGAAGACTCCGAGAGCGAGCCTGGCCCCGACCCGCCGGACGGTTACACCGAGATGGGTTGGAAGATCGATCCCGGGGGTTTGGCCAGCTATCTCGAGCACCTGTCCGACACCTATTCCCCTGCCTCGATCCTGGTCACCGAGAACGGAGCCAGCTACTCCGACAGCCCCGACGAGAACGGCGTGATCGACGATCAGCGCCGCATCTCATACCTCCGTGGCCATATCGGGGCGGTGACCTCAGCTCGGGAACGGGGGATCCCCGTCGACGGCTATTTCGTCTGGAGCTTTCTCGACAACCTCGAGTGGTTGCACGGCTTTTCGCACAGGTTCGGCTTGGTATGGGTGGATGAGCAGACCAAGGATCGGCTCCCGAAGCGGAGCTTCGACTGGTACACGATGGCGGCGAGAACGGGTACCTTGCCAGAGCCATGAGCAGATCGATGACATGTCACTGCCGGTCCGTGCTGACGGCCGAAGACACCGAGTCCTTGATCGAGCCCGCGTGGGCCCATTTTGATGACGACCATCCCGAGCTCGGGCTGACGATGGCCCACGTCCGCAACTACCTCGAGTCCGAAGACAGATCAAAAGGGCCGACTGAGCACCTCGATCAGATCGGCGACGTCGAGGTGCGGCCAGTCACCCCGGAGTCGGCAACGGACGTGGTCCGCTTCTTCGACACGGACGCCATGCCGGACAACCCGGCATGGGGAGCGTGCTATTGCATGTTCTACTTCCGCGGCGGCCACGCAAACGAGAGCTGGGGCACTGAGCCGTGGCAGCAGAACCGCTCCGATCAACTGGAAAGGGTCGTCCGTGGCAACACGACCGGCGTGCTCGCCTATGTCGCCGGGAAGCTGGCAGGGTGGTGCAATGCCACCTCCCGGGCCGAGTTTCCGGGTCTGGCCACCGGTAACGACGAAGGTGTGGTGTCGATCGTATGTTTCGCCATTGCACCTCCCTACCGGCGTCATGGTCTCGCCACCCGGCTGCTCGAAGACGTGATATCGACTTTCAGCGAGCCTGGCACGCGACGACTCGAGGCCTATCCGGTGCGCGACCCGGCCGATGAGCGCGCTGCCTTTCACGGGTCCCTCGACCTATTCGAGAGGGCTGGGTTCGAGATCACCAGCATCGATCCGCTGGTTGTCGGAATGGACTTGCGATGAGCGAGCGTCTCGACGGGTGGATGGAGGACTATATCGAAGCTTGGTCGTCGAACGATCCCGACCAGATCGCGGCCCTCTTCACGGTCGACGCGGTCTACGACCCACAGACTGCCGACGGTGAGATGCACGGGCACGCCGAGATTGTGGAGTGGTGGCGGGCAGCCGACGACGACCCCGACAATTGGGACTTCGAATGGCTCCCGCTGGTCGAGAGCGACGACATTGCGGTTGTCACCGGGGCAACCCGCTATTTCGAGCCGCCGGCCAGCTACCGGAATCTGTTCGTGATCAAGTTCGACGAATTCGATCGGTGTCGCGACTTCACCGAGTGGTACATCGAGGAGGAGACGTAGCGACACGGCTTTCCGGATATGACTGAATCGGCGACTACTGCGTTCGTGCTCGGTGGCGGGGGAAGATGGGGCGCGGTCGAGGTCGGGATGCTGCGGGCGCTCGACGAAGCGGGCATCAAACCCGATCTGGTGTTGGGCACTTCGATCGGTGCTTTCAATGGGTCGGTCATCGCCGATCAGCCCGGTGCGGTGGGAGTGTCCCGACTGGCGGAGCTGTGGGTCGAGATCGCGGAAGCCGATGTGCTGCAAGGGAACAGGCTCGACCGGTTCAGGAAGGCGATAACCCTCAAGCCGGCATTACACGACACCTCAGAGATGCGAAGATTGCTCGGCCACGTGCATTCCGGAGAACGGCAAATTGAGGATCTCCAAACCCGTTTTCAGTGTGTCGCTGCATCGATCGAGAGGGCTGCTGAGCACTGGTTCATCAAAGGCCCTTTGATCGAAGCCTTGCTCGCTTCCTCCGCCATTCCCGCTCTTTTCCCACCGGTCGAGATCGGCGGTGAGCACTTCTACGACGGCGGTCTGGTGAACTCGGTCCCGCTCGCTCGGGCGGTCGAGCTCGGAGCGTCGACCATCTACGTGCTCCAGGTCGGCCGGGTCGAGTCACAGTTGCGACCCCCGAAGCGTCTATACGAGGCGGCGCTGATCTCGTTCGAGATAGCCCGGCGTCATCGGTTCACGACGGCGGTGGACAATCTCCCGCATGGCATCGACCTTCACCTCCTGCCCTCGGGAAACCCGGTCGCCTTCGACGATTCGCGACAGCTGCGGTGGCGGGATGTGAGCTCGACCGAACAGCTGATAGAAGGTGCCTATCGCGCCTCGACCGATTATCTCGAGGCACGGGCGTGAAGCTTCCGCCCAAGTTGCTGAGACGTCTACTCATCGACCCGGCCGTGGTCCTCGGCGTCGTCCTGGCGGTCCTATCCCTTCCCGTGTGGTTACTCGTGGCTACGTTCGCTTCGCGTTACGTCCCCGGCGAGTGGCGGATCCTGCGTCTCGCTTGGTTCCTCTTCCTTTACCTCGCGGTCGAGACGGCGGGCCTCATCGTCATGTTCCTGGCCTGGGTAGCCTCTGGATTCGGCTGGAAGCTTCGTTCCCGGCGTTTCACCGCGTTCCACTATTGGCTGTTGGGATGGATCCTGCGCACCGTGGTCCGGTCAGGTCAGGCCACGTTCAAGCTACAGGTGCTCCGAGACGGTGACCGCCCGACAACTTCAGAAGGAGAGCGATCCCGCTCGATCCTGGTCCTCTCCCGACACGCCGGCCCGGGTGACTCGTTTCTGCTGATCGATGGGCTGGTCAACGGGTTCCGGCGTGACCCGCGCATCGTGCTCAAAGAGTTCCTGCAATGGGATCCGGCAGTCGATGTCATTCTCAACCGGCTTCCGGTGTCGTTCGTGCCCGTCGGCAGAAAGGGAGGCGAGTCAACCATCGAGTCGATCTCGAACCTGGCCAGGACGATGGACGTAAACGACGCCTTTGTCATCTTCCCCGAGGGGGCGAACTACACCGAGGGTCGCCGGGCAAGAGCCATCCAGAAGCTGCGGGAGATAGGCCGACCCGACCTGGCGGAGAGGGCCGAGGACCTGAAGCAGACGCTTCCTCCCCGCTCCGCCGGAGTCATGTCTGCCCTGGCCGCAGCACCAAAGTCGGACGTCTTCTTCATCGGTCATGCCGGTCTGGAGGCATTCGTCACTGCGGGGGATATCTGGCGAGCGATGCCGATGGACACATCGGTGGCGGTGAAGTTCTGGCACGTGAGGGCCGAAGACATCCCGCCCCCCGAGCAGCAGGAGCTCTGGCTCTACGACACCTGGGGGGAGATCGACACCTGGATCAGCTCCAAGCTGGCCCAGACCGGATGACCTCCGTTTTGGCGCGGAGAGCTTGGCCTGTGGGGTCAGGTTGCCGCGCCAGAACGCATGTCCCCGTTTTGGCGCGGAGAGCTTGGCCTGTGGGGTCAGGTTGCCGTGCCAGAACGGAGGTTCCCATTTGCCGCGGCCAGAACGGACGCGCCAAAAGGGGATGGAAGTCAGGGGGCGGTCTTGGGCTCCATGAACGGCATCATCTTGCGCAGCTCCCGCCCCACATCTTCGATCTGATGGGAGCGATTGGCCGCCCGCTGCTCCAGGAGGAAAGGCGCACCTTCGCGGGCCTGGGCCATCCACTCGTTGGCGAACGCGCCTGACTGGATCTCGGCCAGGGCCTCCTTCATCGCCTTCCTGGTCTCGTCGGTGACGATTCTGGAGCCACGGGTGTAGTCGCCGTATTCGGCGGTGTCCGAAACGGAGTACCTCATCCAGGACAGCCCACCCTCATAAAGGAGATCCACGATCAGCTTCAACTCGTGAAGGGTCTCGAAATAGGCCGATTCGGGCTGATATCCCGCTTCGACCAGGGTCTCGAACGAAGCCTTTATCAACTCGGAGATGCCACCGCACAAGATCACCTGCTCTCCGAACAAGTCCGTCTCGGTCTCCTCTTTGAAGGTCGTCTCCAGCACCCCTGCTCGCCCGCCGCCGATGGCCGAGGCGTAGGACAGCCCGAGGTCTCTAGCGTGGCCGGAGGCGTCCTGATGAACCGCTAGGAGGCAAGGGACGCCCGATCCTTGCTCATAGGTGCGGCGGACCAAGTGTCCGGGGCCCTTGGGGGCGATCATCACGACATCGACATCCTCCGGAGGGACGATCTCCCCGAAGTGGATGTTGAAGCCGTGGGCGAAGAGCAGGGTGTCGCCCGAGTCGAGTTTGGGCTCGATCGACTCGGCGTAGATGACCCCCATGTGCTGGTCGGGCACCAACATCATGATGACGTCGGCCCATCCGGCTGCCTCATCGGGAGTGAGAACCCGGAGCCCGGCCCCTTCTGCATCGGCTCTGCTCGATGAGCCTTCACGCAGACCGACCACGACGTCGACGCCCGACTCCTTCAGATTGAGGGCATGGGCATGGCCCTGGCTGCCATAACCGATGATGGCGACCTTCTTCGCTTTGATCAGGTCGAGGTCGCTGTCCGAGTCGTAATAGATCGTTGCCATGATCCGATTGTGGTCGGTTTGGCGCTGAGATGAAATCCAACGTCTTAGGATCCACGGCCATGACCCAGAAGATCAGATCTCAGGATGTGACCGAAGGCGCGGCCAAGTCCGGGGCACGAGCAATGCTGCGCGCCGTCGGTTTGACCGACGACGACTTCTCAAAGAGCCAGGTGGGGATCGTCTCGGCCGGCAACGAGGTGACGCCGTGCAATCTCACCGGCCCCGAGTTGGCCAAGCAGGCCAAGACCGGTGTCGTGCAGGCCGGGGGAGTGGGTCTGGTCTTCTCCACAATTGCCGTCTCCGACGGCATCTCGATGGGTCACGAGGGGATGCGAGCCTCCCTGGTCTCGCGTGAGGTGATAGCCGATTCGGTCGAGTTGGTCATGCACGCCGAGCGTTTCGACGCACTGGTGGCAATCGCCGGCTGTGACAAGTCCCTGCCCGGGATGTTGATGGCAGCGGCCCGTCTCGATCTGCCGGCAGTCTTTCTCTACGGCGGGTCGAGTCTTCCCGGGCATCTCGGGGGGCGGGACATCTCGATTGTCGACGTCTTCGAAGGGATCGGGGCCGAGTCGGAGGGCAAAATCACGGTCGAAGAGTTGCTGGAGATCGAGCGGGCGGCCTGCCCCGGGGCCGGTTCCTGTGCCGGCATGTTCACCGCCAACACCATGGCCTCGGTGGGTGAAGCGATCGGGATGGCGTTGCCGGGGTCGGCTTCCGTCCCTGCAGTCGATCCCCGACTGGCCGGCTACGCCGAGCGCTCAGGCCAAGCGGTGATGCGTCTCCTGGACAACGGGACACGGCCCCACGAAATCCTCACCCGACCCGCTTTCGAGAATGCGATCACGACCGTGATGGCTCTCGGCGGCTCGACGAACGCGGTCCTTCACCTGTTGGCCATCGCCCACGAGGCGGGGGTCGAGCTCGAGTTGGAGGACTTCGACCAGATCTCCCGGCGCACCCCCCACCTCGGTGACCTGAAGCCCTTTGGCCGCTATCACATGGTGGACCTGGATCGGATCGGGGGAGTGCCCGTGGTCCTCCGCGCCCTGCTCGATGAGGGTCTCCTCCACGGCGACGTTCTCACGGTGACCGGCGAGACGATGGCGGAAAACCTGCGTGACGTGACCTTCGACCCCGATCAGAGCGTCATCGCGGCACCATCCAGCCCGCTGGCATCTGAGGGGGGAATCGCCGTCCTTCGAGGCAACCTCGCTCCGGAGGGGGCATTGGTCAAGGTGGCCGGCGTCGACCTCGAGACCTTCGAAGGCCCGGCTCGGGTCTTCGAAGGAGAGCAGGGGGCCCTGGAGGCGCTGTTCGACCACAAGATCTCCCATGGTGACGTGGTGGTTATCCGGACGGAGGGGCCCAAGGGTGGTCCCGGGATGAGGGAGATGCTCCAGATAACTGCGGGGATCAAGGGTGCCGGCCTGGGCAAGGATGTGATGCTGATCACAGACGGGCGCTTCTCCGGTGGCACCACTGGCTTGTGCATCGGTCACGTCGCACCGGAATCGGAGGTGGGCGGTCCGATGGGTCTCGTGGAGGATGGAGATCGGATCAAGGTGGACCTCCCGTCCCGGCGTCTCGATGTCCTTGTCGACGAAAGTGTGCTGAGGGAGCGGGCATCGAAGTGGTCGCCACACCCGGCCCGATACGAAACCGGCGCGCTGGCCAAGTATGCACGTCTGGTCGGCTCGGCTCAAATGGGGGCGGTGACCAACTAGCTTGCTTTGCGGTGAACGCAGAGCCGGGAGCATCGGGCAAGAGCACGGATCGTCGAGGCTTCTTTAGTCGTGCCGCCCGTGGAGCGAGCGAAAGGGTCCTGGGTGTCGTCGACCCTGACGTGGTGTTGGAGCACGTCGATGTCAATGCGTTGCTCGATCGGGTCGACGTCAATTCATTGCTAGATCGTGTGGATGTCGAGCGTTTGCTCGATCGAGTGGACGTCGATCGTCTCCTGGAGAGAGCCGACATCGATGCGCTCATGGAGCGGTTGGATGTGCGGGCGCTGGTCGACCGGGCCGGCATCCCCGAGATCGTGGCGGACAGCACCAGTCATCTGACCGGTTCTGCACTCGACCTCTTCCGCAAGCCCATCGTGGGTATCGACGAGATCACGTTTCGAGGCTTGAACCACCTCGTGGGAAGGGACGCACGCCAGTTTCCGCCTGGTCCCGGGAGGTTGCTCACCTGGGTCGACGAGAAGACCGAGCACGACCCCGCGCTGCGCACGGGCCGCTACGCCGGGCCCGTGACCCGGTTGATTGCTTTCATCCTCGACAGCCTCATCGTCACCACCGGTTTCACGGTCATCGTTGCCGGCGCGTCGTTTTTTCTCGACCTGGTCGCCGCCCGCCGCTTCGATCTGGCTGGTCGAGGGGTGTGGTTCGTTGTCGCCTTCGTCGTCTGGGCTTTCCTCTATCTGTGGCTGTCGATAGCAGTGTTCGGCAAGACGTTGGGCAAGACGGTCATGGGGGTTCGGGTGGTCGGAGCCGATGGATCGATCGCATTACAGAGTCGTCAAGCCCTGATCCGGGCAGTTACCTACCCGTTGAGCTTCTCGGTGCTCGGCCTGGGCCTGGTCGGCATTGTGTTCGGCCGGGAACGCCGGGCATGGCACGATCATCTGGCGCGTACCACGGTGGTGTACGACTGGGGGAGTCGCGCCGCTCGCATGTCCACCCCGCTTGCCGACTGGTTGGAGCGCAAAGGATCCGTGCCGTGACCCGCTCGGATGTCCCGATCTCGGGTCAGCGGAATCGATGGGGCGAGGTGGTAGCCGGGTCCACGCCGGCCTGGGCCAGCTCGGCCGGCAGTCCTGTTCCCAACACCTGACTCGCCAGGAGGGCCCCATAGGCGGGAGAGGTCATGATTCCTGTGCCGCCCTGGCCGACCAACCAGAAGAACCCGGGTGCAGTTGGGTCCTCTCCGATGACGAGGTCACGATCCGGGGCGAATGTGCGAAGCCCGGCCCATTGAGAGTTGACCGTGCGGATGTCGAGGGTCGTCGCCTGGTTTATTCGTTCGATGGCAAGGGCAACGTCTTCCATCTCGGGTCTCGAGTCCATTGGCTCCGAAGGCGTCTCCTCGGCGAGCGAGCAGAGGAGCTGCACCCCGTCCGGGCGGAAGTAGAAGTTGTGCTCGACGTCGACCACCATCGGCCAACGGGAATAGCCCTCGTCGCCAGGAACCATGAAGGCGGTACGACGCTTGGGCTCCAGCCCGATCGGCTCCACTCCTGCCATGACGGCTACCAGGTCTCCCCACGCCCCCGACGCGTTGACTACGACCGAGCAGTCGAGAGACCCATTCCGCGTGGTGACACGCCAACCCGTGTCGAGCCTGGTCACAGCGGTGACCGGTGAGGAGAGCCGGATCTCGGCTTTGTGGCGGCGGGCGATGCGTACGAAAGCCTGATGGAGGGCAGCGACATCGATGTCTCGTGCGCTTGGCTCGTAGAGACCCCCGGCGATGCGATCCGGCCGCAACTTGGGGACCAGATCGAGGACTTCGGCGGTGTCGACCAGCTCTGAGCCGGCTCCCGACCTGCCCCCCTCGTCGGCGATCTCATGGAGGAGCTCGACTTGTGTCTCGTCGGCAATCCACAGTGCCCCCCGGTCGGTGAGGAGCGGGCCGTCGGTCGTTCCTTCCGGGGGATCTTCGAGGAAAGTCTGACTGGCCAAGGCCAGTGGGCGAGAGCCCTGCCCGCCATAGTTGACGACGAACAGTGCAGCTGAGCGCCCGGTGGTGTGAAAGGCGAGGCTTTGCTCGGTTTCGAGCAGGATGACCGATCCGTGTGGTGATAGATGGGCGGCCGCCGCCAGACCCGCAATTCCACCGCCCACCACCACGAAGTCGGTCACGGAGAGACCACAACCCGCCCGATGACGTTTCGCCCCGCCACCCACCGGAAAGCATCCACGGCCTCCTCCAATGGGTAGGTCTTCTGCACAACGGGTCGCAAGGTGCCGTCTTCCACCCAGCCCATGATCACATCGTTGTTGGCGGCGCTCTTCTCCGGCTCCTCGATGTTGAACCGACCCCAGAACACCCCGACGATCGAGTTGCCCTTCACCAGATTCAGATTGATGGGGATGTTGGGAATGCTGCCGGAGGCGAATCCGACTACGAGGAGTCGTCCCTTCCACTTGGTGGAACGAAGGGCGAGCTCGGTGGACTCGCCCCCGACCGGGTCATAGACGACGTCGACTCCTTCACCCGAAGTGGCGGCTGCTATCCCCTCGCGCAGCGGGGTTTGGTCATAACGCA
>Ga0299906_10001784_pt1 | contig 18229 bp, 12 predicted proteins | sample RVTome_14_FD_200259 | JGI IMG/M metagenome (GOLD analysis project Ga0299906, IMG submission 200259) | Soil microbial communities from uranium-contaminated site in the Upper Colorado River Basin, Wyoming, United States - RVT145D125 (version 2) ...
TCTGATCGCCGGCTCGGTCGAGGGGGGTCGTGTTCCCGGCCGGCGGCACGGTGCCGTCCAAATAGCGCAGGATCATCGAGAGCACCCGGCTCACCAGATTGCCGTATCCGTCGGCGAGGTCCGAGGTGTACCGGGCGTCGAAACGCTCCCATGTGAAGGAGCCGTCCCCATGCCACGGCACCTCCCGGAGCACGAAATACCGCAGGGCGTCGGGGCCGTGGCGCGCGACGATCTCGTCCAGCGTCACCCGGACGCCCGCGGACTTGGAGAACCGTGCGCCCTCCAGGTTGATCCACCCGTGGCACCACACGAGCCGGGGGAGGGCCAGTCCCGCGGCCATCAGCATCGCCGGCCAAAACGCGGCGTGGAACCGGACGATGTCGGGGCCGATGACGTGGACATCGGCGGGCCACAGCTCCTCGTAACACGGGTCGGGGAAGCCTGCCGCCGATAGGTAGTTCATCAGGGCTTCGATCCACACGTACACTGTGTGGTTCGGGTCGTCGGGCCACGGGATGCCCCAGGGCAGCCGCGCCCGCGTGACGGACAATTTCTGATCGTCAGTCCACTCCTCCACAATGTTGCGCACTTCGTTGAGCTTCGAGGCAGGACGGACGAAATCCGGGTGGGCCGCGTAGTGGTCGAGCAGGCGCTGCCGAAAGGCGCCGATCCTGAAGAAGTAGTTTTCCTCCTCCACCCATTTGATCTCGCGTGTGGGGTGGAGGGGACATCGTCCGTTGCCGTCCAGGTCCTTCTCCAACTTGAACGCCTCGCAGCCCACGCAATAGTATCCCGCGTAGGTGCCCTGCGAGATGTAGCCCGCCTTCTGCATGCGGCGCAGCAGCGCCTCCACGGCGCGGCGGTGCCGGGGCTCGGTGGTGCGGATGAAATCGTCGTGGCTGATGGAGAGCGCCGACCAGGCCGACGCAAACTGCGCGGCGATCTGGTTCACCCACTGCGTCCGGTCCACTCCGGCCTCGTCGGCGCTTTGGGCGACCTTTTGGCCGTGCTCGTCCATCCCCATGACGAAATGCACGCGGTCACCGCGCAGACGCCGGTAGCGCGCGACGCAGTCGGCGCCGAGCTTCTCGTACGCGTGGCCGAGGTGCGGCTCGCCGTTCGAGTAGTCGATGGCGGTCGTGATGTAGAACGTGTGCGTCATGCGCCGCGGTCGGCGTCCGGTGCCGTGTCGTCGCGGCCGGGCGGCGGAGGGCCTCGGCGGCCGCGGCGGCGGCGGCGCCCCCGGCGCGGGGTCACGGCGTCGGCGCTCTGCTCGGTGGTGACGGTGGTCCCGCCCTCATCGAAGGTGACGAGCGCCGACGGGGGACGGTCCTCCCGAGGGCCGGGAGATTCGTCGGGCCGCACCTCCCGTTTCAGCTCCGAGAGCGGGACGGCCCGCGTGGATCCGTCCTCCGCGCGCAGCAGCACACGCTCGCGGAAGATGTCCACCGCGTCGACGCGCTCGGCGCCCCGCTCCGTGCTCAGCGTACGCCCTTCCTTGGGGAAGCGCTTGCGGCTCTGCACGTAGAACTCGTGCTCGTAGCGCAGGCAGCAGAGCAGGCGGCCGCATCCGCCGGAGATCTGCGACGGGTTCAGCGAGAGGCGCTGGTCCTTGGCGAGCGCGAGGCTGACGGGGCGCAACTCCGGCAGCCACGACGAGCAGCAATACTGCCGTCCGCATCGTCCGACGCCGTCGAGCCGTTTGGCCTCGTCCCGCGCGCCAATCTGCCGCAGCTCGATGCGCGTGCGGAACAGGCCCGCCAGATCCCGGACCAGGGTACGGAAATCGACCCGCTTTTCGGCCGTGAAGTAGACGGTGAGCTTCTTCCGGTCCCATTGCCACTCGGCGTCCGACACCTTCATCGGTAGCCGGTGTTCGCGGACCCGCTCGATGACCTTGCGGCGGACGTCGTCCTCGGCCTTGCGAAGCTCGTCGCTCAGGTGCGCGTCTTCGGCGGAGGCGGCGCGGACCACCCGCCCCGTGGGATCCTTGGGCGCGGCGAGCGCGCACCCGTTGCAGCCCACGCCGCACTTCCGTTCGGCCACCTCGCCGACGGCCGAGACACGGCCCAGGTCGCGACCGCGCTCGACCTCGACGATGACCTGCGTTCCGAGCGTGGGCGGCACGTCCGGCGCCCACGTGAAGTACTCTTTGCGATTGCCCTTGAACTGCACTTCTATGAGATCGGGCATCAGCCCTCGTCGAACTGTCCGATATTGCGGTACTTCTCCGTGCGTCGCCGTAACAGCTCGTCCGGCGCGACGGCGTGGAGTTCCCCGAGGTGTCGCACGAGAGACGCGCGCAGCGCGTCCGCGGTCGCGCCCGGATCGGCGTGCGCGCCGCCCGGAGGCTCCTCCACGATTTCGTCGACGACCCCGAGCGTCTGGAGATCCTGCGCGGTGAGACGGAGGGCCTCGGCGGCCCGCTCCTTTTGCGTGGCGTCGTTCCAGAGGATGGCCGCGCACCCTTCGGGCGAGATCACCGAGTAGATGGCGTTCTCGAGCATCAGGATGCGATCGCCCATGCCCAGGGCGAGCGCGCCGCCGGACCCGCCTTCACCGATCACCACCGCCACCATCGGCGTTCGCAGCTCCGCCATCTCTTCGAGATTGCGGGCGATCGCCTCCGCCTGTCCCCGCTCCTCGGCCCCCAGACCCGGATAGGCCCCCGGTGTATCAATCAATGTAACGACGGGCGCGCGGAATCTCTCGGCCAAATGCATCATGCGGAGCGCCTTGCGATAGCCCTCCGGGTGGGGCATGCCGAAGTTCCGTTGCAGGTTCTCCTTGGTGTCGCGCCCCTTCTGGTGACCGATCACGACGACCGGGCGGCCGTCGATCCGCGCCCAGCCCGTCACGATCGCGGGATCGTCGCGGAACAGCCGGTCCCCGCGCAGCTCGACGAAATCGGTGAACACGGTGCTCAGGTAGTCGAGCGTGTACGGCCGGCGCGGGTGGCGCGCCACCTGCACGCGTTGCAGCGGGGTGAGCGCCTCGTAGATCTCCCGCCGCAGTTCGGCCAGCTTGGCCTCGAGCGGCACGATCTCCCCGTGCACTTCGAGCCGCCGCTCGGCGGCGAGCTGCTTGAGGTGCGCGATCTGCCGCTCCAGCTCGACGATCGGCTTCTCGAAGTCCAGATTGAACGCGGACGTCACCGGGCGCTCATTTCGCCTTGACGAGTCGCACGCGGTCGGCGCCCAGGATCTCCCGCAGGGCGTCCAGGAAGGCGTCGTTCAACTCGACGCGCCGACCGCGCGCGCGCATCCGGGCGGTCGTGCCGTTGCCGTCGCCCCATTCCACGAAGACGGGAGCCGGACCGGGGTGGGCGGCGCACAGGGCGTTGAGCGCGCGGGCGGCGTGCGGATCGGGGGCCGCGTCGGCGGTCCACCGGACCGCCACGCCGACCGCACCCGTGACCCGAAGGTCGGCCAGCGCTTGCGCCGACTCGACGATGAACGGAGCGCGGTCCTCGCCGCGGTCCCGAGCGCTGTATCCGCCGGTGAGCAGCAAGGCCGCGTCGGGCACGATGAGCTGCGACAGCTTGCTCCAGGTCTCCGGGAACACCAACGCCTCAGCCGTTCCGTGAAAATCCTCCACCGTCAATCGCGCGTACTCGGCGCCGGACTTGCGACTGATCCGCCGCTTGATGCCGGTGACCACCGCCGCCGCGGCCACCTGATGCTCGCTCCACGTCCCCAGCGTCGCGGTCGTGCGCGTGCCGAACAGCTGGACCTCCTCGCGGAAGCGCTCCAGCGGGTGGCCCGAGATGAAGAAGCCCACCACGGCCTTCTCCCTGGCCAGACGATCGGCTTCGGACCACGGGGCGGCGTCCGGCAGGCCCGTGACGGCGGTGCGGGGCACGGGCAGCTCGCCGAACAACGACTCCTGTCCCGCATCGCGTTCCTGCTGCTTGAGCTGTGCCTCGCCGAGCGCGACGTCGAGCGCCTCCATGAGCTGCGCGCGGTGCCCGCCCAGCTGGTCGAGCGCGCCCGCCGCGACGAGGGATTCGATGACCCGTTTGTTGCAGGCCCGGAGGTCCACGCGCTCGCAGAACTCGTCTAGCGTGGCATACGGGCCGCCGGCCTCCCGGCTGCGGATGATCGATTCGATCGCGCCCCGACCGACGTTCCGCACCGCGCCGAGCCCGAAGCGGATCTGGTGGTCGCCGGTCACGGTGAACTTCCAGCCCGACTCGATGACCGACGGCGGCAAGACCTCGATCCCCATCTCGCGGGCCTCGTTGATGTAGGCTACCACCTTATCGGTGTCGCCGATCTCGGAGGACAGGAGCGCCGCCATGAACTCGGCGGGGTAATGCGCCTTCAGCCACGCCGTCTGGAACGAGAGGATGCTGTAGGCCACCGAATGCGCCTTCGGGAATCCGTACCGGCCGAAGGTCTGGATCTGGGCGGCGATGTCCTCGATGGTGCGGCGGTCATGCCCCCGCTGCAGACCGCGCTCGACGAGGCGGCCGAGCTCCTGGTTGACGAGCTCCTGGTCCTTCTTCCCGACCGCCTTGCGGAGCACGTCGGCCTCGGCCAGCGTGAAGCCGGCGAGTACCTGCGCGATCTTCATCACCTGTTCCTGATACAGGATCACGCCGTAGGTCGGCTCCAGCACCTCGCGCAGGGCGTCGTGCGGGTACCGGACGCGCTCCTCGCCCCGCTTCCGGCGGATGTAGACCTGGTGCATGCCGGAGTCGAGCGGACCCGGCCGCACCAGCGCGTTGGTGGCCACCAGATCGTCGAAGCGGTCGGCCCGGAGCTGCCGCAGCATGTCCGTCCCCAGCGGCGACTCGAACTGGAACACGCCGGCGGTGCGTCCGGAGCGCAGCAGCTCGTAGACCGGCGGGTCCTCCAGGTCCAATCCGTCGACGTCGACCGTCACGCCGTGCCGCTCCCTGACCATGGCCACCGCGTCGTGGATGACGGTCAGCGTTTTGAGGCCAAGGAAGTCCATCTTCAACATGCCGACCTTCTCGAGGCCGACCATGTCGAACTGCGTGATGAGGTCCGTCTCGAGCTCCCCGGCCGCGCCGTTGCGCTGCGGCGGCGTGCACACCGGCACGTAGTCGGTGAGCGGGCCCGGGGCGATCACGATGCCGGCCGCATGAACGGATGCGTGGCGCGCCAGCCCCTCGATCCGCTGGGCGAGGTCCACCAAGCGGGCGACGGTCTCGTTGTCGCGCGTGAGCTGGGCCAACTCCGGCACCCGCTTCACGGCCTGCGACACCGACAGCTGGAAGCCCGGCCCGGACGGAATCAGCTTGGCGATGCGGTCCACCTCGGCCGGACTCACCCGCAGCACGCGGGCGATGTCGCGCACGGCAGCGCGGGCCTTCATCGTGCCGAACGTGATGATCTGGCCCACGCTGTCCCGGCCGTACCGCTCACGCACGTACTCGATGATCTCGCCGCGCCGCTCGAAGCAGAAGTCGACGTCGATGTCGGGCATCGAGATCCGCTCGGGGTTCAGGAACCGCTCGAACAAGAGCCCGAAGCGCAGCGGGTCGACCCCCGTGATGCCGAGGGCGTACGCCACCAGGGAGCCGGCCGCGGAGCCTCGGCCCGGCCCCACGGGAATGCCCCGCTCGCGCGCCGCCGCGATGAAGTCCTGCACGATCAGGAAGTAGCCGGCGTAGCCGGTCTTGGTGATCACCCCCAACTCGTAATCGAGCCGCGTGCGGGCCGCGTCCGGCAGCGGCGCGCCGTACCGCGCCTCCGCGCCCGCGGTGGCCAGCTCGACCAGCAGATCGTTGTCGGTGGCGTATCCGGCGGGACGGGGGAACTCGGGGAGGTAATAGCGCTTCTCGAAGTCGAACTCGCAGCGGTCGGCGATCCGTTGGGTGTTCTCGAGCACGTCCGGCCGGTCCGGGAACAACTCGGCCATCTCGGCTTCCGACTTGACGTAGCTTTCCTGGCCGTAGAACCGGAACCGGTTGGGATCGTCCAGATCCTTTCCCGTTCCGATGGCGAGGAGGCAGTCGTGCGCCTCATGGTCCGCCCGTTCGAGATAGTGGGCGTCGTTGGTGGCGACCACCGGCAGCCCCAGGTCGTCGGCGAGGCGGAACATGCCGTCGCGCACGATGCGCTCGTCGGCGATGCCGTGGTCCTGCACTTCGAGATAGAACCCTTCCGGCCCGAACGTGCGCGCGAACCACTCCGCCGACTGTTTGGCGGCCTCGTAGTTCTGCTGCCGGAGCCACAACGACACTTCGCCCGACAGGCATGCCGCCAGACAGACCAGGCCCTCCGCGTGCTCGGCCAGAACCTCCTTGTCGATCCTGGGCCGTCGGTAGTATCCCTCCAAGTACCCGATCGACGAGAGCTTGACGAGATTGCGGTATCCGGCGCGGTCCCGTGCCAGGAGCACGAGGTGGGAATACTGTCCGGGAGCACCCGCCGGCCGCTCGCGCGCGTGTCGTGAGCCGAACGCGAGGTACGCCTCGAAGCCCAGGATGGGCCGGATCGCCGCCGCCCGCGCCTGCTCGTAGAACGCGTACGCGGCGTGGAGATTGCCGTGGTCGGTCACGGCGAGACTGTCCATCCCGAGCTCCGCCACCCGCGTGACGAGGTCGGGAATCCGACTCGCGCCGTCGAGCAGGGAATACTCGGAGTGGGTATGCAGATGGACGAAGGCCATGACCTGGGGCGAAGGGGTAAGAGGTCGAAGGGACCGGACGTAAGCTACCGCCCCCGGGCGCCCTTGTCAAAATGATTTATCTCCTTTTGCTTCATTGAGTTATGTCCATTTCCCGGGTACGGGAATCCGCGGTTCCGGCACCCGGTTTCGAGCGCTCTTTCAACCCGGCGACGCTCCCGATCATGGGACGCTACGCCCACGAAGTGGAGGCGAGTTCGAGGATGCGCGCACGAGGATTGGCGCTCGTGGCCGGCCTGGTAGCGGGGGCGGCGGCCTGCGGCGGTGACGACGGAGTGGACCTTCCGGTGCCGGCGGAGCTGCGGCCGGTGGCGGCGACCGATGCCCAAACGGGCCCCGCCGGAGGCCGGCTTCCCGAGCCGTTGGCGGTCACCGTCCTGGCGGCGGACGGGACGCCCGTGCCGCGCGCCCAGATCCAGTGGCAGGTCACCGGCGGGACGGGAGCGTCGCTCTCGGCGGAGCTGAGCGCGTCGGACGGGAACGGGCGCGCGCAGGCGTTCCTCACGTTGGGTCCCGCCGTCGGCGCGTACGAGGCGCAGGCGTCCCTCGCGACGAACGCCGGCGTATCGGTGACGTTCACGGCGACGGCCACGGACCCGCCGGCCATCACGGCCGTGACGGTGCCGGCGAACTTCACGGGCGGGGACACGATCACCATCGAGGGTACGGGGTTCGTGGCGGGCGTCGAAGTCGACGTCGGTGGCCGGCCGGCGCGGGTGCTGAGCGTGGCCGGGGACGGGACCAGTCTCATGGCGACCGCCCCGATCTGCCTCACGCCGGGAATCGTGACGATCCAGGTGCGCCTGGGGCTCGCGGTGTCCAACGGCTTCGACGCGACGTACGAGGCGTCGACCGACCCACTGCAACTCGCCGTCGGGGACTATGCCTCGATCGACCCGGAACAGCTGGGGTCCTGCGCGCTCTTTCCCGACGCCGGTCCGGGCGGCGCGGAATATCTCCTCGCGCCGCAGAGCGTGACGGGGACGCCGAGCCGGATGGCCGGCTACCGCGTGAGCGGGGACGCCGTGAGCATCGTGGTGGCGCAGCGACGCCCGGACGGCCGGGAGCCCACCGTTGCCTCGCGGTTCCACGATTTTCTCCGCGCCCAGGAACTCGAGATGGCCAGGGTTCCCAAGCCGCGGCGCGAGCCGGAGGCGGCCTCGCTCGCCCTCGCCGCGCCGCCGGACGTCGGCGACCGGCGCAACTTCCGGGTCTGCAGCTCCGTCACGTGCAGTGCCGCCGACGATTTCGCCCAGGTCACCGCGGAGGTGCGGTACGTGGGGGAACGCGCGGTCATCTATCAGGACGTGGACGCTCCGTCCAACGTGCTCACCGCGCAAGACTTCCAGGAGATCGGCTCGCTGTTCGACTCCGACCTCTACGGCGTCGACACCCAGGCGTTCGGCGCGGAGTCCGACGTCGACCAGAACGGCCTGATCTACATCTTGATGTCGCCGGTGGTGAACGCGCTCACGGAGCAGGCGCAGTGCGAGGTGGCGTTCATCACGGGCTTTTTCTTCGCAATCGACATCGACCCGGCCTTTCAGAACGACGAGCGGTCGAACAAAGCCGAGGTGTTCTACTCGATCACGCCCGATCCCGACGGCGACGTGAGCTGCGACCACAGCGAAGACCGCATCCGACGGCTGGTACCCGTGACGTTCATTCACGAGTTCCAGCACATGATCAACTACAACCAACACGTGTTGCTGCGGAACGGCAGCGGCGAGATGGTCTGGCTCAACGAGGCCATGTCGCACCTGGCCGAGGAGCTCGGCGCTCTGCACTTCGAGGACGTGGGCAACGACGACCTGTTCAACCGCTTCGCCATCGGCGACGTGTTCAACGCGTACCAGTACCTGAAGGATCCGGGCGCGTATTTCCTGCTGTACACCCAGGGAACGGGCACGCTGGAGGAGCGCGGGTCCGGGTGGTTGTTCGTGCGGTGGTTGGCGGATCAGTTCGGCGACGGCGTGATCCGGCGTCTGTCGGAGACGGGTTTCACGGGTGCCGAGAACGTGGAGGCGGCGACGGGAGAGCCCCTGGAGCGGCTGCTCTCGCAGTGGTTGCTCGCGAACTACGTGTCGGACCTGCCGGACTTCGAGACGCCGCCGCGGCTGCGCTATCTGTCCTGGCAGTTCCGCACGACGTACGAGTCGTTGAACCAGCAGGATCCCGACACGTTCGATCGGCCGTTCCCGCTGGTGCCGATGGAATTCAGCGGCGGCACGTTCATGCTGGACGGAACGCTGCGCTCGGGCTCCGGCGACTTCGTACGCGTCGTCCAGGGCGCGGGGCAGGCGGGCTTCACGCTGGAATTCACGAGCCCGGGGGGTGGCGACGTCGATCCCGCCGTGGCGCCCCGCCTCAACGTGATCCGGCTCCGCTAGCGGGCGTGTCGCCGGCGCCGAACGCCCGCCGCCTGGTCCTGCTGGTCGTGGGAGCGACGCTCGCCGGCGGCCGGGTGGCGGCCCAGGGCGGGGCCGACTCTGTTCCGGTCCTGCTCCAGGCGCCCACGTCGGTCCGGGGCGCCGGCCTGAACGGCGCGGGCGCCGCCCTGGTGGGCGACGCCGGCTCGGTGTTCTCGAATCCCGCCGGGATCGCCACCGTCCGTCACGTCGCTCTGGAGGGGGCATTCCGCACCGCGCGCGCCGACGCCTTCCTGGTCGCGGGCGCGCTCGCCTGGCGGATCCTGCAATTCGACGTCGGCGTGGGCGTCCAGGTCGCCGACCTCGGCTCGATGCCGGGCGCGTTCCTCGGGCCCGGCGCGGCGACCGCCGAACGCGCGCGGGAAGTCATGGGGGTGGGCTCGCTGGTCTACCGCTTCGGGCTCATCGCTGTGGGCGCCTCCGCCAAAGGCCTGCGCCGCTCGATCGACTCCGTTTCCGTCCGCGCCTACAGCGCGGATGCCGGCCTCGCGATCGCCGTGTTCGACATCATGGCGATCGGATTCTCGGTCCAGAACATCGCCGGCAACTGGAACGGTGACGCCCCGCTCCGACTGCCCACCGTCAGCCGCGTCGGCTTCACCATGAACTACGTCGACCCGCAGGAGTCCTTCCGGCTCCTGTCGGTCCTCGAGGTGCAGTGGCCCGGCGGGTCGGCCGCGCGGCTCGTCCTGGGCGGCGAAGCCGGGGTCGTGTACCGCGGCGTCGGCCTGATCGGTCGGCTCGCGTGGTCCTCCCGTCCCACGGCGTCCATCTTCTCCGCCGCGACGTACGGGGCCACCCTCGCTTTCTCGCGCGTGAATATCGACTACGCGTATCGCCAGGAGGACCTGCTGGAGGACTCCACCCACCGCGTGGGTCTGCGACTCACCCTGTGACGCGGGCATCGCTCGCGCGCCCGGGCCGCCGCCGGCTCCGGCGGGCGCTGCTGTGGACGGCCGCGGGCGTCGGTGGGGTGCTCGTCATCGCGCCGCTCGTGAGCCGCGAGGTCCGCTTCGTGCTGCGCGCCGCCTATGAGGAGGCGGGCATCCTGCTCCGCCGCCGTCCGATCGCCGACCTCGTCACCGATTCCACGGTGGCGCCGGAGCGGCGCGAGCAATTCGGGTTGGTATTGGCCGCGCGCACGTTCGCCGCGGATTCCCTGCGGCTCGAGGCGGGTGCCACCTTCACCGCGTTCTCGGACGTGGGGCGGGACACGCTCCTGCTGGTGCTCACCGCGAGCCCCAAGAACCGGTTGACCGCGTACACCTGGTGGTTCCCCATCGTAGGCCGGGTGCCGTACAAGGGGTATTTCGACCTCGACGCGGCGCGACGGGATGCCGCCCGCCTCGAATCGCAGGGCTACGACACCTACCTGCGGACCGCCGGCGCCTATTCCACCCTCGGGTGGTTCGAGGACCCCCTGCTCTCGACGACGCTCGGCAGGAGCCGTGTCGGCCTCGCGTCGACGGTGATCCACGAGATCGCGCACAACACCCTCTTCGTCCCGGGTTGGGTCACCTTCAACGAGAGCTTCGCGTCGTTCGTGGGGTACCGCGGGGCCGAAACGTTCTTCCGGAGCCGCGGCGATTCCGCCGCCGCCGAGGCCGCCGCCGCGGTCTGGCGCGACGAGATGCGGCTCGGCCAATTCTACGAGCGGCTCGCCGGCGAGCTGGAGGCGTTGTACGCCGCGGACCCGGCACTCGAGCGCCTGCAGGCGAGGCGGCGCCAAATCTTCGACGCCGCGACGGCGACGCTGCGCGACTCCCTCGGGCCCGCCTTCGAGGCGTATCCGGTCGACTGGTTCACCGATCGCCCCCTCAACAACGCCAGCATCCTCGCCGCCCGCATCTACCGCGCTCAGCTCGAGGTGTTCGAGGATGCCTATCGGGCTGCGGGCGAGGACGTCCGGGAGGCGGTCCATTCCATTATCCAGGCCGTCGACACCCGCAGTGGCAGCGACCCGTTCGACGCGGTCCACACTGCTGTGAGAAAGTAAGAAGTAAGGAGTGAGAAGGCCGCCCCCACCCGTCGCATGGCCTGGCGCGACGAGTGGGAAACGGATCGGCCTCCTTCCATCTCACGTCTTTCTTCCTACGTCTCGCCTCTCACTTCTCAGAGCGAGTGAAGTAATTGGCGACGGGCGCGACCAGCCGGGGCGGAGTGGGTGGGGACTCCCTCCGCGCGCTGCGGTGCGGCGCGGACTCGACGGCCCCGGTGTGTCGTTCGGGCGCTCAACCCCCCTTCGGCGACCCGGGGCCGCCGTGACCACGCCGCACCTTCGCGCGCTCCGGGAGCCCCCACCCACTCCGCCCCGACATCCCCGAACGCTGCTTTACTTCTCGCTTCTCACTTCTCACTTCCTACTGTCGTTGTGTCCGCGCAGCCGCTCGGCCTCGGCGACGCGGGCGAGGGCGATCATGTAGGCCGCGGTGCGCCAGGGGACATCGTTGCGGCGCACCAGATCCCGTACGCTCCGGTACGCCGTGGTGATGCGCTTGTGGAGCTCGGCGTTGACCTGCTCCAGGGACCACGGGTGTTGCTGCAGATTCTGCACCCACTCGAAGTAGCTCACCACCACCCCGCCCGCGTTGACGAGGAAGTCCGGCAGCACGGGGATGCCCCGTTCCTCGAGAATCCGATCGGCGATGCTGGTGACTGGGCTGTTCGCCGCCTCGACCACCACCTTGCATTCGATGGTTTGGGCGTTGCGGGTTTCCCGATTGATGACCCCGCCGACGGCGGCTGGGATCAGCCAGTCGCACGGCACGGTCCACAGCTGCTCGTTGGTAAAGGCGTCACCGCCGGAGAATTCGGAGACCGGCTTGCGGTCGACGTACGCATGCGCGAACAGCGCGGGCACGTCGAGCCCCTTGTCGTTGTGGAGACCGCCGTCGGCATCCGTCACCGCGACCACCCTGGCCCCTTGCTCGTGGAGGAAACGCGCCAGATGCGCGCCGACGTTGCCAAACCCCTGGATCACCGCCCGAGAGTCCTTGATGGCGATCCCGTGATCCTCGCCGTACGCCTGCATGGCGTACAGCACGCCGCGACCCGTTGCCTCTTCACGCCCGAGAGAGCCGCCCAACGAGATCGGCTTCCCGGTGACGATCGCCGGCGTGTAGCCCTTGCGCCGCGAGTACTCGTCCAGCATCCAGGCCATGACCTGGGCGTTCGTCCCCATGTCCGGCGCCGGGATGTCGCGGTACGGGCCCAGCACGATCGCGATCCGGCTGGTGAATACCCGCGTCAACCTCTCCAGCTCTCGTGCGGACAGGATGCGCGGGTCGACCTGCACGCCGCCTTTGGCGCCGCCGAACGGGATTTGCATCAGCGCCGTCTTCCAGGTCATCGTCGTGGCCAAACCGAGGACCTCCTCTTCGTCGGCTTCCGGATGATACCGGACGCCGCCCTTGCACGGGCCACGGGCGCCGTTGTGCTGCACGCGGTAGGCGCGGTACACCTCGATCCGGCCGTCGTCCATGTGCACCGGGAGCTCCACCGTCACCGACCGGAACGGCATCGCGAGGATACGGCGCATGGAGTGTTCCAGTCCGATCAGGTCGGCGGCCCGGTCGAATTGGTTGTGGACGATCGCTCCGATGCTGAGCGTTTGGCGTTGCGTGGGTGCAGCGGTGGTCATAGGGGTCCTCACGTCGTCCGGCGTCGGTGGGGTCGGTAATCTATCGCCTCGTGTCGGGAACGGGCAGCCGGGCTATATTCCCTGGCGCCATGACCGACCTTTCCAGGTTCGTCGCGTCGGAACGCACGCGCATGCTCGACGAGCTGAAGGCGTTCCTTCGGATTCCAAGCGTTTCCACGACACCGGAGCACACGGACGACTGCCGGCGCGCCGCGGAATGGCTATCGAACCACCTGCGGAACCTCGGGTGTGGACGGGTGGAGCTACTCGGCGGCGAGCACCATCCGGTCGTTTGCGCCGAAAGCACTCCCGCCCCCGGGCACCCGACGATCGTGGTGTACGGTCATTACGACGTGCAACCCGCCGATCCACTCGCGCTCTGGCGGTCGCCGCCGTTCGAGCCCACGGAACGCGACGGCAATCTCTACGCCCGAGGAGCCACCGACGACAAGGGGCAGGTGTTCGCGATCATCAAGGCATTCGAGGCCGTGGGGGCGAACGGCGGCGTGCCGGTGAACCTGCGGTTCCTCATCGAGGGCCAGGAGGAGTCCGGCAGCGGCGTCCTGTTCGAGCTGCTCCAACACCGGCCCGACCTCGTGCGGGGCGATGCGGTCCTCGTGGCGGACATGCCGTACTATGCGCCCGGCTGGCCCGCGGTCGAAGTAGGCCTGCGCGGAATGGTCTACGCCGAGATCACCGTACGCACGCTCGAGGGCGACCTGCACTCCGGCCTGTACGGCGGCGTCGCGCCGAACGCGCACGAGACGTTGGTGGCGCTGCTGGCCAAGCTCAAGTCGCCGGACGGCCGCATCCGGATTCCCGGGCTCTACGACGCCGTGGCCAAGCCCGGAAAGGAGGAACGGGAAGCGTGGAAGCAGCTGCCGTTCGACGAGGAGCGGTATCGACGGGAGGAAGTCGGGGCCAAGGCGCTCACCGGCCTGGCGCGCTACTCGGTGTTCGAGCGGCTGTGGGCGCTGCCGACGTTCGAGATACACGGCATCACCGGCGGCTTCACCGGTGTCGGTGCCAAGACCGTCATCCCCGCCGAGGCGACGGCGAAGGTGAGCCTGCGGCTCGTGCCCGACCAGCGCGCCGATACCGTGGTGGACCAATTGATGCATGCCGTGGCGTCGGCGGCGCCGCCCTACGCCGACGCCAGCGTACGTATCCTCTCCAAGGCCGACCCCGTCCTCCTCGACGTTGGATCGGCACCGTTCGGGCTGATCGATCGCGCGTTTCAGGAGGTCGAGGGCCGGCGCCCCGTGCCGATTCGCTCCGGCGGCTCCATTCCGGTGGTGCCCGCCCTCGCCGCGGGCGGGGCCCCAGTCGTGATGGCCGGCATCGGCCTCCCCGACGACCGGCTCCATGCGCCCAACGAGAAGATCGCGCTCGATCAGGTCTTCAAGGGCGTCCGGGTGTTCGGGCGATTCTTCGAGTTGATGGCGGGACTGGAGTAAGGAGTAAGGAGTAAGGAGTGAGGAGTAAGGAGTAAGGCGGTCCGCTACACCCCGTCACGGCGGCCCGGGACCTGCGTGGGAGGGGTTCCCTAGGCGACTCCGTACAGACTGGCCCGTCCCCGTCTGCCGATCACGCTCACGAGTCTCGCTTGCCTGAGGGTATATGCCATCTTCTGCGCCAACTCCAACCGAATCCCTCTCGCCTCCGCGAGATCTCTCGCGGTGAACGGCTCGCACCCTTCCGGGAGAAACGCCAGCCAGTCCGCCGGCTTCTGGAACACCCTTCGGTCTACGACTTCCAGCAACCGACGCTCTTCGACGACCCATCCTCTCCTGCGCCATCTCCTCCCGCCCTCGTGCCGCCGCACCTCTTCCTCCCTGATCATCAGGACCTCCAGCGAGAAGTTGCGGTTCGAGGACAGGCGAGGGATCCTCACCATTTCCCAGAACAAATCCTCCACCCGCCCTCTCCTGGGTGACTTGCGGCGAGCGGCTGCTCGGCCATCGTCCTTCGCCAGCCGGACGATCCACTTTTCTCGAGCTATCGGGTAGACCAGACGTATCGGATGGGAGCGCACCAGGCTGGCAAGCTTCGACTTGAGCGATGCGAATCCGCCCGTCTGGATCTCCAGCAACAGGCTGTCCCGAACGATATCGATCACGAACCCGTCGACCGAAACCTCGAATCGATCTCCCGGCTGTGCGTACCACGCCTTCAGCGATGCGTGGAGCGGCTTTTCGTTGAGCAACCCGATGCCTGGCATTCGCACGCACCGGTCGATTGAAGGACCCCTGCTCCGTCTCGCCCTGCGTGACGCCGTGCGGCTCCCAATTCTTCTTCGCGTTCCCGGCATCCCGTTGGAAGCCGGTACACTCAGCCAATTCATCGGGGAACGCCGGCACCACGAAGTATGTGTGGGATATATACTGTCGTGAAGGCTGCCAGCCTGCGCGTTCAACGCCTAACGCATATTGAGAGCACGCCCCTTGGTGGTACCATGGAGGTGTCGAGCATCCGTGGATCCCAACAAGGAGCGGCTCTCATGAAACGGACGACGAAGTATGTGGCGCTGGACGTGCATCAAGCAACCACCGTGGCCTCGGTGCGCGAGGAATCCGGTCGCGTGATTGCGCGAACGATCCTGCCCACGGAGGCGGCCGCGCTGCTCGAGTTCGTCGGCGGGATGCGCGGCGCGATCCACGTCGCCTTCGAGGAAGGCACCCAGGCCCAATGGCTCGACGAGCTGCTGGCGCCGCGGGTCGATCGGGTCGTGGTGTGCGATCGGCGGGGCGAACCGCGCCAGGGAAACAAGGGGGACGTCGTCGATGCCGACCAGCTCTCCGAGCGGTTGCGGCAAGGCGGGCTGCGCGCGGTGTATCACGGCGGCGCCCACCTGGCGAGGGGAACGCCCCCGGTCGCTGGGCCGTTCGCCCGGCCCGCCGTCAGGCCGAGGCACTCGCCTAACGCTAGGCCCCCTCGCAGAACCCGAACAAGCGTCAGGCCGGCCCTTGCGGCCGAGTCTCAGATAGAACCGTGGTTCGCGTCCGCGCGACCCAGCGCTTGCATTGGTCCAGGTCGGATCGGGAGCTCACGGGAGGAGAACGATGCGGAAGCAGACTGCGCCGAAATCCCGTCCGGGCCGGTCCGTCGCGCCGACTCAAACATCGGGGCTGATTGCCCGGGGCAAATCCTCCCCGCAATCAGGGACGGCGGAGTGGGCCCTTGACAATCACTCTCATAGAACGGCCCTGGTCATAAGTTGCGAGCGGTCTTTCGCGCCAGGCATGCTGGCGCCCCAAAGAGCTCGATCCTTCCATGCGCCCAATCAGTGCGTCATCCACGAAGCTCGGCAATTTCATGGCCGGGTAGACCGCATGCCATTGAATCATCCAGAATAGACGGTCTCTTCCGGCACAGCCGTGGGGCTTTCAAAGTACAGCTGATAACCATCCGGATCTCTTACCGACGTGACCCACAGTCCGTTACCAACAAATGGGCGCTCCGCAGCGACGCCTCGGGCAACGAGTTCATGATAGATGGCTATCGCGTCGGCGCACATGAAACAGACGGAAACCCCTTGCCCAAGAGGGCCGGGCGGAGCCACGCTCGGACGCCCATCGCGCCAATACTCCTGAAGCATCAAGGCGGCGTCGCCGATTTGGAGCCAGCACCACTGAATACGACCACCCGCCTTTTCAGGGCGCCATTCGTTCGTCAATGCGAACCCCAGGCCATCGACGTAGAACCGGAGGGAAGCTTCGATGTCGGTGACCATGAAGAAGGGAACTGCCTGTTTGACATTCGGCGTCACGGTGGCCGCGGGCGATCGGGTACTGGCCGTGGAAAACGGAGCGGGGCATTCTGCTGAGTCCGTATGACCCCACCGTCGAGAAGGCCCTGGCTATCGCCGCCAAGACCGCCAAGAAGTACCGCAATGCGCTCCGGCGGCTGGCCAAGTAGGCGGTGCCGGAGCCGCGGTGGGTGGAGCGGGTGGTGGTGGACGCCGTGCATCTCGATCAGCTCCGGGAGCACGGAGGCTTAGCGGGTTTGCGCGACGAGAAGGCGCTGGAGGCTGCGCTCGCCCGGCCGCGGCAGAAGTGGCACTACGAGAAGGCCACCGGTTTGCCGACGCCGGCAGCGGCCTACGGGTTCGGCCTTCGCAAAAACCATCCCTATCGCGACGGGAACAAGCGGGTGGCGTTCGTCGTGATGGTGACCTTCCTCGGACTCAACGGGCTGATCTTTGAAGCTGATGAGGCCGAGGTCGTGACTGTCATGCTCGCCCTAGCCGGCCGGCAACGTGTCCGAGCGCGCGCTCGGAAAAGGGCTCAAAGATCACACCAAGAAACCGAAGCGTGGTGGAGCGGCCTTACGTGATGGCGCCCCGTACGAGTGGGGCCGGGCGGCGCGCGTCACTGCTTCTTCAGAATGAAGTGCGCGCCCGGCATGCTGAACCGCAGGTCCGTCACCGGACCGGTGTCCCCGTTCGCGCGGCGGAAGATCAGCCTCGGGAGCCCTCGGCCAAACGTGAGCCCCTCGATCCAGGGGACCACACGCGGCGGTGAACCGTCGATGGCAAAGGCCGGTCCCTGCGGCGTCTGCGTCACCTCGACGATCATCTCGTTGCCCCGCCCCGGCCCCACGTACCGGCCGACGAGCGGCGCCGGGTCGCCGGTGAACCGCTGTCGTGGCGGCCACGTCCAGCCGAGCACCTCGTTGGCGAGGTCGGTCACCACCTCCTGCGGATCGAGCGGCCCGACGTTGTTGATCATGACGACCACCGCCAGCTGCGCCTCGGGATACCAGCCCACCTCGACCCAGAAGCCGGGGCCCCGGCCGCCGTGCCCGAGGTACATCAGGCCGCTGGGGTCTGGCCCGACTTGGAAGCCCATGCTGTAACGCAGCGGCGTCCCATCGTTCAGCTTCGCCGGTGCGATGAACTCGGCGTACGACGCAGGCGGGAGGACGTCGCCGCCGTGGAGCGCCTGGAGCCAGGTGACCATGTCGCCCACGGTCGAGCAGAGCGACCCCGCGGCGAAGGGCCAGGTGTGCGCAACGGTCCACGCACGGCGGATCACACTGTCCCGTGACACGAAGTAGCCATGCGCGCGGCGCGGGATGTTCTCCTCGCTGTGGCAGTACATCGATCGCGTCATGCCGAGCGGCGCGAAGATGTTCTGCTCGACGTAGTCCTCGTACGTCATCCCGCTCGCCTTCTCGACGACGAGGCCGAGGAGCCAGAACCCCGAGTTGTTGTAGATCTGTAGCTCACCCGGCGCGAACTGGTGGGGAAGGCGCTGGAGCAGCGCGTACGCCGAATCGCGGGGGAAGCGGATGTTCGTCGACAAGCTGCCGAACGCCGGCGACTCGGTGAAGTCGGCGATGCCCGCCGTGTGCGCGAGCAGGTGGCGCAGCGTCACGGTGTGGCCGCGCGTGTCGAAGTCGGGGAGCCACCGGGTGATGTCGTCGTCCAGACTCAGCTTTCCTTCGTCCCGGAGCCGGAGCACGGCGACGGCGGTGAACTGCTTGGTGACCGAGCCGA
>Ga0299906_10001785_pt1 | contig 18222 bp, 15 predicted proteins | sample RVTome_14_FD_200259 | JGI IMG/M metagenome (GOLD analysis project Ga0299906, IMG submission 200259) | Soil microbial communities from uranium-contaminated site in the Upper Colorado River Basin, Wyoming, United States - RVT145D125 (version 2) ...
GCCGCTCTTGCGGTCCGCCACCGGGGCGGCATGGCCCGCCCGGGCGAGGATCTCCCGGGCCCGGCTCTCCAGCACGGCGGGCTCCGCTTCTAACGGCACCTGCTCGATGAACTGCTCGCCGGTGGACAGCAGCGGGACGGCGAGGAGGCCGAGGGCTGCGAACGCCAGCCCGGCCCACGCCAGGAGCGGCGGCAGCCCCTCGGAGCGGCCGGCTGCGGCGACCAGCTCGGGAGAGGGGGTCTCTCCGGCGGCCAGCGCAGCAGCGAGAGGATCGGCTCCCGGAAGCGAGGCGGCCACGGCCAGCGGGCTCGCCGGCCTGCGGGTGGGGTCCTTCTCGAGGCAGCGCAGGACGACCTGCTCCACCGCCGGGTCCAGGTCGGCGATCACGCTCGAGGGCCGGGCCACGTCCGTCTCGGCGTGCTGGCGCATCAGCTCCTGGTGGGTCCGCCCCGAGAACGCCCGCTTCCCGGTGAACAGCTCGTAGAGCACGAGGCCCAGAGCGTAGACGTCGCTCGCCTGGGTCACGTCGCGGCCCGCGAGCTGCTCGGGAGCCATGTAGGCGGGGGTGCCGGAGCGGACGTCGTCGTCGTGGATCGACTCTGCCGCGGCCGCCAGGCCGAAGTCCGTGATGCGCACGCGACCCTCGCCGTCGATCATCACGTTCTCGGGCTTCAGGTCGCGGTGGAGGACGCCCTGGGAGTGGGCCGCGGCGAGGCCGGCACAGAGCTGGCGTGCGATCTCGAGGGCCTTGTCGGTGGGGAGCCGGCCGATCCTGCGCAGCAGCGTCTTCAGGTCCTCCCCGTCCACGAGCTCCATGGAGAGGAACGGCTGGCCCTCGTGATGCTGGACGTCGTAGGTCCGACAGACCACGGGGTGCGTGATCCTGAGCGCGATCCGCACCTCGTCGTAGAAGCGCTCCAGGCGATCGGGGTCGTCCTTGAGCGACTCGGGGAGGAACTTCAACGCCACGGCCTGCCCGAGCAGCAGATCGTCGGCCCGGTAGACCTCTCCCATGCCGCCCCGGCCCAACAGCCCGGCGATCCGATATCGCTCGTTGAGCAGCGTGCCGGGGACGAAGCGGCTCTCCCGGATCGCGGAGCGGCCGGAGGAGGTCCGGCTCGCCGAGGAGGAGCGGCGGGCCCGGGGCGTCGCCAGGCGCGGCGCCGTCCCGGTGGGCAGAGAGGTGTCGGGTTCCGGAGCGTCCGGGTCGGACTCGGGCTCTCGCTCGCGGTCCATCGCTGCCGATGTTATCAGCGGGCCGCACCCGACTGTCGGGATCGAGCGGGGAAGAGACCCGGCTCTCGGCTCCGGCTGGGCCCCGGGGCTCGAGGGGGCGGGATCCCGTCGCACAGCCGGCCGGGAAGCGGTAGGCTCTCGTATCTCGGGAGCTTCAGACGGGAAGAAGTGGTGTGAGATGAGGCGGTACGGCCAGCTCGGTTTCCTGGTGCTGTGCTCCGCGGCCCTGGCCGGAGCGCAGCAGGACGAGCTTCCTGCGTTTCCGGTGGGGGCCGAGGCGATCGTCGTCGACGCGGTGGTCGTCGACGCCGACGGTCGGCCGGTGAAGGGCCTGCGCCGGGAGGACTTCGTCGTCGAGGAGGACGGGCACCCCCAGAAGCTGGTCGCCTTCGACGCCGTCGAGATCGAGATGGCTCCGCCCGACGGGCCGGCACCCACGGGTGCGGCCCGGCACGCGACGAACCTGCGGGAGGCTGCGGGTCCCTCCCGGCACCTGACGCTGCTCGTCGACGACACCAGCCTCGACCCGGTCCGCACCATCGAGGTGAAGGCCGCCATCGCCCGGTGGCTCACGGACCACGCGCGGCCGGGCGACCAGGTCACCCTGGTCACGAGCAGCGACGACGTCTGGTGGAGCGACCGCGTGGATTCGGGGCGCGAGGATCTGCTGGCGGTCCTCGAATCGGTCCGCGGCAAGGGCCCTCCCGCCTCCGAGCGCGAGAGGATGAGCGAGCCCGAGGCGTTCCGCATCGCGACCCAGGAAGGGCGGGCGCAGTCGATCGCCGAGACGAGGGGCTTCGCCACGGCCCCCCCGCAACCCGAGCAGCTGACCGGGCTGATGATCGGTACCCGCAACCTTCACAGCGTGACCGAGCGGGTCAAGCAGCGCTGGTACACGTTGCGGATCTGCAACCCCAATCCTCCCGCGGCGGAGCCGCAGTGGTCGTGCCGGGCCCGGGTGGAGCAGCGTGCCCACGAGCTGTACGACCGCGCGACGCGGCGCGGTCGGTCGCTGCTCCGGGCCGTCGAGCGGCTGTCGGCCGGCCTCTCGGGCCGCCGGGGCCGGAACGCCATCCTCGTCTTCTCCGAGGGGTTCATCCACGACCAGGATGCGCAACATGCGGCCTTCGAGAGCGCCGTGGACGCGTCCCGTCGCGCCAACACCGCCGTCTATTTCATCGACGCGCGGGGCCTCCTGACGCTGCCCGCCTTCGCACCCGAGAGCGGAAGCGGAACCGAGTTCATCGACCCCGCGATCACCTCTCTCGAGCGCAGCCTGGTCGCCTCCGCCGGGGCCGAGAACCTGGCCCGGACCACCGGCGGCTCGACAATCCGCGACACGAACGATCTCCTGGGGGGGCTCGCGCGCACTGCGGAGGAGTCCGCCGTCTACTACCTCCTCGGATATCAGCCAGAGCGCGCGCCGGACGGCAAGTGGCACGACCTCGAGGTCAAGGTCGATCGCCCGGGGGTCGAGGTACGGGCGCGCCGCGGGTACTACGCCAGCGCCGACCTCCCCGACTCCGAGCGTTCCCGAAAGCAACGGCAGAACGCGAAGCTCTACGCAGGGGGGGACCGGGACGGCGTGCCCCTGCGCATGGCGAGCTTCGTCGCGGGACCCGCCGCAACTCGGGGGTTGATCCGGACCCTCGTCACCCTCGAGGTCGACATGACGGCCGTGCGCTTCGCGGAGGCCGCGGGGATCCGCACCGCGCTCCTGGACGTCACCATCATGGCGGCGAGCCGGGAGCTGGAACGGCGCCTGCTCGCGGTGGACGAGCGCGTGGAGCTGGACGTCGAGGCGGAGGCCGTGGGCGGGTGGTGGTCGATCTACCGCCAGGTCGAGCTGCCCCCGGGCGTCGTGCAGGTCCGGGCCCTGGTGGCGGACCGCCGCACCGGTCGCATCGGCACAGTGGGCCAGCGCCTCGAGCTGCCGAGCGCCCGGGAGATCTACCTCTCGACGCCGGTGCTCAGCGACCGTCTCGGCCCCTCCCGGGGAGAGTCGACCTGGGATCAGGTGGAGCCGCTGGCTCGGCGCAGCTTTCCGCCCCAGGGAACGCTCTACTGCCAGTACGAGGTGTTCGGCGCCCACGGGAGCGTTCGCGGGGGGCTGCCGCAGGTGGCGGGTGGCTACGGGCTCCGGGACGAGCGGGGACAGGTCGTCCGTCTGGAGCCGCCCTCCCGGATCGAGGTCGCGGAGGACGGCCGGGTCGTGCGCAGGCTGGGCATCGACCTCGGCTCCCTCCGGCCCGGCCGATACGAGCTGGCCCTGGACGTGGAGGATCTCGACAGCGGGCTGGACCTGTTCGCCAGCGAGAGCTTCGTCGTGGAAAGCGCTGCGCCGCAGCGGCCCTGAGCGGCAGACCCACCGCTCCGACCGAAAAGCAGACGCAGATGCCCCGCGGCTCCTCTCAGTGTCGCGAGCCGAAGCCGCTGTCGTCGAGGGACATACCGTCGCGCGGTCGCTTCCCGCGCGGCGGGGCACAGGCCTTGCACTGTCGGAGTCGCGGTCGGGCCGCACCGCCGGCGGACGAATGTCGCGCCGTGCGGGACGAGGGCTGCCGATTCGGCAGCGTCCCGCCGCACCTGCACAGCCATGCACGACGGTGCCCCCACAATGGACAGCGCGACGGCCGTAGCCTCGAACCCCGGCGCCGCCGCTCCTGCGCTCGGCTCGCTGCTCGCCGAGCGGTACGAGATCGCGGTATCACTCGCCCAGGGCGGCATCGGTGCGGTTTGCCGGGCCCGGGATCGGGTCCTGGCCGAGGACGTGGCGATCCGGCTGGCGCGAGCCGAGCGGCCGGTCGACGAGGAAACGGCGGACCGTCTCCGGTCGCAGGGAGCCCTCGCCAGCCGCATCGCCCATCCCAGCGTCGGCCGCGTCCACGAGTACGGATGGGTGGGTGCCGTCTGCTTCGTCTCGATGGAGCTGCTCGAGGGCAGGAGCTTGAGGGACGAGCTGGAGAGCCGTCCCAGCGGGTACCCACCCGGGGAGGCGCTCGACCTCTGCCTCCAGGTCGCCAGGGGCCTGCAGGCGATCCACGAGGCGGGGGTGATCCATCGCGACGTGAAGCCCGCCTGCGCCGTCCGTGACGTCTCGGGTGCGGTCCGGGTCACCGGCTTCGGGATCCCGCTGCCGCCGGTGCGCGATCCTCAGGTGGGCACGGCCGTGGTCGGCCCACGATCGGCGACTCCCGAGTACATGAGCCCGGAGGAGTGTCTCGGTCGGGCCGCCGACCAGCGCAGCGAGATCTACGCCCTGGGCATCCTCTGCTACGAGCTGTTCACGGGCCAGCCGCCGTTCTGGGGCGAGTCGCTGGCGGCGACCCTGCTCCAGCAGCTCGAAGATCCGCCGCCCTTCGAAACCCAGCAGGGCCGCCGTGTGCCACCCAGGATCCGGCCCGTCCTCGCGCGAGCGCTGGCGAAGAGTCCCGGAGACCGCTACGGCACGGTCCGTGACTTGGCAGATGCGCTGCGCCGGGCGGGTCCGGGTGACGCGACTCGAGACGAGGCGGAGGTTGGCTCCACCGGGCCGAACGCGGCCGCCGCTGTACCGCCCCCCGGGGGCACCGGGTCGGATCTTCCCGACCGCGACCGGCGTCGCGAGAGTCGGCTGAAGGTCCCACTCGACCTGAGGATCCGGAAGCTCGATCCGAACGGCGGGGTCGTAGGGGAAGAGCGGACCGTCGCCGAGGACGTGAGTCGGGGTGGCGCTCGCATCCTGACGTCGATCGGACCCTTCTCGCTCGGCGATCGGGTCGAGATCGAGCAGGTCGGCGGCGCCTTCGCGTGCCTGGCCGAGGTCCGGAATCGCGTGGTCGGTCCCGACGGGATCTGCCGACTCGGCGTCTCGTTCATCGATTGCCATGCTCCCCCCGAGCTGGTCGGCGACCTGGCCGCACCCGTCCCGGTCGGCTCGGCTGCGTCCGCGTCTCGGAGCTCTCGGCAGCCGGCGCCGGAACCGGCAGTGGGGAGCCCGGCGACGGCAGAACGGGCTCTGCGGATTCTGGCCGCGTTCGAGAAGCTGTCCGAGAAGGACCACTTCGAGGTGCTCGGCGTCCCGCGCACCGTATCCGACGCCGAGCTGAAGCGGGCGTACGCGGCCCGGGCGCGCGAGTACCACCCGGACACCGCCCGAGATCCGATGATCGGCGCCCTGTCCCGCGAGCTGAACGCGCTCTTCATCCGGGCGGGTGAGGCCTACGAGGCGCTGCGCAACCCGGTGCGGCGTCGCGACTACGCCGCGAGACTCCCGCCTGCGGTCGAGCCCTTTCCCGTCGCGGTGCCCGCCACCCCGCTCGGCTCGGCCCCTAGCCGGAAGTTCCCGCCAGTTTCAGCTGCAAGAAAGCTCGTAAGTAGTTAGGGCGCAGTCCTTTGTTGCCGAGAACGCGACCGTCGCGAGCGGGCATATGTAGTCATGTAGACAGAAACAATGTGACTTGACATTTAGAGGTTCTATGGCAATATCGCAGTCATGTACGTTGTCGACATCCCCAACCGAAACTCCCCTCCCGCCACTCTCCTCCGCGAGAGCTACCGCGAAAACGGAAAGGTCAAGAACCGCACCCTCGCGAATCTCTCCCAGTGGCCCCGACACAAGATCGAGGCTCTGAAGGCGGTCCTCAAGGGCAGCACTCCACAGACACGACCCCTGGACCAGGCTTTCGATGTCCTTCGGAGCCTGCCCCACGGACACGTGGCCGGGGTCCTGGGGACTCTGCGTGGAGTCGAGCTCGATACACTCCTCGCGAGACGCCGCAGCCGCCAGCGCGAAATGTGCGTCGCGATGATCGTCGAACGCGTGCTCGATCCGCGCTCCAAGCTCGCCCTGGCCCGCTCGCTCGGTGAGAAGACCGCCTTGGACAGCCTGGGCGAGGTCTTGCACTTGTCCGATGTGGACGAGGATGAGCTCTACGCCGCCATGGACTGGCTGCTCACCCGCCAGGAACGCATCGAGACGGCCCTGGCGAAACGGCACCTGGCCGAAGGAACGCTGGTGCTCTACGACGTGACCTCGACCTACTTCGAGGGGCGCTGTTGCCCGCTCGCACGCAGGGGCCACTCGCGAGACGGACGCTTCGATCGTCCACAGATCGTCTTCGGGCTCCTGACGAACGCCGAAGGGTGTCCGGTAGCGACCGAGGTTTTTGAGGGCAACACCGGCGATCCGAAGACGGTCCTCTCGCAGGTGAAGAAGCTACGCGAGCGCTTCGGGCTCGAGCGCGTCGTGCTGGTCGGAGATCGGGGGATGATCACATCGGCCCGCATCGAGGAGGATCTCAGGTCGGCCTCCGGAATCGAGTGGATCACGGCGCTGCGCGGCCCGGCGATTCGCAAGCTGGTGCAGGCCGGAAGCCTCGATGTCTCGCTGTTCGACGAACGCGACCTCGCTGAGATCTCATCGCCCGACTACCCGGGCGAACGGCTCGTCGTGTGTCGCAATCCCTTGCTGGCCGCCGAGCGCAAACGAAAGCGCGAGGAGCTGCTCGGTGCCACCGAGAAGCAGCTCGAGAAGATCGCCACAGCCACGCAGCGGCCTCGTAACCGTCTCCGCGGCAAAGACCGCATCGGGCTGCGGCTCGGCCGCGTCCTGGGCCGCTTCAAGATGGGCAAGCACTTCCAACTCACGATCACTGACGACAGCTTCACCTACCGTCGAAACCCCTCCTCGATCGCCAAAGAGGCCGCCTTGGATGGCATCTACGTGATCCGCACCAGCGTCTCCACGCAGCAGCTCAGCACCGAAGACACCGTCCTTTCCTACAAGCGCCTCGCCCAGGTCGAGCGCGCGTTCCGCAGCCTCAAGACCGTCGACCTGAAGGTACGCCCCATCTACCATCGGCTCGCGGACCGCGTCCGGTCCCACGTCTTCATCTGCATGCTCGCCTACTACGTGGAATGGCACATGCGCCGCGCTCTGGCACCGATGCTCTTTGACGATGATGACAAAGAGGCTGCCGCGCGGAGACGCTCCTCACCCGTCGCGAAGGCGCGGCGTTCCGAAAAGGCCGAGCAAAAGGCCTACACGAAGCTCACCGCAGAGGCCGAGCCGGTCCACAGCTTCCGCACACTGCTTCAGGACCTCGCCACTCTGGCCAGGAACCGCATTCAACCCAAGGACGGTTCGGTCGAGCCCTTCGACATCCTCACCACGCCCACGCCTCTCCAGCAGCGCGCCTTCGATCTCCTCAGGGTCACCCCTCGGCTGTAGTCACGTCGCGACCCGATTGGCAGACCCATGCCGCCCAAGATCAACGACTTGCGCCCGCATCCCACGGGAACTTCCGCCTAAGCGGAGTCCTCCCGCCCGGCCCGCTTCCGGCTGTCGGTGGCTGGTGCGGCCCGGGCCCGAGGGGCTGCCTGGGAGCTAGCCGCCGCTCACAGGAGGCACGAAGGCCACCTCGTCTCCCGGCGCGAGAGGCGTGTCGAAGTCGGCGTAGCGCCGGTTCACGGCCGCCGCCAGGTGGCCCCGCCGGACCTCCAGTGCGGGGTAGTCCCGCACCAGAGCTCGCCACGCGTCCTCGGCCGTGGCCCCGGCGGGGAGCTGGATCTCCAGCTCGGACCGACCCGCGATCTCGCGCAGCGCGGCGAACAGCCGGACTCTGACGCTCACCCGGTGACGCTGCCACGCTCCCTGCCGAGCGTCAAGCACGCTGTAGACTGCGGTCGTGCCCCGGGATCGCTTCGGTCGCCAGATCGACTACCTCAGGATCTCGCTGATCGACCACTGCAACCTGCGCTGTGTCTACTGCATGCCGCTGCGGGGTCTCTCCTTCATCCCGTCGCCGGAGCTGCTCACGGCCGGGGAGATCGAGTTGGCGGCCCGTGCCGCGGTGTCGGTGGGCTTCCGCAAGTTCCGCCTCACCGGGGGGGAGCCGACCCTGCGCCCCGACCTCGTGGAGGTGGTGAGACGCCTCGCTTCCATCCCGGGCGTGGCCGACCTGGCCATGACCACGAACGCGATCCTGATGCCGCGGCTCGCGAAGCCCCTGGCGGAGGCCGGCCTCTCCCGGCTGAACGTCCACGTGGACACGCTCGATCCCGAGAACCTGAAGCGCCTGATGCGCTTCGGCACGCTGTCGGAGATCGAGGCGGGGATCGCCGCCGCCGAGGCGGCCGGCCTGACGCCCATCAAGATCAACGCGGTGGTGACCCGCGACTACAACGATGCCGACGTCGTGGAGATCGCGCGTCGCGCCCTCGAGCGCGACTGGCACGTGCGCTTCATCGAGCTGATGCCTCTCGGGGGCGGCGAGACGGCCTCGGTGGCGCTCTCCCAGTTCGTCCCGAGCGCCGAGACCAAGGCCCGGATCGAGGCGGCCCTGGGCCCGCTCACCCCGGTCGAGAACGCCCATCCATCGGACGAAGCCCGGAACCATCGCTTCGCCACCGGCCGCGGGACCGTGGGCTTCATCAGCCCCGTGAGCGAGCCGTACTGCGGGGCCTGCAACCGCATGCGCCTCACCGCGGACGGCAGGTTCCACCTCTGCCTGCTGAACGATGACGAGCTCGACGTCAAGAAGGCGATCCGCTCGGGGGGCGGGATCGAGGAGGTGGCGGTGATCCTGCGCCGGGCCGTGGCGGAGAAGCCCACGGGGCACCGTCTCGACGAGGGCATCTCGACGCGGGACCGTTCCATGTTCCAGCTCGGGGGATAGGGGCCGAGGCAGCCGGGCCGGATCAGCTGCCCGTCGGCATCTCCCCGTCGACCCAGACCGCGCCGTCGGCGAAGAACTCCTTCTTCCAGATGGGCACGCGGCTCTTCAGGGTGTCGATCGCGAACCGGCACGCTTCGAAGGCCTCCTTCCGGTGCGGCGATGCGACGGCGATGGCCACGCTGACATCGCCGATCTCCATCCGGCCCAGCCGATGGACGATGCGCACGTCCCCGATCGGCCAGCGTCGCAGCGCCTCCTCGGCGATCTGCTCCATCAACGGAAGCGCCATCTCCTCGTAGGCCTCGTACTCCAGGTGGAGGACGGCGCGGCCGGCGTTGTGATCGCGCACCACCCCGGCGAACAGGCAGAGCGCCCCGTCGCCGGGCGCCGTCCCCTGGAGCCCGGCGAGGTCGATCGGCTGGCGGACGAGGCGCGAGCGGGCCACACCGGGATCCTACTGCCTCTCCGACCCGGGCCGGGTGCGACCGACGACCTCGTGCTCGAGGGAGCCGGGGCCCTTCCGCTTCGCCCTCTCCAGCTGGCGCAGGGCAGGACCGAGCATCGCGTCGACGGTGTCGGGTGCGGCAGGGAACGTCGCCGCTCCGATGGAAAAGCGCGGGGCGTGTGCGCCGCGCTCCAGGGCCCGGGGCAGGTGGGTCCGGATCTTCTCGATGGCGCCCTGAGCCCCCGAGAAGCCCGCCTCGGGGAGCAGCAGCGCGAACTCGTCGTCTCCCACGCGGGCCACGATGTCGGAGGCCCGCAGCATGCGGCGCAGGGAGCGGGCGGCGGAGCGCAGGACCGCGTCCCCGGCCGCGCGGCCGATCCGCTCGTTGAGCTCCTTGAAGCCGTCGATGTCGACGTACGCCACGGTCAGCGGGCGGCCGTAGCGCCGGGCCCGCTGCAGCTCGGCGGCCGCGGCGTAGGAGAATGCGCGCTCCCCCGGGATGCCGGTCAGCTCGTCGGAGCGGGCGTGGTCGAACGCGCTCCGTAGCGCCGCCGCGGCGGCGGCCAGAGCCGAGAACGCGGCGAGGCGCACCGCGCCGTCGAGGAGCGGCTGGGGGGGCGTCGTGCGAGGTATCAGCTGGGAGAGCAGGGGCAGCGCGGCCGAAAAGGCCGCGACGGAGATCGCCGCGCCGCGGCTCAGGTACCAGCCCGCGAAGGCCACCGGAAGCGCGTAGACGGGGACGAAGGAGAGGCGGCTCTCGGGCCAGGCCTCGATCGCCCCGATCGCGGCCGCCATAACGAAGGCGAGCAGGGTCCGGAGCCGACGGGAGATCCCGGCGAGGCCTGCGCCCAGGGGTGTCAACGGACCCGCCTCAGCAGGTGCAGGTGATCGACGGGTCCGCAGCCACGGCCGACGCCGTAGGCCCCCCGTATCGCCTCGGTCAGGTAGGCTTTGGCGGCCCGCACCGCCTCCAGGACCTCGTCGCCCAGCGCCAGGCGCGCCGCGATCGCGGAGGCGAAGGTGCAGCCCGTGCCGTGCGTGTGCCGCGTGTCTATGCGGTGCGCGGGGATCTCCTCGATTCGGGCGGCGTCGGCGAAGATGTCGACCGGATCGCCTTCCAGGTGTCCGCCCTTGACGACGACCGCCCGGGCGCCCCGCGCGCACAGCTCCCGGGCCGCGTCCCGCATCGCTGCCAGGTCCCGGACCTCGCGGCCTAGCAGGGCGCCGGCCTCGGGCAGGTTCGGGGTCACCACCTCGGCCAGAGGGAGCAGCGCTTCCAGGTACGCGCTCTCCGCCTCGGGGTCCAGCAGGCGGTCCCCGCTCTTGGCCACCATCACCGGGTCCACGACAAGGTGTGGCAGCCGCAGCCGGGTCAGCACCTCGGCCACAGCCCCGACGATCTCCGCGGTCGCGAGCATCCCCGTCTTGACGGCGGCCACGGGCATGTCCCCGGCGACCGCCTCGATCTGCGCGACCACGAGACGCGGGTCGATCGGCGCCCAGTCGGTGACCGCAACCGAGTTCTGGGCCGTGACGGCCGTGATCGCGCAGGTGGGGTGGAGCCCGTAAGCGGCAAACGTGCGCAGGTCGGCCTGGACGCCGGCGCCTCCTCCCGAGTCCGAGCCCGCGATCGACAGGGCGACCTTCACGTCCGCGGATCCGGAGCGAGGGCCAGAGGAGCCTGCGCCGCGCCGGCCCGGTACAGCAGCTCCTGGAGATTCGTGAAGATGCGGTAGGTCAGGCCCCAGATCGTGCGCCCGCGAATGCGAAGGCAGGGGAAGCGCAAGGGGTGCCCGTCGTGGGCGTAGTCCATCGTCGAGCGATGCTCGGTACCGAGGAGCTGCTCCAGCGGCAGCCAGTAGATCCCCTGGACCTCGCTGTTGGGAACGAGCTGGAACGGGCCCGATGCCCGGAACACGTAGGGGGAGATCGAGAGGGACATGGCGCCCTGCCGGCTGACGGCCCGCAGCTCGTCGAGCCCGCCCAGCGGCTCCAACTGCCCCCGGGGCAGGCCCACCTCCTCCTCGGTCTCGCGCAACGCCGTCTGCTCCAGGTCGGCATCCCCGGGCTCGGAGCGCCCGCCGGGAAAGCCCATCTGTCCGGACCACGGATCCGCAGGGTGCTCCGCGCGGTGGATGAAGAGCAGCTCCAGACCCGCGTCTCCGTCTCGCAGCATCAGGGCGACGCCGGCTCGGGACGCCAGCTCCCCGGTCAGGCGCGACGGCGCGCGCGACCCGAGGGCACGGCGCAGGTCCTCCCAGACGATTGCCACGGGCGCATTCTATTTCCGAGCTTCGCCTCCCGGGAGGGCGAGCAGGGCGTGTGCGTGGCTCAGCCAAAGGTAGGCCATGTTGGGCGCCAGCTCTCCCAGCAGCAGCTTCTCGTCCACCTCCCCCGGCTCGAAGTAGCCGAGCTCGGCGATCTCCCCGGGGTGCGGGACGTAGCTCGTCAGGGGGCGGTCGGTGCGGCCCAGGTACACGGCCACGTGGTAGAGCACGTTGCGCACGCCGCCCTGGGGAGCGTGGCGCACGTCCCGGAGGTTCACCTTGAGGTCGGCGCGCCGGAGGACCACGTCGCGGCCGAGGTCGCGGTTGCTCGCGAGCTCGGCGAAGTGCGCCCCGTCCCGCGCGAGCACGACGTGGGGGGAACGGCCGCTGCCGAAGAGCTCCTCGGAGGTCTCCCGCAGGACGGTGGCGTCGAACTCCTCGCCGGCGCTCACGTGTCCCCCCACCGACTTGTCCCAGAGGCCGCCGTTCTCCAGGCCCAGGGGGCGCCGCTGGAGCAGGACGCGGCCCGAGCGGGTGATCAGGAGGACGTTGACGGCGCCCACCGCGAGCCCGGAGGCCTTCGCCTCCCTGCGCGCCCGGGTGTCGACGACCCGGGCCGTGTCGTCGTAGACGTTGAGCAGCTCCTCGGCGGGGTCCGGCATGTCGGGGCATCCTACCCCGGCGCGCACTCCTCGAGGCGCCGGGCGATGGCGGTGCAGCTCCGCTCGCGGTCGAGGTGCTCCACCGCGAACACCCGGGCCGCGCGGCCGCGGCGCGCGCGCTCGGCAGGGTCCCCGGCTGCGGCCACGGCCGCGATGAGGTCCGCGACGCGCCCCTCCGCGACGCACCATCCGCCGCCCGAGCGCCGCACCCACTCGGCCGCCGCGCTGCCCTCGGGACCCACGTAGATGACGGGCCGGCCGGCGGTCATCGCGGCGGAGACCTTGCTCGGCACCACCACGCCCTCCCAGCCCGTGGAGAGGCTGGCCAGGTGCACGTCGCCGGAGCCCAGGCTGGCGGCCAACTCGTCCTCCGGGGCGTAGGGGAGCAGGGCGATGCGGCCGCCGCGAGCCCGCTCCAGCTCGGGCCGCCGGGGGCCGCCGCCGGCGAAAGCCCACAACGGCCCCGCAGGCCCGAGCGCCGCCGCGGCATCGAGGAACTCCGAGAATCGATGTGCGCGACCCATGTTGCCCGAGTAGAGGAGCACCAGGTCGTCGGCCTTCCAGCCGCGGCGTTCCCGCACCAGAGCGGAGGCCCGGGGGTCGGCGGGCGCGGGACCCCAGGGCGGCACGCTCGCGAGGGGCACCCCCGCCTCGAGGTACACGCGGAGCCGCCTCTCCATGCACGGGCCCAGACCGATGACGAGCCTGGCCCCCCGGTACTGGGCCCGGGCCAGCCGCTGCAGCCAGCGGTAACCGGCGGCGTCCGGATCGAGGCTGCCCCCGGCCGCCAGAGCGTCCGGGTAGACGTCCATCACCCAGTGGGCGATCGCGGCGCCCCTACCCCGCGACGCCACGGAGGCCGCGAGGCCGAGCAACGGGGGCGTGGTCAGGGCGAGCACCAGGTCGACGTCCCGCCGCCGTCTCACGACGCTGGCGGCGCCCGCCAGGTAGGTCAGATAGTCGATCCCCCGCCCCAGGGAGCCGGAGCGGCCGAACCCGGTGGCCGCCACGCGGTGCACCCTCACACCGTCGATCCGCTCCCGAGGGGGGAGTGGCACGCCCCCCGTGTACCGACGCCGGCAGCACACGGCCCCGACGTCGTGTCCCCGGGCCGCCAGCGTCCGGGCGAGGTCGTGCAGCAGGCGGCCGGTGGGGGCCACATCGGGCGGGTAGAACTGGTTCAGGAGCAGCACCCGCACAGCGCGCGGCAGGCTACCACGGGACCCCCTTGTGGGAAGTGGGGGGGTGGGCTACTCTATTCCCTGGATCTCGCTCGGGGAGGCGAAGATGCGGGTTGTCCTGGCCGGCACTCTGGCTCTACTTCTGGCGCTGGCCCCGTTTGCGCCGGCCGCCGGGCTCGACGCCGGCGTCCGGGGCGTCGTCTCCGTCAGCGGACGCCCCGTGCAGGGGCTGTCCGTCTCGCTCGTCAACGTGAGCTCCGGCCGGATCAGGACCGTGCGCTCCGACGCCCACGGGCAGTTCGAGGCGGCGGTCGAGCCCGGGGAGTACATCATCACGGGCGGGGGGCCGGGCGTCGCCGTCGGCAGCGGTCCCGCCCTGGTGGCGGTCCGGCCGGGTGCCGTGACGACGGCGCGCCTCGACTTCGCAGATCCCGCGGCCCCCTACGTCCGGACCCAGGACACGCCGAGCCAGCCACCCGGTGGTGACGGCGGGATGGGCGTCGATCATGACGCCATCACGTGCTTCGTCGCCGGCGAGGGAAACAGCCCGATCATCGACGCGATCTTCGCGCCGCCGGGCCAGATCGTGAACGCCGAGGTCTTCTTCAGCAGCGGCCAGGCGGCCGATCAGTTCTACTCCGTGACCATGACCTGCGACGCCGCGGGGGCGTGTCAGGGGATCCTTCCCTGGCCGACCGTGGAGGCGGACCCGATGACGTATTACGTCATCGTCAACGGGGGACCTCCCGACGGCGCCGAGACGGTCCAATTCCCGGTCAAGATCATCGAGGAGGGGGATACCTGCGAGGGTCGCGTGGCACCGATCGCCCTGTTCGGGTCGGGTCCTCTCGCCGGTCTCGGGGGAGGAGGGTTCGGCGCCCTGGCCATCGCCGGCACCGCGGCTGGCGTGGGCGTCGTCACCGGTACGACGATCGCGCTGACGAACGACGATCCGCCGCCACCCCCGCCTCCACCACCCCCGCCGCCTCCTCCGCCACCTCCGCCGCCGCCGCCGCCGCCACCTCCGCCGCCACCGCCGCCACCGCCACCGCCACCGCCACCACCGCCACCGCCACCGCCACCACCGCCACCGCCACCGCCACCGCCATTCCCGACCAGTCCGATCCGGGGCTGAGGGGGCTCGGCGAGAGGGTTGCCCGGGGTCCGTCCTCGGGTGGATCGATCAGGGATACGGCTCGACGGCCACGACGGATCCGGAACGGTCGAAGCGAAGCTGCCGGTCGGGGGCACCGTCGCCGTCGACGTCGAAACGCTCGGCCGTGAGCCGGAACGACTCCCAGCTCTGCCAGCGGTCGAAGCGCCCGTCTCCGTCGCCGTCGAGGGAGACGCGGACCAACGCGCGCCCTTCGAGGTGCTCGACCCGGTCGATTCGCCCGTCTCCGTCCTCGTCGACCTCGCGCCGGGAGAGCCCGCCGCGGCCGTCGGGCACGAGCCACAGATCGGGTCGGCCGTCAGCAGCGCGGGAGCGGCCCACCTTCTCGAGCTCGCCGTCGGGGCGGTACACCTCCCAGTGATCGATCCGCCCGTCGCCGTCCAGGTCCGCCTCCAGCCGCCAGACCCGCCGGTCGGGGTGGAACAGCTCCACGCGCTCGGCCACGCCGTCGGCGTCGACGTCCGTGAGCCTGCGGAGCAGGCGCCCCGAGGGGTCGTAGAACGTCTGCTGGGTGCCCTGCTCGTAGAAGCGGAGCGCCGGGCCGGGTTGTCGCGGGAAGGGGTCCCGACAGCCGCCCAGCAGGAGGCTCGCGGCCAGCAGGGTCCGGGGAAGGCGCATCTCGCTCACGGTCTGGAGGTAACACCCCCCGTGGCGGCGGTCAAGAGGTGACCGCCGGGGCCGTCTCGGATCGCCGGATCGTCGTGCGGGCGCAGCTGCTGCGGCTCCTGAGCTGGGCCCTGGAGCTGGGGCTCGCGGCGACGATCGTGCTCAGCGTCGCGGCGTTCGGCGCGGTCCACGAGTGGGCCTACGTGCCGCTGTGGTGGGGGGCACTGGGCCTCGCCGCGCTCCTGGCCGCTCGGGGCGCCACCCTCGTCTCCCTGAGCGGGCGCCTCGGTCCCCAGCGTTTCGCCTTCCACCGCACGGGGCGCTGGCTCGTGCTCGGGGAGCGCTCCCCCTACGGCGAGGCCACGGGCTGGTCCTTCGACCTCTCGCGTCCGGCGCTCCCGGCCGCACCGCTGGCGCTTCCCGGGGCGTTCCTCCTCGCCTGGGGGCTCGCGCAGCTCCTGCCGCTGCCGCCGGGCCTCGCACCGCGCCCCGGCGGGGCGGGCGCTTCCGGTTGGTCGCCCATCTCGGTCGCGCCGGCGGACACGCTCCGGGGTCTCGCCTTCGTGGCGACCGCGCTCGCCGTTCACGTCGCGGCCGCGGCCGCCCTCGAGAGCCGCGCTGCCCGCGACCGACTGCGGGTGCTCGTGGCCGTCCTCGGGGTGGCCCTGGCGATCGTCGGGCTGGCACAGCGGGCATCCGGGATTCCGCTGATCTACGGCTTCTTCCAGCCGCTCGAGACGAGCCCGGGGGATGCCCGGTTCTTCGGACCGTTCGTCAACCGCAACCACTTCGCCGCCTACCTGGTGATGGTGGCGCCGGTCGGCCTGGAGCGCCTGGAGCGGGCCTGGCAGCGCTTGAGGCGCCGGGTCGGGACCGGTGTGAACCTGAGGCGCCGGCTGACCTCCCTCGACAGCGAGGAAGGATCCGCCGTCCTGTTCGCGGCGGCCCCTCCGCTGCTGGCGGTCGGCGCCCTGGTTGCGACGCTCTCCCGCGGCGGACTGCTCGCCTTTCTCGGGGGCGCGGCGATCGCCGTGGCGTCGCGCCGTGCCCGAGTCGGGCTCGCAACCGCCGTCCCCCTGGCTCTCGCCGGGATGGCCCTGGCCTGGTTCGGCGTGGAAAGGGTCGGCGCGCGCTTCGAGCGGCTCACCCTCGAGCCCGACGGGCGCCAGCTCGTCTGGGCCGACACCGCTCGGCGTCTCCACCCCTACCTGCTGGCTGGATCGGGACTCAACACCTTCGAGGCGGCGATGAGCCGGGTCGGCGCATGGCGCCTGCCGGAGGGGGCGACCCCCTGGAGCCCGGAGGAGCTCGGGGTGGTCGAGGCCCCCCGCCTCGGCTATTACATGCCGGAGGGCAGCGGCGGCTGGTACCGGGAAGCCCACAACGACTACCTGCAGATGGCCGTCGAAGGAGGAGGGGCCGGCTTCGCCATACTGGTCTGGGGTGCCTGGGCCGTGCTGCGGCGGCACCGGAACGCACCCTGGATCCTGGCCGCTCTGGGAGGGGTGATGCTCCATTCTCTCGTCGACTTCCCGATGCAGATCCCGGCCGTGGCCATGCTGTTCGTGACGCTCGCGGCGCTCCCCGCGAGCCCGGCGGGGGAGGCGGGCGCCCAGGGCTGATCAGGGCCGTGCCGGCCGGTTGGCGGGACCGGGCACCACGACGGACAGGGCGTCTCTCAAACGAGCCAGCGTGGCAGCGGGGACGAGACGGGCGACGTGGAGCTTTCGGGGCCGGGAGCGCTCGACGGCGGGAGCCGAGCGCAGGTCGGCGACGACGAGGTCGGCCGCTCCCACCAGGCGGCGCCATTCCCGGGGCGCCCCCAGCAGCCGCACCTCGACGTGGATCTCGTCTCCGCGCAGGCTGCGGAGCAGGGTCCGGGCGAAGCCCTGCACGGTGGGCGAGTCGACGACGACGAGCACGATCGCGCCGGGGGGAAGCCCCCGCAGCACCTGGCGCCCCTCCTCGGGCATCTCGAGGTGGATGATCTCGATGGCCGCGCTGGGCGCGGCTTCCCGCAGCGCCTCGGCGTGATAGGGGGAGGTCACGGCCAGCGCCCCGGAGAGCAGACCGGGATCCCTGCGCGCGTCCTCCACCGTGCCGTGGCTGACGGGCAGGCCGAGGGACTGCTCCAGCTCGTAGGCCACGAGGGCCGCCACGTCCACGGCCGGGTCCACGACCGCGAGGCGATCCGGCGGAGATGCGGCGAGCCATCGCTCCACCGCCACCCGGACCTCGCGCCCCGTGTAGCCGCGCCGGAACGCGGCGTGGAGCGCCGTCCGGATCATCTCGTCCAGCCCCCGGGCCGACTCGAGGTCGCCGCCTGTGCGCTCGCGCACGAAGACGCCGGCACCGCGCTGGAGTCGGACCACCCCGGCCGCCTCCAGGTCCCGATACGCCGCCGAGACGGTGTTCGCGTGGATGTCGAGCCTGCGGGCGAGGGCCCGGACGCTGGGAAGCTTCTGACCGGGAGCGAGGGTTCCCTCCAGGATCTTCATCTCGACCTGGGCCACGAGCTGGTCTCGGACTGGAACGCCGCCGCGGCGATTGAGCGCGAACTCCATCCCTCGCGGATTATCCGGCAGCGGTCATGGGATGGCCAGCGGCCCGGTCCCATGCCCGGAGGCGTGAAGCGCCGGCCCCTCGAGGTCGATGCCCGAGTCGCTCACGCCCCGCCGCCTCTCGTGACGTCGCGGCGGGAGGCCAGCTTCCTCAGCAGCCCCACGGCCGCGGCCGCGGCCACCGAGGCCGCCAGGCCCTGGAGAGCCGGCGTCACCCAGCCCGCATCCGGCCAGAGGCGCGCCGCTGCGACGGCGCTCACTCCGGCCAGGATGCCTGCCGAGGCCTCGGGCGTGCCGCAGCGGCGCAGGTAGACCCCCGCGACGAGCGGGACGAACAGGCTCACGCTGAGCAGGGTGTAGAAGATGCTCAGCACCTGGTAGATGGTCTCCGCCAGGAGGGCGATCCCGACGCCGCAGGCCCCTCCCAGGACC
>Ga0299906_10001786_pt1 | contig 18218 bp, 13 predicted proteins | sample RVTome_14_FD_200259 | JGI IMG/M metagenome (GOLD analysis project Ga0299906, IMG submission 200259) | Soil microbial communities from uranium-contaminated site in the Upper Colorado River Basin, Wyoming, United States - RVT145D125 (version 2) ...
CGCAGCAATTCCGCAATGGTGGCAGCGTTCTTCGGGATGACGGTGGTATAGCCATCGTACCCGGTCGCTCGGTCAGTCACGGTACCCATACCGACTTGCGTGTGGTTCCTCCCCGTCAGCAGCGCGGCGCGGGTCGGCGAGCACATCGCGGTGGTGTGGAACCTGTTGAATCGCAGGCCTTGTTCCGCCAGCGAATCGAAGGTAGGCGTAGGAACCGGGCCGCCGAAGGTACTGCTGGCGCCAAAGCCGACATCGTCGGTCATGATCAGGATCACGTTCGGTGCAGGGGCAGGAGGACGCGTCAACGGTGGCCAACGGGCAGGAGACGATTCCGTAACAGTGGGACCGACGAAGCCTTGATGCATAACCGGTCGAACGATTTCGTCACTTATGGTTTCGGCGGCAAACACAGGCAACGGCAGCGATGCGAGTATAAGCGCGATTGCGAATTTCTCGGGTCGCTCGCTTGCCATTCTCATCACGGTCCACCTCTTTTGCATTTCTCTAAAGCCAAGGCAAGGTCCGGTATGCAAGACAATCGGACTGGTAGGAGGCGATCCACAATTGCTTGCCGACGATGACGGCCGCCGACGCGCCATTGAAGACTGGATCCGGTTGTGAATGCTCGATGATCTGGAAATTCATCGATACGGGATCCAGTTCGGCCACGACCGTACCGCGGTGACATTTCATTTCGTCTGCCTTGCCGTCGACCACCGTGCGTGTACCGCCGCAGGCAGGTTCATCGTAAACCATGCCGGCCGTCAGCAGCCGTCCGCCGTCCCAGTGGATGTTGTCCGGCATGAATCCCGGGGCCACGGACTGCACCGGTGCTGCGTCGATTTCGTACCTGGAGAAACGCAACACGGCATGGCGGCCGAATGCAACGACGAAGAAACCGCTGTCATCGGCCGCGGTCTCGATGCCGTTGTTGCCCGGCATTTCGGTGCCCGGAATGAATTTGAATCCGGAGCTGCCCGGCTGCCGTTCGTAAACGCCGCCGGTATTCCGGCCCTCGACGAAGTCGGCGAAAGTATTCCCCGGATGCACCAGCACGGTAATCAGCAACGTTCCATCGGAGTAGGACGCCACGCTGTTGGCGGCGAGGGACGGTGGCAGCATCACGCAGCCCTGCCACCTCAGCATGGGCACATCCGGTTTTGCATCGATGTCGAAGACCTCGATGCTTTCGCGCCCGCCATGATTGACCGCATAAAGCGTGTAGCGACTGTCGCCGGCAGCGCGCAGGTTCAATCCCTGTACATTCAGCAACCGTGGATCCGGAGCTGAGGCGCAGTCCGGAAAGCGCACGCTTTCCGTTGCGATGTCCACGGCTGCGCCGACATACGCGGTCCGCAGCGAATAGTCCGCGGTGTCAACGAGCTTCAGCCCTGCGCCCTCACTGAATCCGCTGGCAATGATCCACCGGGTTCCCGGTATACGCGCGAGATCCTCCGGGCGCGTCTGGCCGCAGACATAGTCGAAACAGGATGCGGGAGCACAATCGGCGGGCGCGGCACCGGACGGCTCAAACAACAGGACGATTGCGACAGCGGCAGAAATCCGCAACGCCATAAGATTACTTTGCAAGGCCAAGGCAAAAACGCACCCGGAGACGATGGCGGGGGATTGCCGCCGCCTCCAGGCGAGACATCATTACATCGAGAAACTCATTCCCAGGTACCAGGAACGTCCGACTGCGTTATAAACCGAGGTATCGGTGCTGTTTTGCGAACTGGAGACCCTGACCGACAGCTCGTCTGTGAAGTTGGTTACGCCGGCCCGGATCTGCAAGTTCTCGGTCAGCTCATAGCTGCCGAAGAGATCATAGGTGCTGTAGCTGCTGGTGCCCGGCAGCGGTGCCGCCGGTGTCGTTACGCTGGTGACGTCGTCCATTGCACCGAGATAGCGCCAACGGAGGCCGACGCTGAGAGCATCACCACGATAGCCCAGCGTGGTCATCGACTTCCACTCCGGATGCGAGGCACCGACAGCGATCGTGTTGTTGTAGTCCTGTGCTGCAGAGCCGGGTACCGTCACAATCTCGAAAGAATTTGCGTAGCCGATGTAGCTATCCAGAAACAGGCTGGCGCTTGAGTCGATGCCGAAACTTGACAGTTCCGGCGCCCAGCTGAATTGCAAGTCCACGCCGTCCGTCTTGAAGCTGCCCAGGTTAAAGTATGGCGTTCGGATCAATGACAGCAGTCCGTCCGCGTCGCGCTCCAACAGCTGGCAGAACTGGTTGTTCACGGAATAGCTCGGGTTCGAGCCGTCGAGGTTGTAGCACTTGCTGAGCGTCGTCAGGCCGGGCACGACCGAGATGACGTCCGTGATGTCGATGCTGTAGTAGTCCAGCGAGATTGAGATGCCGTCCAGCAGCGCCGAGTCGGACTCGGACGTCCATTGCACGCCGAGGTTATAGGTATCGGCGGTCTCTGGATCGAGTTCCGGGTTGCCGCTTTGCACGCCGCCAGTGGCCGTGGTCGGGAAGACGTAGGTATCGATTACTGCCGCCGGGATACCCTGATCCAGGCACAATTGCCGGACATCCGTGCCTCCGGGGCCTGTCCGTGCAATGGAACGGATATCGCAAGGATCGCCCAAAGCTCCCGGCGGGTTGCCGAAAGGCACCTGTACGCCTTGCGCCGCCGAGAAAAGCTCGCCGATGCTCGGCGCCCGGACGGCACGCTGGTAGCCTGCGCGCAAAAGCAGCGCGTCGACAGGCCGCCACTTCAGGTCGCCCTCGTAGGCGTTCACGCCGCCCGAGGTGCTGTAGTCGGAATAACGATAGGCGGCGCCCAGGGTCAGGTCTTCGAACAATGGAACCTGGATTTGGGTCGCCAGCTCCGTGACGTCGATCTTGCCGGTTGCCGCCGCGGAGGCGATCACCGCTTCGATTTCCTGAGCGGCAAGCGAGGTGTCCGGCGTGTATTCATAGGTGTTGCGACGCTGGTCAGCCAGGAAGGCGATCTTGACGTCGCCTGCCGGAAGCTCGAACAACGAGCCCTGAATCGTGGCCTGGACGTTGGACTGGCTCAACTTTTCCTGGCTGTGCGCCGTGGTCGATATGTAATTCCGGCAAGCGTCTGAAAGGGCCGAATTGTTGACGACACCGAACGGGTTGAATCCGCCGGCACAAATGGAGTCTCCACCATCCGGTGCATTCAGAAGGGTTTGCACGCGGCTCTTGAGCACCGCGTGGTGCATCGTCTGGACGTGATCGGTGGTGTCGTAGGCCGCGAAAACGTCGTAAGTCCAGTCGCCAAAAGCCAGGTCTCCACGCGCGCCGGCAAGGTATTGCGAGGTGTCGTAAAGCTCATCCCACCCTTTGTAGGGTAATCCGGCGTAGCGGCTGTTCCAGGTAAAGGGAGCAGTCGCGTCCGGCCGCGTTGCCAGCAGTGTCTGCAGGTCGGCAGGCACGAACGGATTGGTGACCGGGATGGTTGTGAGGGTACCGAATTGGGTCAGGCTGCCACCGCTTTCCGTGTACACGTTCGAATTGACGTACATGAACTGGCCGTACAGCGTGAAGTTCTCGTTGAACTCGTAGTCGAACTTGGTGAACGCCGTCTTGCGGTCGACGGGGTTGACAATAATTGTCTGTCGCCCGACCGGCATTCGGACATTGCCGCCAACGATCGCGTACAGTCCCGTGGTCGGCCCCAGGTAATTCTGCGCGCCGTTCATCGCGAACAGCGTACCGTCGTCGTTGAAGCCCAGCGGAACGGTGTTGCCGACGGCCCCGGTCCCGTAACCTGCGAACAGCGCATTGACGGCATCTGGATCCGGCAGGTTGGTCGCCGAGGGCACAAAGGTGCTGGTGGTCAAAAATGAAGACGGCGTAACCAGATTGAAGAATTCGCGATTGAAGCCACTGAGCAATTCGCGGTCCGTGTAACCGAAGGACACGATGATGTGGCCCTTGTCGTCGTCAGAGCTGGTGCCGAATGCTACGGAGGCTGATTGCTGCGCGACGTCACCCTCGCTGGAGTCGCCGTATTGTATGTCACCCTTGATGCCGTCGAAGTACGGGATCGTCAGGAAGTTCACGACACCGGACATTGCGTCAGAGCCGTACACAGCCGATGCACCACCCGTTATAACTTCGAGTTTGCCGACTGCCGACTCGGGGACCAGGTTGATGTCGACATTGCCGTTGATGTCCGCCAGAGGCAAGCGTCGACCGTCGAGCAGAACGAGATTCCTGTTGGACCCGAGGCCGCGCAGGTTGACGGTCACTCTGCCGCCGGTGCCCTGGCCGCCGGACTGCGTGCCCGACGTCGCATTGAACTGGGGCATTTGATTGAGCACGTTGATCAATGCTGTGTCCCCGGTCTGGTTCAGGTCGGTCATGCCGATCGATACGATCGGGCTCGCCGATTCCGCGTTCGGGCTGCTGATCAGCGAGCCGGTAACCACGATTTCCTCGATGGTTTCCTGCGCCTCACCCTCGACCTGTCCGAATGCCGGGCCCGCCGCAAGGACCACGACCGCGCTGCCACACAAAATTGCTCTGATCGCTGCCGGGCCGCGACATTGGCCGCGTGCATTGCCATACGCCTTTGAACTCATGATCCCCCCTCCGAAAACGATACTTGAAAACCTTTTGTGACTTCCGAAACCGGCAGTAATCCGCCGGCCGGCCGCTTCTGCGGCAAATTAACGTACTAGTTCGAACATGTCAACGATTTGTAGCTTTGACTTGCCACCGGGACCCGGTGGCAATGGTGGCCAAGCAAAAAAACAGTTGCGCCGACGCTACTCGCCGAGATGCTTGTCGAAAAATGCGGCAGTGATTCCGTAAGCTTCCCGCGATTCGGGAAAATCCGGGTTGGTCATGAAACCGTGATACAGGCCGTCATAGACGAGCAAATCACTTTCGACCCCGGCTTTGAGCAACTGGCGATGGCTGTATGCCGCGCCGCTCATCAGGAAGTCACGCGTTGCAGTGAAAAAAATGGTCGGCGGAAATTTTCCCAGCAGTTTCTCATCGACAGTCGGGCTCACGATGAACTGGTTCATGTCGACATCGGAGAAGTACGACATGCCGCCGCCCGGCGGAGCACTTCGCGGCAGGCCGGCTGCAATGTTGGTGACCGCCAGCTGGGCGAAAAAGCCGGAATCGCCTTGCTTGGTGGAGCCCAGTCCGGAGCAATAAACGCCCAGCACACCGGGCGTCGGCCGCCCGTCGCGAATCAACATCGCGACCGTCTGGGACACAAGTGTTCCACCGGCGGAGCAACCGAACATGCCAATATTTTCCGGTTTGTATTCCTTGCTTACGTGGTTCCAGACCTTGAGCAAGTCCTCGCTCGCGGCCGGAAACCGGTGTTCAGGTCCCTGGCGATAGCTTATGGAAACGACTTTGACACCCAGGGTTGCTGCCATCGGGATGCTGATGAGCAGGCCATTGGCACGCACACCGGTACGGAATCCTCCGCCGGGCCCGTTGAGGATGAGACGCTGACGGTTCCGCTCCGGTACGCCATCCTTCGGCGTAATAATGGCCGCCGAAATACCGTCGATCGTCGTTTCTTCGATCTCGACGGGAAAGATGTCCCTCATGTGATCGACGTTCGGTTGCAAATTCTCGTTGTAAACGCGGCGAAGCTCTGCCATCTCGGAAATGTCCGACGGCAACGGCACGGGCGCGCCGGGTCCTTCGGTAGGCCGAGTACGCAGAAGGACCTGTTTGCTGCCTACGCTCAGGATTTCCGGCAACGGTACGGAAGCGCCATCGATTGTTATCGTACCGCTGCTGTCAATCTGCATTTCTGAATCCGCAGACGACGCGGTCCACGCCAGCGCGCAGACCAATGCTGCGAACGCCATCAGCGTGCGGGAAATGCGGCCTGGATCCATCATTTTCGTCACCTCAACGGGACCAATCGTCGTATCGGAACCAGTATGTACGAACTAGTTCGTTTAAGTCAATGTAATGCACAAAGCGGTTGCTCGCCCGGTGACATCTAGCCGCGGCGTAAAGACCTGGATTCGGGGTAGCCGCTCCTGCGGAATAGATTCAGCGTTGACTCCCGGGCGATTCGCGCCCGCTCCTCGGGGGACGCCGTAAATGACAAGGTCTCGGCAGGAATCTCGATTCCGAGTACCACCGAGCACGGCAGCTCGCTCAGCATGCCGACGATATCGAGTTCGCCGTCACCGGGGAACAGCCGTTCTTCCCGCGCTGCGTAAATCAACCCGTCTACACTCGCCGGCGCTTGTGCCGGCGCATCGCACAACTGCACGTAGTGGAACCACTCCGGCGGGCAGGATCGAAGCTCCATAAGATTGCATCCGGCCCTGGCGAAATGCAGCGTATCGATGACCAGGCCACAGTTGTCGCTCCTGGCAGCGTCTATCAACCTCCTCGCATCCGCGAGATTGCGCGTGTTGATCCACGGGATGAACTCGATGTCGCACGTGAGACCGAAGGGTGCAGCCATTTCGCAAAGTCGCGCATAGTTTTCTGCTGCGCGATCGAATTCAGGATCGTCAGCCTGGGTCAGGATGTGCCGGGCGCCGATTTCGGTGGCCGCCTCCATGCACGGCAGGAATTCTGCAACGTCAGTATCGGGCAGCAACTTTACGAGTTCGACGTCGAGTACGCCGACGCCCGTATCCGCAATACGGGCTTTGGTCCCTGCCATCATGGATTTGTCGGCCCAAAGCGACCAGGCGGCGCCGCCTGCAGTGACTGGTATGAGACGCAAGCCGACGAACTGATATTGCGCAAACGACGCTGCCATGATCAGTTCCGGCGGCGTCAGGTCGAGAGCGGTGAGATGGGCGAGCGAAAACTCGAAGCTTTCGGTGCGTGATGACGTATCCCGGGATGCTGACATTGTCTGTTCGGGTCTCTTTTTCAATCGTGCGTGCTGCGCAGCTTGTGCCTGGCCTGGACCGCGAGGCGAACCGGCGAATTAACTTCTCCGTAGCGATCGTAGCCGCCGGTACGCTGAACAATCTCGAAGAAAAACCGGCCACCGAAGAAGTCCGTGTAGGCATGGAAAAACTCTCCGCCTTTGCCGTCAGCGTCATAGAGTATATTCGCCTCTTCGAGTTTCCTGACCAGGCCTTGCGGCACGTCGCGGTCTTCTTCGAGTTTGCGATAATAGTTTGCGGGAATCTTCAAAAGCGGCATCCCGTTGGTGCGAATTGCCGCCACTGACGAAAAGATATCGGCGGTCTCGAACGCTATCTGATTGACACCGGCACCGCCAAAGTTTGTGAGTGCGCGAGCGACTACGGTGCCACTGTTGTCCGAACAGGTGAGCGGCAACCTCAATTGATTGCTCCGGTCTCGAAGTGCCGTGCTGCTGACGGTTCCGTGCGGATCCGCGATGTTGAGCGCTTTTTCCGGCACCAGGCCGAGTATGGTCCGGTAAAACAGTATCCACGCGCCCATCTGGCCGGGCGGCACCGCGCGGGCCATGTGATCGACACGGTTGATTCCAACGGGAGAAACCGTCCTGGTTTCATGCAGCACGAAATCCTGGGCCGCCGAATAGTCACTGCCAAGAAGATGAATGAGACTGCCATCCGGGGAGCGTACGGCCGGCATGTCGTATTCCTGGGGCCCGCGCCGCTCCTGGTAATGCTTGTACTGGTACAGTGCCGCCCGCGCCATGACGTCGGCCGGATTCGACAGGCGCATGCCGATCGCACAAACCGAAATGCCGTGCAAGTGATGGTAATAGTGTGCAAACGTGTCACGCCCGGCATTCAGCACGATAAATACGTCCCCTTGCCGATACAGGTCGACATCCTTGCTGCGGTGGCGCCCTGCACTGGAAAATCCGAGGGACTGGAGCCAATGTCCCAACGCCTGCCGGGAACTTGCGTCGACCGCGAATTCGATGAATCCGATGGATGCATCACCCGGAAGCGCCGGTGGTGCCGATTCAACGAAAGCGGAATTCCGCAGCATCTTGCCAGCATGGAAAATCTGCTCTTCGATAAAAGTCAGCGATCGCATGGCATCCAGCGCCGACTGCCGTACTGGCGCAGCACGAACCTCGTCGTTCAGAACCTCCAGCGAGTAAGCGCCCGCGTAACCGGTGTCGCTGATATTCGCTACAAATCCGGCAACATCGAGTACTCCCTGGCCCGGAAAACTGCGGAAATGGCGGCCGAGAGTTACTGCATCGATCTGCAGCGACGGGGCATCCGCCAGTTGCACCATGAAAATCCGCTCGCCAGGGATCGCGGCTAGGTTGGTGGCGTCCCCAGTTCCGACCAACGCCTCAAAGCTGTCCACCACCAGACCGACTCCGGGATGATCCGCGCGACGCACGATGTTCCAGGCATGCCCGGCCTTCCGCACATGTCGGGCGGAAGCGCTTGCTTCGTAGCCGATCCGGATCCCGTAACCCGCCGCTTTCTCAGCGAGTTTACGCAAATGTTGCGCGCCAAGCTCGTCGTCATCGATGGCATCGGGATTCGTACTTGCCGATACCAGAAGTAACGGAGCGCCAAGTTCGCGCATCAGCTCGAACTTTCTCTCGACGCGGTGCAGCGAGCGATGAAATTCTGGATCGGGAACGGCTTCGACGTCCGACATCGCATGGAACACAGATACTGACAGGCCGATCTCATCGAGCAGCTGCCGGATCTCATCGGGCCGCATGTCGCTGAGAAGCAGGTCGCTCTCGGTCAGCTCGACCTGAGTAAAGCCTGCGGCCGCAATCGCGTAGAGTTTTTCCTGCAGGCCTCCCCCAAGCGAGACCACGGCGATCGAACGTTGCATAAAGTCTTCGGCTGATATTTGTACGAAATAGTTAGTCTACAGTGGATTCGCGTGCTACAAGGATCGACGCCCCGCGATCCGCCCGCCGGCTTGCAGGGTTGATTGTACTATCAAGTTAGTTCAGTATACATGCAGAAGCCGAATCCTTGCCAGCTGCAGACAATTCAGCACTTTGCGCTGTAACGTGTCGGACGAGCCGGCCCGGACTGAAGCATCAGGACCGGCAGGGTCGCCGGTACGCCCCGACCAGGATCAGAATACAAAGAATTCCGCCAGCAACAGGCCGAGAGTGACGAATGAGTAAATCCCTTTCTTCTGCGGACCAGCGAACTGTCGATGACATGGTTGCCCGGGCAAGGGACGCAATGGAGTCCGTGAAAGACCTCGGCCAGGCAGAGGTCGATCGGCTCTGCCAGGCACTCGGTTGGGCAACGGCAAATGAAAAGACGTTTACACGCCTGGCGCGGATTGGAGTCGACGAAAGCGGACTGGGTGACCGCGACGGCCGCACTGCGAAGCGATTCAAAATTATGGGCGTGCTGCGTGATGCCCTTCGGCAGAAGAGTATCGGCGTGATCGAGGAGCTGCCGGAAAAAGGGATCGTCAAGTATGGCAAACCGGCCGGTGTGATCGCATCGCTGGTGCCGACGACAAATCCGGATTTGACGCCAGCGTTCACCGGGATCTACGCGCTGAAATGCCTGGACGCAGTGATATTCTCGCCGCACCCAAGGGCCAAGATCACGACGAACGTAACGGTCGACATCATGCGACAGGCAATGGCTCGCCAGGGCATCAGCGAAGACCTGTTCCAGTGCATCAAGACCCCGAGCATTCCGATGACGCAGTACCTGATGACGCAGTGCGACCTGGTGTTTGCCACCGGCGGTCAACCGATGGTGCGGGCAGCCTACAGCTCGGGCAAACCGGCATACGGAGTCGGCGCTGGCAACTCGACGATGGTGATCGACGAAACGGCGGAACCGGAGATCGCAGCGCGAAACACCAGGATTTCGAAAACATCGGATTTCGGATCGGGCTGTTCCGCTGATGGAAACCTGTTGATCGACGAGCGCGTTTACGATCGCATGCTCGAGGCATTGCAGGCCGAGGGCGGGTACCTCGCAAGCAGCCAGGAAGCGGCTAAGATCGAACGCGTCATCTGGGACGACCACGGGCATCGCCTGCCGGACTCTGTCGCGTGCTCTCCGCAACGAATCGCACAGCTCGCCGGATTTACCTTACCGGGCGAGGCGAAGTTCATCATTGTGCAAGGAGACAAGATCGGCTCGGAGCACAATTTCTCCAGGGAGAAGCTGACGACCTTGCTCACGGTATTCCGCTACCGCGGATTCGATGAAGCATTGGATAAAGTGCGACAGATTTACGAGGTTGGCGGCAAAGGCCACTCGTGCGGCATCTATTCGCACAACGATGACCACATCGACCGCCTGGCGAGGACTGCCCCGGTCAGCCGAATGATGGTTCGCCAACCTCAATCGAAGGCGAACGCCGGTTCGTTTACCAATGGCATGCCGATGACCTCGAGCCTTGGCTGCGGAATCTGGGGTGGCAACATTACCAACGAAAACGTCCACCTCAAGCATTTCATGAACGTTACCTGGGTCAGTCGTCCGACACCTGAAGACAAACCGTCCGAGCAACAGCTGTTCGGCGAGTTCTACGGGACGGAAACGGAATGACCAGACAGGAGACGACAGCGGTTCTCCTGGTACGGTACCTCGAGGCGCGCGGTGTACGCCATGTCTTCGGCTTGTGCGGCCATACGAATATCGCTGTCCTGTCCGCGATGGAAGGCAGCAAGGTGGAGTTCGTCAATGTGCGGCACGAGCAAATCGCTGCGCACGCAGCCGACGGCTATGCGCGAATGACCGGCAAGGCGTCGGTACTCCTGACACACCTTAGCCCCGGAATGACCAATGCGGCAACCGGCGTGGCGAATGCCGCACTCGATTGCATCCCGATGGTCGTGATCGCCGGCGATGTGCCGTCGCACTACTACGGCAAACATCCGCACCAGGAGGTCAACCTTCACGCGGACGCATCCCAGTACGAGATCTACAGGCCATTCGTCAAAAGGTCGTGGCGAGTCGATAGTGCAAAGCTCTTCCCTGAAATTATGGAGAAAGCTTTCACTTTGGCGGAAAGCGGGCAGCCGGGCCCGGTACTCGTCAATGTTCCCATGGACATCTTTTCCGCGAGCATCGATTCCCGACTGATGGAACGGCAATTGCTCAACACCAAGTCGTTGCGCAAACCGACTATAGACACCGAGACGGCACAAGAGATCGTCAAAGCGCTGGGAAGTGCGCAGTCGCCGGTCATTTATGCCGGTGGTGGTGTGCACCTCGCACGCGCCTGGCAGGAACTCAAGGACTTCGTCGATCACATGCAGATACCGGTTGCGCACAGCCTCATGGGAAAAGGTGCGTTGCCGGACGACCATCCTTTCGTCCTTGGCATGACCGGCTTCTGGGGCACGAAACTCGTAAACGACTCCTGCCTGCAGGCGGACTGGATACTCGCATTGGGCTCCCGTTTCAAAGAAGCCGACAGCAGCTCCTGGTACCCGGACTATACGTTCAATATTCCACCGACCCGCCTCATCCACATTGATATCGAGCCGGCCGAAATCGGCCGTAATTATCCGGTCGATATCGGGGCGGTTGCCGATCTGAAGGGCGCCCTGCGAGTGTTGAACCGCGTTGCACGGGAAATGTACCCGGACGGATTCAAACGTCGCGATATCAAGGAGAAAATCCTGGATTTCAGAAAGGCATTTAGCGCACGCAATCGGCAAATGGCGGAGAGCAGCGCATTTCCCATGATGCCGGAACGGATCCTGGCCGAGGTGCGCGAGCTGTTGCCGCGTGACGCGGTGATTACCACCGACGTCGGCTGGAACAAGAACGGCGTCGGCCAGCAATTCCCGATCTACACGCCTGGCAGCGTATTGATTCCCGGCGGATATGCCACGATGGGCTTCGGTCCTGCCGCCGCGATCGGCGCGAAGATCGCCAATCGCGAGAGAACCGTCGTTTCGTTGGTTGGCGATGGCGGGTTCGGACAGAATCCGTCGCTACTGGCGACGGCGGTAGAACAGAAGCTGCCGATAGTCTGGCTGGTCATGAACAACAATGCCTTCGGTACCATCGCCGGGTTGCAAAAGGCCCATTACGAAACCACCTACGGGACCGTATTTCCGGTCGATCCGGCCGATGCGCGGCCGAACTACGCCGAGGTTGCAAAAGCGTACGGCTGCGGCGGAATTCGCATCGGATCGGCTGCCGAGCTGAAGCCGGCGCTTGCCGAAGCGTTGAAATCCGGCAAGCCGTTCGTGCTGGATGTGCCGATGAAGAACAATCCGACTCCGACCACGGGTCACTGGAATATCCTGGATATTTACAGTCCCGGCCGGGACGTGTCGCACGCAGCCACCGATTGACCTGCAGATCATGACTGTCGAACGGAAATCGGTGCTGGTGGGATTGATCGGGTCCGGTATCGACGGTTCGCTGACGCCATCGATGCACGAACGCGAAGGCGACCGGCAGGATTTGCGCTATATGTACGAGCGTATCGATCTCGCCAGGCTTGCACTCGACCAGAAAGCATTGCCGGAGCTCCTGCTCGCTGCCGAACGCCTGGGCTTCACCGGTTTGAACATTACACACCCATGCAAGCAGGCGGTCGTCAGGCATCTGCACGAGTTGTCAGGCGAAGCATCGAGAATCGGCGCAGTCAACACGGTGCTGTTCCGGGATGGCAAGCGCATCGGCTACAACACCGATGGCCGTGCATTCGTGGACAGCTTCCGCAATCAACTGGGCGACGCACCGCACCGGTCTGTCGTGCTGGCGGGCGCCGGCGGCGCGGGCACGGCGATTGCCCATTCATTGCTTGCTGCCATGGACACTACGCTGATTGTTCTTGATGAAGATCAGCAACGAGCCGAAGCACTGGCTGTCAGACTCAATGAAAGCGTTGGGAACGGCAGGGCACAAACGGCATCAAAACTTGAAGACGTCATCGCTCGCGCGGACGGCTTCATCAACGCCACGCCAGTCGGGATGGAGCACAGCCCCGGGTCTGTTTTGCCGCGGGACCTCATCCGTCGCGAGCTCTGGGTTGCCGACATCGTTTACTTTCCATTGGAAACGGCGCTGTTAAAGGCGGCGCGCTCGCGCGGGTGCCGGGTCATGGACGGCGGTGGAATGGCTGTCCGCCAGGCTGCCGCAGCATTTACGATTTTTTCAGGGTGCAATGCGGACGTTACGAGAATGCAGGAGCACTTCAAGGAACTGATCGAAGCTGTACCTCGCGAGCACCGAAGAGCCGTTGGCGCTGCCGAATGATGAGTCGTCATGCATTCGCGTATGTCCTGTCGCGACAATCAACCACCCTTCCCTTCCGCCGTACTCAACAGGCTGTCGACGCTCCCCGATCTCCCGCGTGATTCCCTCCAATAGTGGTATCGGCCATCAGGCGGATTGGTATAATCCGGGCGGATCCGTTCGCCAGGTTGCCGTGGATATGCCGAAAAAACAAATTCAGAAAAACAAGGCCATCAGGGGCCCCGTAAAACCGGGCAGCGTTCGCAAGAGTCCGTCACCACCGCGCAAGGCGGTGAAAGAGAAGCAATCGCGAAGGCCTAAAGATGCGGATGCGACGCGAAAGAACATTCTCGACGAAGCAACGAGAGAATTCGCGGAGAATGGCTACAGCGGTGCGCGTGTCGATACGATCGCAGACAAAACCCGCACCAGCAAGCGAATGATCTATTACTATTTCACCAGCAAGGAGGGGCTGTATCTCGAGGTATTGAAAGAAAGCTACAAACGAATTCGGGAACTTGAAATTGCGTTTCATCTCGAAAGCCTGCCGCCGATGCTCGCACTCAGGAAGCTCGTCGAGCTGACGGTCGACTACCAGGCAACGCATGCGGATTTCATTCGCGTCATCATGACGGAGAATATCCACCAGGGGAAGCACATCCGCCAGCTGCCGGACCTCAAGATAGTGAATCGCCAGATCATTGATCTGCTGTCAGGTCTTTGCAAACGGGGCGTCGCCGAAGGGGTATTCCGGGAAGGCTTCGAGCCGATCGACCTCCACATGAATATCAGTGCATTGTCGTTTTTCAATGTGTCGAACCGTTACACGTTCGGCTACATATTCGATATCAATTTCACCGACAAAGCGGTGCACGCCGCACGGCGGGAAGAGATTGTCGAAACGATAACGCGATACGTTCGTGCACCCTGACGCATTGCCGGCCATGAGTGACGAGCAATCCGGGAAAAAGCCAGCCTATACGCGAAATCCATGGTGGGCGACCTCCATCATCGATATGCAGCCTGGCATCATCCGATTCTTCGGCTATCCGATCGAGGAGCTGATCGGTAACGTCAATTTTTCGCAGATGATCTGGCTGATGCTGAGGGGCGAACTGCCGACAGTAGCTCAGGCGCGCCTGCTGGATGCAGTACTGATGTCCTCTGTCGATCACGGACCGCAGGCTCCGAGCATTGCCATTGCGCGCATGAGTGCAACCTGCGGCGTTGGTCTGAATAATTCGATGGCGACCGCCATCAATGTACTCGGCGACGTTCACGGCGGCGCCGGCGAGCAGGCTGTCGAGTTGTTTATCGATATCGACAACCGGACCCGGGCAGGCGCTGCACTGACCGACGCCGTGCGCTGCGCAGTCGATGCATTCCGGCAGGCACATGGAAAGTACCTGCCCGGTTACGGTCACCGGTTTCACCCGCTCGACCCGCGCGCTCCGCGACTGATGGAACTCGTGCGCGATGCGCAGGAAGCCGGGGTTGTCAACGGACGGTTCCGCGAGATTGGTCTCGCCGTCGAACAGGCGCTCGCCGATCCGGAACGGCAAAAGACAGTGCCCATGAACATCGACGGCGCGTCCGCGGTCATTTACGCAGAGCTTGGATTCCCCGCACCGCTGGCAAGAGGACTTTTCTGCCTGTCGCGTTCTGTCGGGATTCTGGCCCATGCCTGGGAGCAGACGCGCCAGGGCGGACGGAACAAAGGACCCATCCCCCGAAACGAGTTGCCCCAATACACCGGACCGGCGAAACGGCCGGTCCCTGTGCAGCCGGATTCGGATTGAGAGCGATCGAGTTGACGCACAAGATACTTGTTCTGAACGGGCCTGGACTCGGCGACCTCTCGGACTATGACGGCAATACCTACCGGGGATTGACGCTAGAAAAGATCCGGAGCGAATGCTCGAAACTGTGCCGCAATCTCGGCATGGAGCTCGACTTCCGCCAAACGGAAGATCAGGACGAGATGTTCCGCTGGATTGCGAAAGACAGCGAAGGCTACGACGGCGTCATCATCAACCCGGTCGGCTATTCACGGGCTGCAACGGTTTCCTACGCGCTTTACCGCTCTGCGATCCAGATGATCGCGATGTTGAAAAAGCCTGTCGTGGAAGTGCACATCAGCAATATTTTTTCGCAAAGTGCGGAAATTACCCAACCGTTGCACGAACCGGTAGGCGATATGGGCTTCGTTTGCGGGCTGGGCGTACAAAGCTATTTGCTCGGCATCCGCGCGATTGCGCACCGCTTTGGCCTGGATGCGGCATCGTAGTGGCCAAGACCATTTATTTCATAAACGGGCCTAATCTCAATTTGCTGGGCACCCGTGAGCCGGAGATCTACGGCAGCAGCACATTGAAAGACATCGAAGATCGCTGCCGGGCGATCGGCGCGCGACTCGGACTGACTGTCGTTTTCTTTCAGTCCAATCATGAAGGCGCCATCATTGATCGCCTGCACGAGGCGATAAACACCGCGCAGGGCGTCGTGATCAACGCTGCCGCCTATACTCACACGTCGGTCGCAATCCATGACGCCTTGCGCGCTTACAAGGGATACAAGATAGAGCTGCACATCTCGAATCCCCATCTGCGCGAATCCTTCAGGCACGTCTCGTTCGTCTCGCCGGTCGTCGATGCCGTCGTGGCCGGGCTCGGCATACACGGCTACGAACTCGTGCTGGATGTCATGGCCAGCGAGTTGCAATAGCGGGCCTTTCTCCTGATCGCGCTACTAATCGCGCGGATCGCGCCGAATGTTTGCGCTGTTGATGGGCCTGGCTTCGTTCTCCCTGAAGAATTGCAGTTTCTCGGCGTTGGGCCACGGTTTGATTTCGAGCAGTTTGTCTGTGTCCTGCCCTAATTCGACAAGCTGCGGATTCTGCGGGGAGAACTTCGGCCACTTAAGGGCTTCCGTCGTCGGGTCTCCTTCCGCGGCAAAAGCAACGATGGCATCCGACATCAGGTCCGAAAGCCGTCGATCGTAGTCGGTGTACGTTCTGGTTTCCCTGTAGATGTTCAGCGAATCCAGCGTCTGCAGCCAGTACGGGACATCGGCGGTGTGATAGGCGCCGACGGTGGCCGGGTCATGGTCGGGAAACTTGATTCCCTGTGTGTACGGATGAACTCTCTCGAACAAGTACGAAAAAGCCGGCTCATCGCCATGCCCGGTCTGCAACTCCGCCCACACGAACATACTCAAACCCAGGGTGCTGTCACGAGCGACGTCACGAGCCGCTCGCCTGGCTTCCGCGTCGCTACTCGCCGGATAGAGGCGCAACAGTTCGTCTGCCTTGTCGCCATAGGCTTCCTGCAAAAAGCCCCGATACTGATCCAGGGTTTGCGCACCGCCTATCGCACTGAAGCCTTCGTCTCGCGTAAATCCGACCATGATCGGCACGTCAATCTGTTCGCCTCGCGCGAAAACCTCCGATGGTTCGTCCATCATGAAGTAGCCGTCGATGGTCGGGCCTACCCGAATGCTTCCGGAGCAGCCGAGCTGACAATCCTGTTGCTGCGCAAGAATCTTGTCAGCCGATATGTGCCGCAGCGCCTCGATGGAATCGACACCGAATGCTTCCTCGTACTGCAGCCCGGTTTGCTCGGCTTCTTTCAGAGTGCTGCGGAACCGGCCGACCACAGAGGATCCGCTCATGCCGACGATGCGATGAAACAAGCCCTTTGCGATCGGACTGACCTGCAGCGATGCAACAGAAGCCGAACCCGCCGACTGGCCCATGATCGTCACACGGCCCGGATCGCCACCGAACTTCCCGACGTTACGCTGGATCCACTCCAGCGCCGCAACCTGGTCGAGGAAGCCGTAGTTTCCCGACGCATGCTGCGGGGACTCGGCGGTCAACTCGGGATGCGCAAGGAAACCCAGCGCGCCGACGCGGTAAGAAATGCTGATGTACACGGCGCCTTTCTTTGCCAGGTTTTCGCCGGCGTAGTTACGCATCGCGGCAGAACCGATCGTAAACCCACCCCCGTAGATCCAGACGATGACCGGCAGATCGTCACCCGCGCCGGAATCGGCGGGAGCCCAGATGTTGAGATAAAGGCAATCCTCGCTGGTCGCTTCGTGACCGAAGTAGTGATTGATGTTGCTGCCGCGCAATGGCTGTATGCATTGCGGTGCAAATCTATCGGCATTGAATACACCGGACCAGGTCAGGCGCTGAGGCGGGCGCCACCGCAGGTCTCGCACCGGTGCCTGCGCAAACGGCACGCCAAGCCAGGCCCGCACTCCGGAGTCCAGCACCTTTCCGGCGATCAGCCCGCCGTCCGTTTCGACCGGATCGATGGGCTTCAACACCGTCGGCAAAGGCAGGCCGCTGGCGGACAAACTTGAGAGACCGGTAGCGGCCAGTAAGAGGAGCGACAATAGTCTGGAAAGCCTGTGTGTCATGTTTCGATACCTGTGCATGCAATTCGAACAACTGGGGATGATGGTTAAAGAGATTCCTGTATATAGGCGGCGTTGGTCTTTCTGGATCAGTGCCCGGGCTGGACTGGCCGACCGGCCTCCCCCTGCACGATGGCCAGTTCTTCTGCGGTAAGTTCTATCCGGTGCACGTCGCCAACGATGAAGACATAGGAGAAAACCCCGATCAGGGCGACAACGGCGATATAAGCGAGACCGCCGAAGAACGAACCCGTGGCACCGACGATGAAACCGATGACCATCGGTGTTGCGATGCCGGCGAGGTTTGCACAAAAGTTGAATATCCCGCCGGTCAAGCCGATGAGCTGCCTCGGCGCAACATCAGTAATCAGAGTCCAGCCGAGATTCACCATGCCCTGGCCGAAAAACGCCAGTGACATGATCGCGATGACCGCAGCATTGCTTTCGACGTAGTTGGCAAAGATGATCGTCGACGCCAGCAACAGTCCGAGAATGATCGGCAGTTTGCGGCCGATGTTGGCGGAGCCGGTCTTTGCCAGCAGGCGGTCCGAAACCTGGCCACCGATAAGGACGCCGACGGAGGCGGCGATGTACGGCATGACGGCAAAGAAGCCTACCTGCAGCCACTCCATCTGGCGTTCCGTCGCGAGGTAAGTCGGAAACCACGTCAGGAAGAAAACCAATGTGGAGTT
>Ga0299906_10001788_pt1 | contig 18209 bp, 17 predicted proteins | sample RVTome_14_FD_200259 | JGI IMG/M metagenome (GOLD analysis project Ga0299906, IMG submission 200259) | Soil microbial communities from uranium-contaminated site in the Upper Colorado River Basin, Wyoming, United States - RVT145D125 (version 2) ...
CGGCGCGCTTGGCGATAGCTCCGGGTACCAGAGGTCGAACCAGTCGTCGGCGGCGTAGCGCTCCTTGCGCACGCCGCGCGGCAGGCGCCTGACCGCGCCGATGCGCGTGCCCTCGTCGCGGGCGCGGGGCGAGCCGAGTCGCACGATGCGCAGCGCCATGGTTCGGACCTTCGGGCTCAGGCCGCTGCCGGCTGCACGCCGGCGAAGAGATAGCGCTCGAACCAGCGCGGAAAGGCGCGGGTCAGCGCCTTCGGTCCCTCGAGCGCAAGACCGCGGCGCTGCGCCTCGAGCCAGCCGAAGTCGCCACGCCACCAGCCGGCCAGCGCCGCGAGCGGCCCGGCGACGAGCACCTCGGGAAAACCGGGGTTGTGCGTGCAAAGCGAGACCTCGGCCGTGCGCAGCAGCAGCATGCGCGGTCCATGGCCTTTGATCTGGAAGCGCGCGACCAGCGGATGCTTCGGCAGCGTCGCCAAGTTCACGCGCCGTTGCAGGTCGACCAGCAGGGGCTGCAGGTCGATGTCTTCGCGCTCGGCGTGGCGCGGCAGCCAGCGCTGTCCCCAGGTGCCGAGCGCGGCAACGATGCCGGCGAGCTCCTGGCCCGCCTCGGTCAGGCGGTACGCGCCGCCCTCCTGCCGGACCGCTCCTGCTGCGATCAGGCCGTGCAGGCGCTCGGAGAGCATGGTGCGCGAGATGCGCGGGATGCCGCGGCGGATGTCGTTGAAGCGGCTGCTGCCGCAGAGCAGCTCGCGCACCACCAGGAGGGTCCAGCGCCCGCCCAGCGCCTCGTGCGCGCGCGCCACCGCGCAGAACTGTCCGTAGCCGCCCATGGCAGAAGCCTAGCAGGCCGCTGGACGCAGGGTGGTCCGAAAAGTGGACCGTTCCGGCAACAAGCCGCCTGGGCCGCCGCAAGCAGCGGCGGCCAGGACGGCCGGCCGGCAGGCAACCGCGAGAGGAGCGCTACTTGGCCCGGAAGTTCTCGTGGCAGCCGCCGCAGGCGCCGCCGACCGGGCCGAGCGCGGCCCCCAGCGTCTCCTGCGTCAGCGTCGGCGCGGCGGCGGCGAACGCTGCCGTCGCGTCCTGCAGCGCCTTGGCCTTGGCCTCGAACCCCGCCATGTCGGTCCAGATCTCCGCCTTGGCCTTCGAGGTGTCGGTCATCGAGCCTTCCGGAAAGCCCTCCGCGATCATGCGGCTCAGCGCCGCCAGCGCGTCCGCGTGGTGCTGCAGGCTGGCGCTGTCGAAGGCCATCTCGCCCTTCGCCATGGCGGCGATCGGGCCGATGTGCCAAGCATTGGCCTTCATGATGCCCTGCCGATAGGCGACCGCCTTGGCGGCAGCGTCCTGCGCCTGAGCCGCGACGGGCAGGGCCAGGGCAATCGCCATTGTGGCGGCCAGGGCCGCAGCGAACCGGGAACGGAGCATGGATCTCCTCCTGCGAGCTTTTTGTGGCCCTATCGTCGGGCAAGGCGCGCGGGGCTGTAAACGGCAATGGCATCACAACCACGTCATCCGGCCCGTCCCTTGTCGGGCGCGATGCGCTAAGCTCAGGCGATGCGAGTCCTGTCCTGCCTCGGCGCGGCGCTCCTTTTCGCACTTGCAGCACGGCCCGCCGCAGGGCAGACGCCGGTCGACCTCGAGCTGGTGCTGGCAGTCGACACCTCCTCCTCGGTCAACCGCGGCGAGTTCGACCTGCAGATGCGGGGACTGGCCGAGGCCTTCCGTGACCCCCGCGTGCAGAAGGCCATCGCCGCCGCGGGCGTGTTCGGCGTCGCGGTAGCGCTGGTGCAGTGGGCGGACAGCCGGCATCAGACCCTGTCGATCGACTGGCAGGTGGTGCGCACGCCGGAGGATGCCGCGGCGCTGGCTGCCCTTATCGATGCCACGCCGCGCTACGTGGTGGGCGGCGGGACGGCCATCGGCTCGGCCGTGATGTTCGCGCTCGACCTGCTGGCGACCAACGCCTACGTCGGGCAGCGCGGGGTGATCGACGTCTCGGGCGACGGCCGCGCCAACCAGGGCGAGCTGCCGACCAACGCGCGCGCCCGCGCCCTGGCGGAGGGGGTGACGGTCAACGGCCTGGCGATCCTCAACGAGGACCCGGCGCTCAACGTCTACTACCTGCAATACGTGATCGCCGGGCCGGGCGCCTTCGTGCTGGCCGCGCAGGACTACGAGGCCTTCGCCGACGCCATCGTCGAGAAGCTGGTGCGCGAGATCTCGGGTGCTCCAGTTGCAGGGATCAGGAATCAGGTATCAGGTATCAGGTTTCAGAACGCGGGCATGGATGCGGGCCAGAACGGCCTGGCTGAGCCCCATCTGATCCCTGATCCCTGATCCCTGTCCTCTGATGCTGAGCGTCATCGTCTGCACGCACGACCGCTGGCCGTTCCTGCAACGCTGCCTCGCCGGACTGGCCGCGCAGCAGTCGGCGCCCGGGCGTTTCGAGGTGCTGGTGGTGGACAACGCCTCGAGCGATGCCACGGCGACCGAGGCCAGCGCCTTCTGCGAGGCCCGCGCCGGCTTCCGCTACCTGCGCGAGGAGCGGCTCGGCCTTTCGGTGGCGCGCAACCGCGGCATGGACGAGGCGGCCGGCGCCTATCTCGCCTACATTGATGACGACGCCGTGCCCTATCCGGACTGGGTGGCGCGCCTGCTCGACGCCTTCGAGCGCAAGGACCTGCTGCCGCATGCGGTGGGCGGCGAGATCGAGCCGGAGTGGGGCGCGCCGCCGCCGCCCTGGCTGACGCCGATCCTGCGGCGTTTCCTCACCGCCGAGGTCGGCTGGTCGAAGCAGGCGATCTGGCTCGAGCGCCCGCAGTGGATCTGCGAGACCAACGCCGCCTACCGGCGCGACGTGCTGCGCCACTACGGCCGCTGGCCGGAGGACCTCGGGCGGCGCGGCAGCTCGCTGCTGTCGAACGAGAACATCGTCAACCAGCGCCTGCTGAGGGACGGCGGCCGCATCCTCTTCGACCCGGCGATCCGCGTGCGCCACCACATCCACGCCGAGCGCCTGACCGCCGCCTGGCTGTACCGCCGCGCTTTCTGGCAGGGCGTCTCCGAGGCGGTGGTGGCCAGGCGCTATCCCGAGGCGCTCAACCCGGAGCGCAAGCCGGAGGAGATGTTCTTCCCGGTCGGCCGCGGCGGGCTGCAGGCGCTGTTCGAGCGCGACGGCGACCCGGCCCACACCGAGCAGCGCTGCCTGAGGCTCTTCGACCTCGGCTTCCTTCTGCAGTGGTACGGCCTGGTCGAGGGGTAGGGGAGGTGTCGCAGGTGGCGCTTGTGGAGCACCGGCCAACGTCTTGCCTTTGCCCGGCGCTGCCAGTACATCGACCGCGCCGGCGGAGCGCCGCGCTTGCGCCGTCCCCATCGTCTAGAGGCCTAGGACACCAGCCTTTCACGTTGGTAACACGGGTTCGAATCCCGTTGGGGACGCCAGAAAGCCGGAGTCAGCGGGGGGGCAATCCACGAGGCAAACGCAAACAACTCCGCTTGCTCGGCGCAGCGGGCTTGCCGCCGCCGGCAAGTGCTGCTTGCGACCTCGCCGGCGGCTCGAACCGGCTGGGATACTCAGCTCATACTCGGCGCGGATCGATTGCGGTCCTGCCACAGTTCAAAGCCAGCCAGGAGCATCACCAACGCTCCAAGGACGATATGCCAGCTGCGGAGTGCGCCGACATACTCCAGCACGAAGGGCGATGCGATCATCCACGCGCCGCAGGCGAGCTCAATGAACTCCTCCCAGCGCTGGATCAACATGAGCTCCAACAGCGCCAGCGCACAGACCAGAACGCCGGTGAGTCCGGCGCTGATGAAGACCGCGGTCGTCGCGTCAGAGCTGGCGAACGCCGGAGACAGAATGATCAGCACGCCAATTGCCGCCGACAGAAAGTCCTCCCATCGTCGATGCTCGCTGTACCAGTGGGATTTCAGTGAATTGGCCATGGCAACTCCTCCTTGTGTCTGCCGCAGGCGCAGCCAAGTCGACGACGAGGAGTTGCCAGAAACTGCATGGCTGGCACTCCTCCCTTCTGGTGAAGCGCCTGCCCGATCGATTGCTTATCTGAAGTTATGGAAATCTTACGCCAGTGAGGCCAACCCGCCAAGTCTCCAAGGTCGGACAATCCTAAGATGCTGATAGTAAGTAATTAATTGATCGAGATCGGCGAATCATCCCGTTGCGGACGCCACCCAATCCTTCGGGCCTTGAGGCTTGGCTAGGCTACGCGCACTCGTTGCTAAGGTGCGGAATCCTGTGGGCCAGCTGGCTCGAGCCGAAGGGCGGTGTGATGAACCTGCAACCCCTGCAACGCTTCAACCGGACCTACGTCGGCGACTATCCCTTCCTGCAGCGCTTGAACGACGACTGGGGGCGGCGCCGGCCGCTGGCCGGGCTCAGCGTGCTGCACAACGTGCCGATCACCCGCGAGACCCTGCTCAAGCTGGAATCGCTGCTCCTGGGCGGGGCGGCGGTGACGGTCACGCACCTGCGCCTGCCGGGACTGCGCCCCCGGGAGGATTGCATCGCGGTGCTGAAAGACGCGGGCGTGGCCGTGGAGATCGACCACGACAGGATCGCCGGGCGCTTCGACTTCGCGCTCGACTGCTGCGCGCAGATCCCGGCGATGGCGGGGGTGGAGATCGCCCGGGGCTATGTCGAGCTGACGCAGTCGGGGACACCGGCCTACCGGGCGCTCCGGACCAGCTTGCCGATCTACAGCGTCGATGAATCGAAGCTGAAGTGCCTGGAGGGCATGTACGGCACCGGCGAGGCCTGCGTGCGCGCCATCAAGGAGTTCATCAAGCCGGAGCTGTCCGGCGAGAGGTTCCTGCTCATCGGCTTCGGCAAGGTCGGTCGCGGCATCGCCAAGCACCTGGCGGGCGCGGGCGCCCGGCTGGTGGTCTGCGACGTGAACCCCAGGGCGCGTGCGCAGGCCGAACGCCTGGGTCATGCGACGCTGGCCGGCGACAAGGGGCCGGCGCTGCGGGACGCAGTCAACGGCGCCTTCGCGGTGATCGCGGCGACCGGCGTCGAAGGCCTCGTGCAGCGACTGGTCCGGCCGGAGGAGATCGCTCCCAAGGTGCACCTGATCAACATGGGCGCCGACGATGAGTACGGCGAGGCCTTTCCGCAAAGGCGGATCGCCGGCGACAAGGCGCCGCTGAACTTCCTGCTGGAGGCGCCCACGGCGATGCACTTCATCGATCCGATCTTCGGCGCGCATAACCGCTGCTGCCTCGATATCCTGGAGGCGAAGGACAGCGGCTTCAGGCCGCTGCCGGCCGACCTGGACCTGCCGTGGGTGGAGGAGTGGAGCCGCCGCTACGGCATCGATGTCAGCGACATTCACGACTAGGAGCCTGTCTGAATAGTCGTGGTTGAATAGCGGCAAATCTGATTCATTGTGGTTATGAGCAAGCATTTTCGCCGCTGGAAGATCGACGAGGCGCAGCTTTTGCCGCCGTGCGTCGAGGATTATGTACCGAAGGGCCACCTGTCGCGGCTGATCGTGACGCTGGTGAGGGAGAGCCTGGACCTTTCGGCGATTGTGGCCAGCTACCGGAGCGGTCTGGGCCAGCCGCCGTTCGATCCTCGGATGATGACGGCGCTGCTTCTGCACGGCTATGCCAGCGGGGTGTACTCGTCGCGGCGGATCGCCAGGGCTGCGGTGGAGCGGGCGGACTGCATGATGATCGTGGCGGGGGATGCGCCGGACTTCCGCACGATCTCGGAGTTCCGCCGGCGGCACTTGAAGGCGCTGTCGGGTCTGTTTGTGCAGGTGCTGCAACTGGCCGAGAAGGCTGGGTTGGTGAAGCTGGGGCACGTGGCGCTGGACGGCACCAAGATCAAGGCGAATGCATCCAGGCACAAGGCGATGAGCTACGATCGGATGAAGAAGCGGGAAGCGGAGCTGAAGGCGGAGGTCGCGCGCTGGCTTGAGGCGGCGGAGGCGGCCGACGCGGAGGAGGACAGGCTGTACGGCGACAGGCGTGGCGACGAGCTGCCGGACTGGGTCGCCGACAAGCAGAAGCGGCTGGAGAAGATCCGAGAGGCCAAGGCGGCGCTGGAGGCGGAAGCCAAAGCCGCCGCCGAAGAGGAGATGCGCCGGCGTGCCGATGCCGAAGAGAAGCGCAAGGCGGAAGGGCGCAAGAAGCGCGGCAAGACGCCGGCGCCGCCGAAGATCGAGCCCGAGGGCAAGGCGCAGCGCAACTTCACCGATCCGCAGAGCCGCATTCTGAAGACCAAGGACGGCTACATCCAGGGCTACAACGCGCAGGCCGCTGTCGATGCCGAAGCCCAGATCATCGTGGCCCACGGCCTGACGCCCAGCACGAGCGACCAGGATCAACTCGCGGCGCTCATCGATGGGATCGAAGACAATCTCGGCCGCAAGCCCAGGGAAGCCTCAGCCGACGCCGGCTACCTGAGCGAGGCGAACCTTCAAGCCCTGGCCGATCGCGGGATTGGCGCTTACATCGCAACCGGGCGCGCCAAGCATCCCGGCGACGCCAAACGAAAGATCACCGGCCCGCTGGCAAAGGCCATGCGCAACAAGTTGAAGCGGGCCGGTTGGCGAAGTCGATACCGATTGCGAAAGCAAACCGTGGAGCCGGTGTTCGGACAGATCAAGCAAGCAAGGGGGTTCAGGCAGTTCCTGCTACGCGGCATCGAGAAAGTGACGGCCGAATGGGCGCTGATCTGCACCGCCCACAACCTCACAAAGCTCACGAGGGCGGCATGAACCGCCTGTCGTCCATCCAACAGCCCAATCCCAGAGCTATCTGGACGGGCTCCTAGAGGTCCGGCCGCATGCCGCATCTCACCACCGACGACGGCGTCGGGCTCTACTACGAGGAGGCCGGCAACGGGCTGCCGATCGTCTTCGTGCACGAGTTCGCCGGCGACCACCGCAGCTGGGAGCCGCAGCTGCGGCACTTCGCGCGGCGCTACCGCTGCATCGCCTACAATGCGCGGGGCTATCCGCCCTTCGACGTGCCGGAGGAGGTCGAGCGCTATTCGCAGGAGCGTGCGCGCGACGACGTCCGCGCCGTCATGGACGCGCTCGGCATCGAGCAGGCGCACATGGTCGGCAACTCCATGGGCTGCTTCGCTGCGCCGGCCCTACCGGCATCGCTTCAGTAGAAGCAGCCCGAGCAGGAAGGCGCGCTTTTCGGCGAGTCCTATGCTGGGGTCTGAAAGCTTCGCAACGGCGTCGCCCAGGTAGGCCGCGGTGTCTCCGGTGTCGGGATCGGCGGCGACGCTGGGCACCGCCATGCTGACCGCATTGACGTTGGGATTGTCCCTTTCCGCCCGACAATTGATCTGCCGGTAGTTCTTACCCTCGGCGTAGTACAGGTGCTTCGCACTGCCGGTGACGCGCACGGCAACCACCGTGCCTTCGTCCTTGTAAGTGACGGTGCATCCATGATCCTCGATCAGCCCGATGATGAAATCTTCGAAAAGCTGCGGCGCCCCTGTCGCCGCGGTCCAGTAGTCGTGAAAGGCCCGGCCCGCCACTTTGGTGCCCTCGAACTCGTGATCGTAGGTTATGCCGCCACCGTGGAACACCTTGAATACAGACATGACTTAGTCCTCCCATCTTGCGACTGACGTTGCAACTCTAGTCCGCTAGTCCGGAAAAGCGGACGAGATCGGCGAAGCTGTACCTTGGAGGCGACGAAGGACGCAGCCTGGGATCCGTCGACCAGCCGCTGCGGTCGGACGAGCGCAGGATCGACGGCTCGGCCGCCTCGACCGCCGCGTGGAGCGTCTCCATCACGATTCTGCTGCCCAGCGGCCCCAGCTTCGAACCCTGATTCCTGACCTGCGCTTCCTTCAGCACGTAGAACCAGAGCGGCGTGCACTCGATCGGCGCGGGTCCGGCTGGAGAACGCTCGCGCAGGACCTGACGCACCTCCGCGCTTTCACCGTCTAGGAGCTCCTGCTCGGAAAGCGGATCGAACTCCGGTCGTCCGCATCGGCGAAGCCTGTCGATGACTTGCACATGGACATGCTGGGCGCCGCTCAGTTCCAGGCTATGGCCCGACTGCAGCGTGCGTACGGCAAGGTTGGAGACCGCCCTGGTGCCTGGCGGCAAAGCCTGCGGCCTGATGTTCTTCAGCGGAAAGGCCAGCGTAGTGCCGATCCTGGCAGCGAAGATCGTGGGTTCGGCGGAACCCAGCTCGATGCCGAGCAGCCGTCTCCAGTCCGCAGTCCAATGACTGGTCAGGCGGGTGATGGGCTGCACCGCACTGTTGTAGGTATTGTCCCAGAAGGCATGGAGGTGCGCCCCCGGGTGCAAGGCGCTCCAGGAATAGCTGTTGCGCACCATCGCGTGACCGAAGCGGGCGCAAGCCCCGGCAAACTCGAGCGGCACCAGGAAGTCCTCGCCGTCGGTATGAATGACGGCGCGGCCATGCTCCATCACGTCCCGGTAGACCTCGTCGTCGATCACGCGGCTCGCATAGTCGTGCAGCACGACCGACTGGAAATGCAGTTGCGTGAGACGCTTCGCCTCGGGCTGGGCGTCGGTCACGCGGGAGACGGCATCGAAGAATCGCAGCAGCGCGACATGAGTCTGGGCCAGCGCGAGGTTGCTGTCGTTGCGCGTGTCGGCGATAAGCGGAACGCCGACTGCGGTCCGTGGGATGTCGCATGGCTGCCCGTCGGTCGTCGCACCGCATGCCAGTGACGCCGGGCTCCCGGACGCGAAGAGACTTTCGAGGTCCAGGGCCGCGCTGCGCTGGTTGATCGGCTCGCAAGGCGTTGGGCCTGGAGCCATCCAACTCAGATCATGGAAGATGAACTGGCCCAGGTAGGTGTAGCCGGCCGGGACCTCACCAACCGAGTCTGCGCAGTCGTTGAACGCCATGGCCCCGCCAAGCCGCTCCAGCAGGTCCCATGGGAGAGCGGTTGTGCCTGCCGCTCGCCCGAAGTACCGGCGGTACCGTCCGAAGCGCGGCGCCTGCGCCTGCAGCCCAGCGTTCATGCGAAGTCGGTCACCCTGCCGCCTTGTCCGCAGCAACTTACCAAGGTTACATAATGCCCCAAATGATCTCCGCGCATCTAGGCTCCTTCACAGCCAGCCACTTAATCTGGCGATGCAGGAATCAGCAGCGGGAGGCCGCATGCCCACGGTGACCACCGACGACGGCATCGGGCTCTACTTCGAGGAGGCCGGTAGCGGGCTGCCGATCGTCTTCGTGCACGAGTTCGCCGGCGACCATCGCAGCTGGGAGCCGCAGCTGCGCCACTTCGCCCGGCGCTACCGCTGCATCGCCTACAACGCGCGCGGCTACCCGCCCTCGGACGTGCCGGAGGAGGTCGAGCGCTACTCGCAGGAGCGGGCGCGCGACGACGTCCGCGCGGTGATGGATGCGCTCGGCATCGAGCAGGCGCACATGGTCGGCAATTCGATGGGCGGCTTCGCCGCGCTGCACTTCGGCCTCGCCTATCCCGAGCGCGCGCGCTCGCTGGTGGTGGCCGGCTGCGGCTACGGCGCGCATCCAGACCAGCGCGTCGCCTTCCAGGAGCAGGCGCGCACGCTTGCGCGCGACATGCTGGAGCAGGGGATGGCGCACGCCGCCGCCACCTACGGCCACTCGCCGGCGCGCCTGCAGTTGCGCGACAAGGACCCGCGCGGCTTCGCCGCCTTCCTCGCCGGCTTCGCCGAGCACTCGGCGCTGGGCTCGGCCAACACCATGCTGGGCTACCAGGCCCGGCGCCCCTCGCTCTACGACCTCAAGGACCGGCTCGCCGCGCTCGCCGTGCCGATGCTGATCGTCGCCGGCGACGAGGACGAGGCGGTGCTGGAGCCCTCGCTGATGCTGAAGCGGACCGTGCCGTCCTCGGCGCTGGCCGTCCTGCCGAAGAGCGGCCACCTGACCAACCTGGAGGAGCCGGCGCTGTTCAACCGCCTGGCCGAGGACTACTTCCGCCAGGTGGAGAGCGGCCGCTGGCGGGCGCGCAGCGGCGCCGGTTAGAGCACGATCTGATAGACCGGGCTTCTTGGCCCGTCCTTCGAGACGCGGTGCTTGTGCACCGCTCCTCAGGATGAGGTTGGTTGGTTTGTCGACAAGCAGGAAAACCTCATCCTGAGGAGCCCTGCGGAGCAGGGCGTCTCGAAGGATGGGCCACGCGCTCAATTCAACTCGATCCGATCGTGCTTTAGTCTCCGGTTCATGAATGCCCCGTCTTCCGACGCCCTGGCCCACCTGCGGGTGCTCGACCTGACGCGCGTGCGCGCCGGGCCCACCTGCGTGCGCCAGTTCGCCGACTGGGGCGCCGACGTGATCCGCATCGAGGCGGCGGGCGGCGACGACATGCTGGGCGACCGCATGGGCTCCGATGCGCAGAACCTGCACCGCAACAAGCGCTCGCTGACACTGAACCTGAAGGACCCGCGCGGCGTGGCGCTGCTGAAGCGCCTGGTCGCCGCTGCCGACGTGCTGGTGGAGAACTGGCGGCCGGCGGTGAAGCACCGCCTGGGCATCGACTACGCGACCCTGGCGGCGGTGAACCCGTGCCTGGTCTATGCCAGCATCTCCGGCTTCGGCGAGACCGGGCCCTACAGCGGCCGCGCCGGCTTCGACCAGGTGGCGCAGGGCATGGGCGGGCTCATGTGGGTCACCGGCAAGCCGGGCGAGGGCCCGATGCGGGCGGGCACCCCGGTGGCCGACCTCAGCGCCGGCCTGTTCGCCGCGCTCGGCATCCTGATCGCACTGCAGGAGCGCCAGCGCTCGGGCCGCGGCCAGTGGGTGCAGTGCTCGCTGCTGGCCGCCATGATCGCGATGATGGATTTCCAGGCGGCGCGCTGGCTGGACGAGGGCGTGGTGCCGCAGCAGGCGGGCAACGACCATCCGACCGCCATGCCGACCAGCGTCTACCCGACGGCCGACGGCTTCGTGAACATCGGCGCCGTCGGCAACGCCATCTTCACCCGTCTCTGCGAGGCGCTGGGCGCGCCGGAGCTGGCCAGCGCCCCGGACTACGCAACCGCGGCGCTCCGCTCGCGCAACCGCGCGGCGCTCAACGGCGCGATCGCCGCGCGCACCGCCCTTCTCGACACCACGACGGTAATCGAGCGGCTGAACGCCGCGGGCGTGCCCTGCGGGCCGATCTACCGCATGGACGAGGTCTTCGCCGACCCACAGGCGCGCCATCTGGGCATGGCGGTGGCGGTGCCCGATGGCGCCGGCGGCAGCCGCACGCTGGTCGGCCAGCCGGTCACGCTGTCGCGCACGCCGGCGCGCATGCGGCGCACCCAGGGGCCGGCCGGCGAGCACAGCGCGGCGATCCTGGGCGAGCTCGGGCTGACCGCGGATGAAATCGGCGCGTTGCGCGCCGACAAGGTGATCTGAGAGGGGAGTCGATGAGCGAAGGCAGGTTGCGGGTAGAGCGCGACGGCGCGGTGGGCCGGCTGGTGCTGGACAACCCGGCCCGGCTCAATGCGCTGAACGCCGCCATGTGGGCGGGGATCCCCTCGGCGGTCGCCGCCTTCGCCGCGGACGAGACGGTGCGCTGCATCGTGGTGCAGGGCGCCGGCGGCAAGGCCTTCTCGGTCGGCGCCGACATCTCGGAGTTCGACGCCAAGCGCGACAGCGCTGACCAGGTCGCCGCCTACGACGCCACGAACAGCGCCGCCTACCGGGCGCTGGCCACCGTGCCGAAGCCGGTGATCGCGCGGATCGAGGGCTTCTGCATCGGCGGCGGTCTGGCGATCGCGCTCTCCTGCGACCTGCGCTACTGCGAGAGCGGAGCGCGCTTTGCGATCCCGGCAGCGCGGCTCGGCCTCGGCTACGGCCCCGAGGGCACGCGCCGGCTGGTCGCCACCGTGGGCCAGGCGGCCGCGCGCGAGATCCTGTTCTCCGCGCGCCGCTACGACGCGGCCGCCGCGCTGGCGATGGGCCTGGTGAATGCGGTGCGGCCGGCAGCCGAGCTCGAGGTCTTCGTGCGGAGCGTCGCCGCCGAGCTCGCCGCCAACGCACCGCTGACCCTCGCGGCCGCCAAGGCGGTCATCAACGCGCTCGCCACCGGCGAGGGGACCCTGGCCGACGCCGAGGCCGCGGTGGCGCGCTGCATGGCGAGCGAGGACTACGCCGAGGGCCGCCGCGCCTTCCTGGAGAAGCGCAAGCCCGCCTTCAAGGGACGCTGAGCCACGATCCCGCTCTAGGACGACTGGCCGAGAGGGTCCATCTTGATCAGTGCATCGTTTACGATCACGAGCCGGAACCTGTCCGTGCGGCTGATTTCGTTGCCGGTATGCGCGCTCGGTCGCCACCAGCTGATGTCGACGACATAGCCGTCGCCGCGTACTTCGACGACCTCGATGCCGGTGATCCTCGCCTTCTGCGTGCCCCCGCCCTGGGAAATCAATCCTGGCTGGTCGAGCAGGATACGGTGCAGCCGATACTCCAGCTCCTCGGCGTTACCGGCGTACCAGGCTTCGAACTTGCCCTGCTCCAAGGCGAGCGCATGCTCGTCCGGCGACTCCGACGACTGGGAATTGGCGGGCGCGCCGGCGTCCGAGGATCGTTCCTCGCGCGCGCTCTCGTCGGCTTCGGCCTGCTCCTCCGGGGTGACCGCCGGGGCAGCTGACGGCCGTTCGCCCGCGACCAACTGGCCGCTGTCGGTATCCTCCACCCAGATGTAGTTGCGGCCCTGCCGCTCGGCGAGAACTCGGTATCGGTGCCCAGCCTCGGCTGCAAATTCGATCTCGAGCTCATATGTCATGTCTTCTTCGACACACACCCCGAGTCCGTAGCTTCCAGCAACGCAAAAATTCGCGTCAGGTGCCCGAGTGTATCGAACCTTGACCCTGTGCGGTCCGGGCAGGACTTCAACATCGGTGCCAAGATCACGGGGCCTTCCGTCGACAGAGAGCACGGAGGTCCGATGTTGGGGTACGGGGGCAGGGATGACCCAAACCACCATCACTGCGATCCCGTGACTCTCATGGCCATCGATGACGGCGACCTCCGTGTCCGGCAGGGCAGGGCCCTCGTACATCCGCGCCGTGCAAGCCGGCAGGAGCAGAGCAAGGCACAGGACGAGCCCGAGCAGGCGGCCTGACAGCGCGAGGTGCTGGTGGATTGGCAGTCTTGCAGCGCTACGCATGGCTTCGCTCCCTCAGGCCCGCGGAGAGAATCAGCGGCGGGTCAGGGTGACGGTCCGATCTGGCTCGTTGTTGTTGCCGGTGAAGAACTTCACGGTGAAGTGGGGGAAGATCCCTTCGACGTCGACTGTCGCGGCGGCAGCGCGCGCCGCTACCGGAAGCGAGGCGGAGAAGCGACCCTCGTCATCGACGTACCCCGTGGTCTCGCGCGTAACGCCCGCATAGAGCACGTAAACGGTGAGCGCGCCGTCCACGCTCGAGAGGGTTACCTTGCCATCCGGGAGGTCCACCTCGCCGTACCATGCGCCAGCCCAGGGCGGCGGGCCCTCGGGAGCGGGTGTCACGGTCGCCTGCAGCGCTGTCGATGCCGGCCCGAGATAGTCGACCTCGAGCAGCACGTCGTTCACGATGCGCAGCAGGAACGAGTCGGTGCGGGTTTGGTCGCAGCCGGGGAGTTCGACCTGCTTCGTGTAGGTGATGTTCGCGACCTGCCCATCGGCTTGCACGCCGGTCACCTCGACCTGGGCAATGCTCACCGACCGGGTAGGTGAGGCGCTGACAAAGCAGCCGCCCAGCAGCTCCTCGTCGCGGACGACCCGGTTCACCGCATCGCGCAGCGCGTCCTGGTTGCCGGCGTACCAGGCATCGAACTTGCCCTGCTCGGCCGCGAGCGCCGTCTGCTGCTCGGCCGCGCCGGCGTCGGGATTGCCCGGGGTCTCCCGTGCCGCCGCGCGAGCGGCTTCGGCCGCGGCCGCTTCCTCTGCCGCACGCTGCTGCGCCTCGGCGCGCCGGGCGAGGCAGCCGGCGTCGTCCGCTGCGCAGAGCGGCACCATCGTGATCTGCACGCTATCGGGATAGCCGCGCCGGCCGGTCGGGACCAGGGCCGTTGCCGGTTCGTAGCCGGCTTGGCGGCAGGAGAGAGTGAGGTCTGCGGCGCTCCTTTCGACAGAGACCTTGCCCGGGACCTGCACCGTCCACTGCCCCTGCTCGTTCGACAGCACGCAATCGGCCGTCGGCGGACCCGCCACCGTGAACTGGATGTCCTGCCGAGATTCGCGGGAGGGACCTAACGCGGCCGCCGCGCCGGCTACCACGGCCACTTCCGCGGCCGCCACGCCGACGCCTATCGCGGTGGCTTTCGCGACGGTCCCGACCAGCGCGGCCGTACCGATGTAGCCAGCAAGCTCGCAGCCGGCGAGCAGCGGCATGGCGCTCGCCGCCAGTCCGAATACGAGGAGCCGTGGGACGCGCCGGTTCAGCACTCGTCCTGCGCACGGCTGGCGTTGGGATGAGGTCGACATCGTCGGCTCTCCTGGCTCGCGCGCTCAGCCCTTGGCCGTCGCCGGGCCGAGGTAGTCGACCGCCAGCAGCACGTCGTTCACGATCCGCAGCAGGAACGAGTCGGTGCGGGTTTCCTGGCAGCCGGCGCCATCGCCCTGCTTGGTGTAGGTGATGTTGGCGACCTGCCCGTCGGCCTGCACGCCCGTCACCTCGACCTGGCCGATGCTCACCGGCCGGGTGGGTGCCGCGTTCGCGGCGCAGCCGCTCAGCAGCCCCTCGTCGCGGGCCACCCGGTTCACCGCAGTGCGCAGTGCCTCCTGGTTGCCGGCGTACCAGGCATCGAACTTGCCCTGCTCCTGCAGGAGCGTCGTGGTCCCACCCTGGGGCGGGGAGCCCGTGCCTTCCGCGCCAGCCGTGGCGCTGGCCGCCGCTCCCTGGCCGGTGGCCGTCGCGAGGCCGCCGCAGTTCTTCTGGGCCGCGGCTTCCTGGATCGCGATCGACTGGCCCTTGAGCTGGCCGATCTCCTTGTCATGACCGGGGGTGGCGAGGAACAGCAGCGCCGGCCAGAAGATAACGGCGCCAACGCCGATGGCGACGCCGTCCACGGTTCGCTGCGTGTCCTGCTTCTTCGAGAGCTCGCTGGTTCTGGCCGATATGACCTGGGCCTGGCTCGCCAACTGCTCGCAGCTGTAGCTGGAATACTGCGTCGGCGAGACGTAGGAGGCCGGGATGCTGCTGCTGCGCGATGTGCATCCGCTCAAGAGGAGCGAGAACGCAGCCGCGACCGCGATTGTCTGTCTCATGGCGATTTCCCTCTCGATTGACGACTGATCAGGCGCGGCGCATGAGCAGCGCCGGCCGAGTGGAGTCTCGGTCGCCGGCGTCAATCGCCTGTCCGCCGGAGCGGCTGCGGCGCGTCAGGACGGCGTCAAATCGACAACTGTCAGGGTCCCGGCCCCGATCGCGTGACGTGGATCGGCTGCCGGATGCGGCTTTCTGCAATGCAGCGAGGCTCAGCCGGCTGCGGTCAGCACCGGGTGCCGAGCGGACGCGGCGCTGGCCAGAGGTTCGAGAACGGGCCGCCGTTCATGGTGCGGCAACAGCGCCGCGAAGCGGCCCAGGCGGCGGTCCAACAGCGCGTGGTAGTGGGCCGGCAGGTCGCTCCGTCGTCCCTCGTGGAAGGCGCGAAAGCTCGCGTCCTTGGCGAGCATTGCCCGCAGGCGACGGAAGGCCGCCAGGTCCTGCCGCACTCCCAGCGTGCGCAGGCCGTTCACGAAGCGGATCGCCAGCGGCGCGCGAACAGACAAACGCCGCCAGAGCAGGCCCGGCGCCAGCATCGCCTCGTGCAATGCGATCAGGTGGTCGTAGTAGTCGACCGGATCGTAGTGCCGCGGGACGATGGCGAGATAGGGGTTGTAATAGAAGGCGAAGGGCATGGCAGCGAGAATGCGCCCTTCGCGCCGCCATTGGTCGTAAAGCGGTGTGCCGCCGAAGGGGCTCGGAATGTTGATGGCCGGCCAGACTTGCGGCAGGCGCCGGATGAACTCGATGGTCAGTGCCACGGGCTCGCTGCCCCGGTCGCCGTCGGCACCGAAGATGAAGTTGGCCTGCAGGCCGGGCACGTAGCGCCCAAGCTCCTGAAAGTGCGCCACCACCCGGTCGAGCTTCGCCCGTCCCTGGCTAGCCGTGTCTCCGGCCTTGTTGCCGTAGTCGATCCACGACTCGATACCCGGCGCGACGTAGAGGCAGTTGGTGCGCCGCAGCCGCGCCATGCGGGAACCCTTCAGGATGGAGAGCGAGCTTTCCATGAGGTAGGGACTGCGATCGCCGGGCGGCCGCGCCTCGAGCACAGCCATGGTCTGGTCGAAGCGCACGGCGAAGTTGGGGTCATGGAACACGATCGGCAGGCCCGGCCAGCGCCGCGCAATCTCTCGCAGGTCGCCCGCCAGCCGGTCGGGCGGCAGGGCGACGTAGCGACTGTTCCAGTCGACGCAGAAATTGCAGCTGTAGGGGCAGCCGACGCTGGAGAGGAGGGGCACGGAACTGGTGAGCAGCCGACGCCCGCGATGGAAGGAGGCAATCTCGATCTCCGGCGCGCGCTCGGCGACGGAGGGGAAGTCGACCAGTTGCCGACCGCTGGAGACCAGAGCCGGTGGATCGAAGCGGCCACGCAGGATGTCGTCGATCAGCGCCTTGTCGCAGTCGCGCACGGCGAAGTCGAAGAAGCGCAGGCAGTCCGTCGGGAAGGCGCGGGCGTGCGGCCCGCCGATCACCGTCAGCGTGCCCCGACGCCGGAAGATCTTTGCCAGCGCATAGGCCAGCGCGCTCGCCTGCGTGTAGGCGGCTATGAAGAGCACGTCGACCTCATCGGGAACGAGCTGCAGCGGGTCGTCCTGGCCCCAGTAGGTTGCGTAGTGCACCTCGTGGCCGAGCTCGCGGCACCAGACCGAGACCGCCTGGGGCGCCAGGCTCATGAACTGCTTGCGGAAATGGAGGCCGTAGAGCCGGCCCAGGGCCGAACGCGGCGGTGTGTCGACCAGCAGATCGATGATGGCGATCCTCATCTGGCTCCTCCCTATGGCTGCACAGCCTTCAGCGTGGCGGGAGGCCGTCAGCGTGCCGTCCTGCACGACGGCGCCGGCGCATCAATCCATCGTCAAAAAGCGCCTGTGAGGTTCAGCTCAGCAGGAGCGGCAGATAGGTGACCAGCGCGAGCACGCCCAGATAGAGCCCAGCGAACGGCAGGATGCTGCGGCTGATCGCCAGCAGCGGACGCTCGAAGCGGTAGCTGGCGAGGAAGAGGTTGAGGCCGATCGGTGGGGTGAGATAGCCGAGCTCGAGGTTGACGAGGAAGATCAGTGCCAGGTGCAGCGGCTCGATGCCGAAGTGCGTCGCCACCGGAATCATCAGCGGCACGACGATCACCGTCGCCGAGAAGATGTCCATGAGGCAGCCGACCGCCAGCAGGATCAGATTCAGCGCCAGCAGGAAAAGCCAGGGCGACTCGATGAGGCGGCCGATGGCTTCGGCGATGCTGTCGGGGATCTCGGCGTCGACGATCCAGTTGGTGAGTCCCAAGGCGGACGCGAGGATGATCAGGACGCCGCCGACCAGCGTGGCGCATTGCCGGGCCGCTTCCAGCAGGCCGCGGAGATTGAGCTCGCGATGCACGAAGAGCTGCACGGCGATCGCGTAGACGGCGGTGATCGCGGCGGCCTCGGCCAGCGTGCAGAAGCCGCCGAACAGCCCGGCCAGGGTGACGACCGGCAGAAACAGCTCCCAGCGGCAGTCCAGCATTGCCTGCCAGGCAGGGCGCCAGGCGAAGGCCTCCCGCCGGATGCCCGCGGCCCGCGCGCGCCGCACGCCGTAAACCGCGACGAAGAGCACGAGGCAGGCACCCGGCAGCAATCCGGCGAGGAAGAGATCGGGAATCGGGATGCGCGCGACCACCGCATAGACGATGACGGCGAGGCTCGGCGGGAACAGCAGCCCGATCGATCCGGTCGCCGTCAGCAGTCCGAGCGAGAATCTCTCGCCATAGCCCTGGCGCACCAGCACCGGCAGCAGCAGGCCGCCCAGCGCCAGGATGGTGACGCCCGACGCCCCGGTGAACGCGCTGAAGAATGCGCAGACCATGGCAGCGGCGATCGCCAGGCCGCCCGGCATCCAGCCGAACCAGGCGCGGAACAGCCGCACCAGGCGTTCGCTGGTGCCCGGTTGCGCCAGCACGTATCCGGTCAGCGCATAGAGCGGGATGGTAGGGATCGCCGGCGATCCGACGATGCGATGCATCTCGGCGGCGACGGCGGCGATGGG
>Ga0299906_10001790_pt1 | contig 18191 bp, 15 predicted proteins | sample RVTome_14_FD_200259 | JGI IMG/M metagenome (GOLD analysis project Ga0299906, IMG submission 200259) | Soil microbial communities from uranium-contaminated site in the Upper Colorado River Basin, Wyoming, United States - RVT145D125 (version 2) ...
AATCGAAGCGAGGCCTCCATGCCCGTCATCGCGTCGGGAGAGAATCCGCTTCGCTCCTCGCAGGCGATGCGGACCTCGTCGTCCCAGTCGAGCTCGTCGGGAGTGAAGGTGACGAGCCCTAGATCATGGGCTTCCTCGGGGCCGATGGGTCCGTGGTGAGTGCGAGCCTTCGCGAGCGCGCTCGGGTCGCCGAGGAAACGGCTCTCGAGCCGTGAGAGCCCGTTGGCCATCGGGAACCATCGGTGGTTCAGTGCACCGAGCGCGACGCGAGTCGGCCTCGCCGGGTCGGCGAGCATGTAGCTGCGATCCGCCGCGAGAGCGAGCTCGAAAAGCGTTCCCACGAAACACGATCCCGGCTCGATGAAGGCGAACAGACTCCGCGCCGTCTGGTCGATGCGTTTGAACGTGCGGCGGAGCTTCAGGAGGATTTCACGGACCAGCCAGTGGTCCGAATTCCGGTCCAGGACGCGATCGACTTCGAGCAAGGCTTCGGCGTCCCCCTGCGTGCGGAAGACCAGAAGACCGACGGTCGGGTGATTGAATCGGAGGTGAAGGATGGCGTCGTCGAGCTCCCGCGCCACGGCGAGCGGCCAGTAGGAAGACCCGACACCCTGGATTTCCTCCGGGGTCTGGGGCTGATACCCCTCCGGCCCACGCACCAGAATCTCCGCCTGGCGCTTTTCGGGATCGATGGTTATCCGAACGTGGGGATAGTCGAGTAAGGTCTCTGAATAAGCGGCACCCAAATGTTCGAGCGGGATTCCGTTTCCCTCTCCGCGCCGATTCGACCCGTCTGCCAGGGCTTTGATCCGTTCGCTCACGACCTCAGAGAACTTGCTGCGAGGCGCGATCGCATCTACCAGGTTCCAATCCACAGCGCGCTTGCCCTTGATTCCCTCGACCAGCGTCGAGAACACGTCCGCCCGGTCGCGACGTACCATCCTCTTGTCCACGAGGCGGGTGAGACCCCCGGTTCCGGGGAGCACGGCAAGGAGGGGAGCTTCCGGAAGGGCGACAGCGGCATTTCCATCATCGACCAGGAGAATCTCGTCTGCTGCGAGAGCTAGCTCATATCCACCTCCGGAGGCGATTCCGTTGAGTGCCGCCAGATACTTTTGGCCACTCTCATGGCTAGCCTCCTCGAGGCTCAATCGCGTCTCGTTTGTGAACTTGCAGAAATTGACCTTGAAGGGGTGCGTCGAGCTCGCGAGCATGTAAATATTGGCCCCGGCCGAGAACAGGCGGGCGCGTCCGCTGGTCAGAACGACTCCTTTGACTTGGGGGTACTCGAAGCGAAGGCGATCGACTGCGTCCGCGAGCTCGATGTCGACTCCAAGGTCGTAGCTATTCAGCTTGAGCTGATAGCCCGGTCGAAGCCCCCCATCCTCTCGAACGCTAAGGGTTAGCGTCGCCACTTCGCCATCGACCGTGAGGTTCCAGTGGCGGTATCGACTCGGGTGCGCCTCGAACAGGATCCGTTCCATGGACAAGCTCCTCCACAATGGTCCGCCGAATTCTGCATTATACTACTTGGTCATCGGACGATTCCAAGCATTATAATGCTCAATCAATGACACCCGGGCAGTTCCTTGCGCGTCTCGGGCGCCAGCTCCGAGAACGTCGTAAGCTCCGGGGCTTGAGCCAGGAGCAACTCGGTGAACTCTCGGGACTATCCACGAGGTACATCTCTCAAGTCGAGGCGGGCCGGGGCAATCTGTCGATACTCCGACTGCTCGAGCTCACGCGAGCCCTTGGCGTACCGCTCCACGAGACGCTGCAACCGGACAAGTGGCACCCAATTGTTGCGCTCATTGGGCTCCGCGGTGCCGGGAAGAGCACGGTCGGAAAGGATCTCTCGCGGCGGCTCGAGCGCCCGTTCGCAGAGCTCGACGGGCTCATCGAGGATGAGGTCGGCCTGGGCTTGGCGGAGATCTTCGCCATTCATGGGGAGAGCTACTATCGGCGACTCGAGCGCGAGGTCCTGACCCAATTCGTTGGTACTTCCGCCGTCCTGGCCACTGGAGGCAGCCTGGTGACCGACCGGACGACTTTTGACCTGCTGAAACAAAGCGCGGTTACGGTCTGGCTTCGCGCCCGACCCGAGCTTCATCTCGAGCGGGTCTCGGCGCAAGGGGACAAACGGCCGATGGCCGGACGTGCCGACCCGCTTGCGGATCTTAGATCCCTCCTAAAAGAGCGAGAACCGCTTTACGCCGAGGCCGATATCACAATCGATACTACCCATCTTTCGACGGCCGAGGTGGCGACTGAGGCGGTTCGTAGGCTCCAAGAGTTGGAGAGCTTACGATAAGATTCGAGCGAATGACGAAACTGGCGCTCCTTGTGGTGATTGGCGTTGTTACGCGTGCCGGTTCCGAGCCGCTTCCGCAAATCGAACCAGATGAGCTGCTCACCATTCCGCACATTCTGCGCACCCCCGTCATCTCCGGTTTCGCGCTGGCCCCCGATGGAAAACGGATCGCGTTGCACATATCCGTTCTCGGAACTGAAGCGATCTGGCTCCTGCCTGGGGACGGGACTCCCGGTGCCCCAATTCCGACGACGAAAGGAACCGCTGACCGTGATCCAGCCTGGTCGCCTGACGGACATAGGCTTGCCTTTGTCTCGAATCGTCACGGCGGTTGGAGGCTCTATGTCGCCGATGAGAAAGGGGCGAACGCCCGGCTTCTAGTTCGCCAGGAGAACGAAGCGAGGCACCCCCGATGGTCGCCCGATGGATCCACGATCGCCTACCTGTCCCGCGCCGACGGTGAGACAGGCTGGGATCTATGGGTAACACCCTCCGACGGCAGCACCGGCCCGAAGCAACTCACCCGTGTGCCTTTCGACGAGGAGGACCCGCGTTGGTCTCCTGACGGGGAACGGATCGCAGTCAGCCTGGGAGGAGGCCGGCATCGGAGCCGGCGAATCGGAATCGTCGCTGTCCGAAGCGGAGAGATATCTGAACCTCTAGCCGACCACGGGGAAGCTGACAGCTTTGGAGCGCGCTGGTCGCCCGACGGCAAGAAGATGGTCTTCGTTTCCGACGAGCCTGGGCACAAGACCGTCTATCTGTTGTCTACCCATGGCGGCGCCGCAGAGCGCGTGCTGACCTCCCCTTACGAACTGACCGAACCGGAGTTTAGCCCCGACGGCAGATCCGTTGCCTATCTGGAGAACCAGGACGGCGACACGAAGCTGTGGATCCACGATTTCGAGACCGGGCGGCAACGAACGCTGTCGCTCAGAAACGGAACCCATAGACATCCGGTTTGGAGGCCTGACGGAAAGGCGCTACTGAGCCTGTTCGAGGCCTGGAACTATTCGCGGGACGTCTGGGTCTACCCTCTGGAAGGCGGCAGGGAAAGAGCGAGTGACACGCTCCCTTCGGACCTCGATGTTCGGAAGATGGCTCGACCCGAGCTCTTGCGCTTCCCTAGCTTCGATTCGCGGGAGATCACCGGATATCTGTATGTCCCTGAGCTCGCGACCGCCGACAAGCCGGTTCCGCTTCTCGTAACACCTCACGGCGGCCCTACCTCGGAGTGGCAGAACAGTTGGCACCCGTTTGTTCAGCTGCTCGTTCAACGCGGCTACGCGGTTTTTGCGCCCAACGTTCGGGGTTCGAGCGGTTACGGCCGGGAGTTCGAGAACCTGAACGATGGCGACTGGGGTCGGGGCGATCTCGAGGACCTCATCACCGGAACCAGACGCGTGATGGAGCGCCCCGAGATCCGAGACGACCGGGCGGCAATCTGGGGAGTGAGCTACGGCGGCTTTCTCACGCTCGCCGCCATCACTCGATATCCAGATTTCTTCGCTTGTGCCATCGAAGCGCTGGGAATGCCGGACCTCGAGAGCCTCTATCGCGAGACGACCGAAGAGGGCAGGGCCTACCTGGAGCGCGAGATCGGCCCCCTACGAGGGAACCTTACTCTGTATCGTGAGCTCTCGCCCTTGAGTAGCGTGAGCCGAGCCCGAACTCCCCTCCTGTCGTTTCACGGGGAGATCTATCCCCTCGTTCCCTACTCGACGAAGCGATCATTCTTCGATGCTTTACGCCAGCGACCCGACTACCGGCTTCAAGAGTACATCTTCAAGGGTGAAGAAGCACGAGCGACCTATCGGCACGATCTCCATCCCGAGGCGGCCTGGGCCTATGTGGAAAAAATCCTGGAGTTTCTGGAAATCTACCTGTGAGGCACCCGGCCCGACATTTCGTCTTCGATTTCGACAGCACCCTCGTACAGGTTGAATCGCTTCCTGAGCTCGCGCGCATCTCCCTCAAGCATCACCCCGAACGAGCCGAGAGATTGCACGAGGTGGAGCGCATCACCGAGCTCACGGCTACCGGCAAGATGTCGATGGCGGAAGGTATCGCCCTTCGTATCGAGCTTGCGAGCGCCCATAGAAAGCACATCGATAGCCTCATCCGCGTGCTGAAGCGCTCGCTCACACCATCGGTCAAAAGGAACCGATTGTTCTTCAAGAGCTACCGAAACCATATCTATGTGCTCTCGAACGGGTTTCAGGAGTTCATCGGGCCGGTGCTGGAGACGCTCGGCCTCAATTCTCATCACCTGTTCGCCAACTCCCTCGTCTTCGACGACCGGGGCTACGTCGTTGGATTCGATTCACGAAACCCACTCGTACATCAAGACGGGAAGGCCCGTGTACTGCGGAGCCTGCAACTGGTGGGGGAATGCCTCGTCATCGGGGACGGCTATAGCGACGTGCAAATGAAGGAGGCCGGTCTGGCGACTCGTTTCTACGCCTTCACCGAGAACGTGCGCCGGGAATCCGTGGTCGAATTGGCCGACCACGTCTTGCCGAGCTTGGACGAGCTTCTCTACCTCCTTGCACTTCCCATGCCCGGTTCCTACCCGCGCTCCCGGATGCGGGTTCTTCTTCTCGAGGGAATCCACCCGGCCGCCGTCGAATACCTGGAGAAGGAAGGATACACCGTTCGGGCGGTGGCAGCGAGCTTGGACGAAGAGGCGCTTCTCCACGAGCTCCAAGGGATCACCCTCCTCGGCATCCGATCCAGAACACAGATCAACCGGCGGATCCTCGAGTCCGCATCCGAGCTCAAGGCAATCGGAGCGTTCTGCATCGGCACCAATCAAGTTGATTTGGAGGCTTGCTCGGACCATGGGGTGATCGTCTTCAACGCTCCCTACGCCAACACCCGAAGCGTGGTCGAGCTCGCCATCGGCGAGATCCTGGCTCTGGCCAGACGGGTGCTCGACAAAGCAACCGACCTCCATCGGGGGATCTGGGACAAGTCCGCGAACGGAGCGTTCGAAATTCGAGGCAAGAAACTCGGTATCGTGGGATACGGGAATATCGGCTCCCAGTTGTCGGTCCTTGCCGAAGCGCTCGGTATGGACGTCCACTATTTCGACATCGTAGAGAAGCTCCCCCTGGGGAACGCCACCAAATGCTCGTCTCTCAAGGATCTCTTGAAGCGCGCGGACATCATTTCGGTACATGTGGACGGCAACCCGCGCAATCACCACCTGTTTGGAGAGCCCGAGTTTCGCTCCATGAAGGACGGAGCTCTCTTCCTGAATCTGTCGCGGGGCCTCGTAGTGGACATCGAGGCGCTCGCGAAGGCGGTGCGAAGCGGAAAACTGGGCGGCGCCGCGATCGACGTTTTTCCCAAGGAGCCAAGTGGCAACGGGCAACCGTTCGCCTCACCTTTGGCCGGTCTTCCCAACGTGATTCTCACCCCTCATATTGGGGGAAGCACCAGGGAAGCGCAGCGAAGCATCGCTGATTTCGTCTCAGGAGCATTAGTCTCGTTCGTAAACACCGGGAACTCCTTTGGAAGTGTTAACTTCCCTGGTGTTCAGCTCCCCGATCTCAGGCGAGCACATCGTTTCATACACATTCACGCCAACGAGCCCGGTGTTCTGGCAGCGATCAACGCCGTGATGGCTGAACACGGAATCAACATTCTCGGCCAGTACCTCAAAACGAACGAACGGATCGGATACGTGATCACTGACGTGAGCAGGAAGTACCAGCCAAATGTCGTCGAGGCCCTCGCAAGGGTTCCTCGCACCATCAAGTTCCGTGTGCTCTATTGAGAGATAGCAGACCGGTCCCCCGGGTGACTTACCATCCGACCATGGGCGAGCTTGCACGGCGGAAGTCACCGGAGAATTTCGTCTATAGAGCTCATGGGAGAACCACGGTACGTCCCGGAAGGTGGGGCACTCGTGGAAGTGTCGAACAGGACCATCCAGGGTCGATTTCTTCTTCGACCTTCCCCCGAGCTGAATGAAATCATCATCGGTGTGTTGGGTCGGGCCCAGCGCCGGTTCGGTATTCCGATCTTCGCGTTTCAGTTCCTCTCCGACCACTATCACATGCTCGTTTGGGCAGCGGACGCCCTCCAGCTCGCGCGTTTCATGGAGTACTTCGGCGGAAACCTGGCTCGCGAGGCCGGACGAGCTTCGGCCTGGAGCGGAAATTTCTGGGGCCGTCGATACCACAGCGCCGTGGTGAGTAACGATGGCCAAAGTGAGCTTGATCGACTTCGCTATATCATTTCGAACGGTTGCAAGGAAGGACTCGTCGCTAGCCCACTCGACTGGCCGGGAGTCAGCTCAACGGCCGCGCTGCTCGACGGAACAATGCTTCTTCGCGGTAAATGGTTCAACCGCACCCGGGAGTACCGCGCGCGACATGCGGGGCTGAGGCAAACGATTGCCGAAGACGAAGAGGTCCAGCTATCGGTGCTCCCGAGTCTGGCTCAGGTGGATCGCACAGAGTTCCGGCAAACTATCGCGTCCGTCGTCGAGCAGATCGAGCACGACACATCTCAAATGCACAGAGCCAGGGGCACGAAGCCCGCAGGGCGGAATTGGGTCATGAGGCAGAAGCCCCACCGAGTGCCAGGAGCCCTGAAGAGATCTCCGGCGAAGAAGTTCCTGGCGGCTTTCCGACAGAGTATTGCAGAGCTGCGTAGAGCATACCGGGAGTTCGTCGTAGCCTATCGCGAAGCCTCGGTTCGCCTGAGGTCCGGCGACCGCACGGTCGAGTTTCCACCCGGCTGCTTTCCCCCAAGATTGCCGTTTGTTCGCGCCGGACCGTAAGCAGAAGAAAATGGACGGTTCCCTCGGCGACGAGCTTGGCGGGAAACTCGTTTTCTGTCGTTTCTCCTTCCGGGAGGCCATCGATGGTGTAGATTCCTCCAAATGGAGCGCGAAGAGTACCAGAGGTTGTTCGATCTGGAGAACGAGCTCTGGTGGTTTCTGGGCATGCGCTGCATTTCCAGCGCCCTCCTCGATAGATATCTGCCCGGGAGGCAATCCGAACGCTCGATACTCGACGCCGGCTGTGGCACAGGCGGCATGCTTGAGACTCTTTGTGTTTACGGGCAAACCGTTGCCATGGATGCTTCGACCCCGGCTCTTGGGTTCGCGAGCAAGAGAGCTGCCGCCCCGCTCATTCAAGCCGACGTGTGCCGGCTGCCGTTTGCCTCAAAGACCTTTGATCTGGTGACTTCCTTTGATGTCATTTACCACAGTGGCGTCTCGAGCGACGATGAGGCCCTCCTCGAAATGGCCAGAGTGCTGCGCCCCCACGGTCTCCTCCTGCTGAGAGTCCCGGCATTGAATCTGTTTCGTGGCAGGCACGACATCGCCGTTCATACCCGACGTCGATATAAGAGACGAGAGCTCGAGGAGAAGCTGAAGCAAGCCGGTTTCGCCCCTGAATTCGTTTCTTATCTGAACTGCGTTCTTCTTCCGCTCGCAGTTCTGCGACGAGGAGTCGACCGTTTGTTTCGTCCCGCATACCATGGCTCTGAAGTCGAGCCGGTTTCAAGTTGGCTCAACCAATCGCTCCTTTGGATCTTGATGTTAGAAGCGAAGTGGATCCGTTCCGGAACGCTCCCATTCGGACTGTCGCTGGTCGCCGTGGGGCGAAAGCATTCCACCGCATCCGACGGTTGAAGCCAGGTCGCGGCCGCTCTTCACACGGTCACGCGCAACATTTGAATGTGCCTCTTTTTTGAATGTGGGACGTGTAGTCTCGGTGCTGGAAGCGCTCCGGTGTTAGGCCAGTGAGGTCGCGGAAGTCCCGAACGAAATGTGCCTGGTCGAAGTACCCCGCGTCTACTGCGAGCCTGGCCCAGTCGACGCGGCATCTCTCATATGAGACTTGTTCCAACCCCCACAGTACGTGGCGCAGCCGAATGATACGCGAGAAAACCTTCACACCCACTCCGACGTGGAAATCGAAGAGGCGGGTTAGGTGCTGGCGTGTCAGTCCGAGAGTGGAGCTCAATCGTTCCACGGAAAATGACCCTCTGGAGAGCTCTATACGGCTCACGGCCTCGCGGACCCTACGTTCGGGAGGCGAGCTCCCCGGGATTCGTCCGGCCAGAAGTCGCTTCAGAAGCAGGACTCGGCTCGGAGCGGTCTCCGTTCCCTTGAGACGTTCCGTCCATTCGGATGCCACCTGAGAAGGCCAGATCGAACCCAAATCCACGCGATTGTCTGACAACTCGCGCATGGAGGTGCCGAACAGCGGCTGAGCGCCGCCCGGGTGGAATCGGATGGCGACGTAGTCGCACGTTCGCGACGGCTTGACGACTACCGGCGCGGTCATGGTGCCCACTACGAAAGCCGCCATCGGGGGGCAGGGGGCGGCGAGGTCGAAAATGATGTCGACGGCGCCGTCGGGAAGGACTCGGGTTTCGAGTCCGGGCCGACCGACTCGGGTCCAGAAGCAGTCGACGAAAGGTTTCAGCGCCTCGGAAGGTGGGTATTCGCGATACTCGCCGCTCACACCGGTACCTGGTTTGCGGCGTGATACGAGCTTCGGACCAGGGGGCCGGCCTCCACATGGCGAAACCCGATTTCCCTCCCGCGCCGAGCGAGCTCGCGGAACTCATCCGGATGGACGAACCGCACCACGGGCAGGTGCTCGGGCGTCGGCTGGAGATATTGCCCCAGGGTGAGTACGTCGACTGCCGCATCCGACGCCAGCTCCCGCATCACCGCCACCACCTCGGCCGTGCTCTCGCCGAGCCCGAGCATCATCCCGGTCTTGCTCACGGTTCCGGGAACGATCTCCTTCACCCTTCTCAGAAGCTCGACGGACTGGGCGAAGTTCGCGCCGGGTCGCACCCGTTTGTAGAGACGCGGCACCGTCTCCACATTGTGGTTGAGGATATCGGGCCGGGCCGTCAAAACCGCCTCGAGAGACGCGCGGGAACCCTTGAAGTCGGGGATGAGGACCTCGATGGTGGTTTCCGGGCATCGGCTACGGATGGCCTCGATGGTCGCGGCGAATATCGCGGCCCCGCCGTCTCCGAGCTCGTCGCGATTCACCGAAGTCACCACCGCATGCGCCAGACCCATAGCCGAGACCGCCTCCGCTACCCGCGCCGGCTCCTCACGGTCGAGGTACCGAGGGAGTCCGGTCTTTACCGCGCAGAAGCCGCATGCACGCGTGCAAACGTCTCCCAGGATCATGAAGGTCGCCGTCCCTTGCCCCCAGCACTCCGCGACGTTCGGGCATCGAGCCTCCTCGCAAACCGTATTCAGCGAGAGCCCGCGGAGAATTCCCTTGAGGCGGAAGTAATTCTCTCCACTCGGGAGACGCACCTTGAGCCATTCGGGGCGTGGGGCTCGAGTCACGGTGGCCATCGCGGGGATTGTAGCTCGCTCTACAGAATCTTCTCGTCCCAGCCTTCGAGCCTACGCTTGACGTCGGCCATGAACTGGTCGGCGAGGGCGCCGTCGACCAGGCGGTGATCGAACGACAGGGCCAGATATACCATCGAGCGAACCGCGATGGCGTCGTTGACCACCACCGGCCGCTTGTGGATTCCGCCCACGCCCAGAATCGCCACCTGGGGCTGGTTGATGATCGGGGTTCCGAAGAGAGAGCCGTAGGGGCCAGGATTGGTCAGGGTGAAGGTCCCACCCTGGACCTCCTCGGGCTTGAGCTTCTTCCCTCTCGCGCGCTCGCCGAGATCGCTCACCGCACGGGCGAGTCCGAGGAAACTCTTCTCGTCGGCATGATGAACCACGGGAACGATGAGGCCCCCTTCGAGGGCAACCGCCACCCCGATGTTGTAGTCCTTCCGATAGAGAATCTTGTCGCCCTCGATCGAAGCGTTCAACGCGGGAAAGGATTTCAGGGCCGAAGTCACCGCACGGATGAAAAACGGCGTATAGGTGAGCTTCACGCCCTCCTCTTTTTCGAACGTCCTCTTCAGCGACTCTCGCGCTTGCACGATGCGGCTCACGTCGGCCTCGAACACCGTGGTCACGTGAGCCGAGGTCCTCCGGGACAGAATCATATGCTCCGCAATAGACTTCCTCATGGCGCTCATCGGGGCGATCTCGGCCCGCCCCGGAGGCGTCGCCGCCACGGCAGGCGCGGCGGCCGCGGACGCTCTTGGCATCTGGGCAGTGGGCGCGGACGCCGGAGCCCGCCGCGATTCGAGGTGCTTCACCACGTCCTGCTTCGTGACCCGTCCGCCCTGTCCGCTGCCCGAAATTCTCAGGAGATCGATCTCGTGCTCCCGCGCCATCTTCCGCACGAGGGGCGAGCTCCGCGGGCCTCGTTCCGACGTCGTCGCGGGAGACGGAGGGGATGGCGGAGGCGCGGGCGACGGCGGAGCTTGGCGCGGCGCCTCGGTGCGAGCTTCAGCAACCTTCTCCCCGATGACCGCGACCACGGTATTGATGGGAACCGTCTGGCCTTCACCCACCCGAATCTCGCTCAAGATCCCCGAAGCCGGTGAGGGGATCTCGGTGTCCACTTTGTCGGTCGAGATCTCGAAGAGGGGCTCGTCTCGTTCGACCCGATCGCCGACCTTCTTGTGCCACTTGGTGACGGTCCCCTCGGCGATGCTCTCGCCCATCTGCGGCATGATGACGTCGATCATGTGGCGCTTCCTCTCCTTCCCAGAAGTCTCTCAATAGGCGGCGAGACGCCGCGCCGCGCGCACCACGTCCTCGGCTCGGGGGATGAACGCATCCTCGAGAGCCGCCGCGTAGGGAACCGGCGTATCCGGCGCCGTCACCCTCACGATCGGTCCGTCGAGGTCATCGAACGCCTCGTCGGCAACGATAGCCGCGATCTCGCCCGCCATCCCGCCAGTGCGGGTGTCCTCGTGCAGGATCATCACCTTGTTGACCCGGCGAACCGATTCGAGAATGCACTCCTTGTCCAGAGGCACGAGGCTTCTCAGGTCGATGACCTCGAGCTCGATCCCCTCTTTCGCCAGGATCTCCGCGGCTTCGAGCGCGACGTAGAGCATGGCCGAATAGGTGACGACCACGATGTTCTCCCCGCGCCGGCGCACGATGGCCTTCCCGATGGGAACGATTTCCTCTCGAGATTCGAGCTCGGCTGACGACGCCTTGACGTGACGGTAGAGCTTCTTGTGCTCCAGGTAGAGAACCGGGTCCTCGTCCCGGATCGCCGCCTTCAGGAGGCCGCGGGCGTCGGCCACGGTGGCCGGCGCCACCACCTTGATCCCCGGAGTGTGGACGAAGTGCATCTCCGGGTTCTGGGAGTGAAACGGGCCCGCCCGAACTCCGCCCCCCGAAGGACCCCGCATCACGATCGGCACTCCCGCCCCCCATCGGTAACGGCTCTTCGCGGCGAAGTTGGTGATCATGTTGAACGCGTTCGCGATGAAATCGATGAACTGAAACTCCACGATCGGACGAAGCCCGTTGAACGCGGCGCCGATGGCGACGCCGGTATAGCCCTCCTCGCTGATCGGGGTGTCGATAACTCGATCCTTGCCGAACTTCTCGAGAAAGCCGGCCGTGACCTTGAACGCCCCGCCATAGAGACCCACGTCCTCCCCGAGCAATATCACGCGCGGGTCGCGCTCCATCTCCTCCCACATGGCTTGGCGGATGGCCTCGAGATAAGTGACTTCTGTCATCGTCGCCTCAGGACACCCGATGGAACAGCCCGTCCTCGAGGGCGAGCGCGCTCGGGAAAGGCGCGGCATCGGCCGCCCGCAGCGCGTCCGAGACCGCCTCGTCGGCGCGGGCGGAAAGCGCGGTGCGCTCCGCTTCCGAGAGCCAGTCTTGCTGCAACAAGAACCGCTCGAACCGCCAGAGGGGATTCGCGTCCACGTCGGTCTCGTTCTCGGAGCGCGTCGGGTCGAGACGGGCCGCTTCGCCGAAGGGAGCGGGGACGGCGTCGTCGTTGCCAAAGTATCGCGTCGAGCTTCGAAGCGGCGCCTCGATGAGCGTCGGGCCCTCGCCGGTTTTCGCCCGATCCATCGCGGTCTCGACGACCTGCACGACCTGCAGAAGGTCGCTGCCGTCCACCGGAAGCGACGTGAGGCCGTAGCCCCGAGCCCGCTCGTAGAGCTGCGATACTTCGGAGCCCCCGAGCGGCCCGCCGGTCCTGCCTGCCGAGGGAAACCGAACCACCACGACCACCAGTGGCGTCTTTCGCACGGCGGCGAAGTTCAGCCCCTCGTGAAAATCCCCGGTGGCGACCGCCTCATCGGACACGAGAGCGATCGCCACCCGGTCCTGGCGCTGAAGGAGCGCGGAGAACGCCATCCCCGCCATCACGCTCACGTGGGCGGCGGCATGCCCGGTGGTGGCGACGATCCCGCGGTCGAGGTCGCCGAAGTGGCGAATTCCGCCCCGGCCTCTGCTCGGCTCCGCCCCTTTTCCCAGAAACTCCAGGACGATCTCGGTGGGTTTGACGCCCCGGAGCAGAAGGGCACCAGTCGTCGGGAGTGAGGAGGCGAGGACGTCCTTGGGCGTGGGCACGAAAGCGGCCCCGACCGAGACGGCCTCGAGCCCCGAACGAAGACCGAGCGGGAAAGAGAGCCGCGCTTCGCGATGAAGCCGCGCGAGGGACTCCTCGAGCTTGCGAGTGAGGATCATGTAGAAGAGGAGCTCGTGAAGCTGCCGCTTGCCGAGACTCATGGGAGGGCGCCGCTCAGGAGATCCGCTTCCGCGACCGGCCTCATCGTTCTCGCGAATACCGATCCGAAGGAAGTAGAAAGCTCCTCCCGGACGCGATCCGGCGAGATCGGGGCCTCGAGAACGCATGCCATCGAGCTGACGCTGCGGCCCGCGATGCCACAGGGCACGATACGGCGAAAGTAGTCGAGGTCGGTGGTCACGTTGAGGGCGAAGCCGTGGGACGTCACCCATCTCGAGACCCGGACTCCGATGGCCGCGATCTTTCCGCCGGGATGCCAGACGCCGGTGTAGCCCGCTTCGCGGCTGGCCTCGATTCCGAAGCGCCGGAGCGCGAGGATGAGCACCTCCTCGAGGCCGCGAAGATAGGCGTGGACGTCCGCGGTCCACCTCCTGAGATCCAGGATGGGATAGCCGACGACCTGCCCGGGGCCGTGAAAGGTGATGTCACCGCCGCGGTCGGTTTCGACGAAGCGCGCGTCGAGGGCTCTGAGCGCGTCGTCGCCGATGAGGAAATGATCCCGCTTCCCCGAGCGGCCGAGGGTGTAGGTGGGAGGATGCTCGACGAAGAGAAGAACGTCGGGGATGTCGTCTCGCTGCCGCATCTCCACGAGGCGGCGTTGAAGCTCCCAGGTCTCGAGATAGTCTCTCCGTCCGAGATCGACGCGCCAGCAGCAATCAGACATGAATGGGAAGCCCGACGGCGCCGTGGGCTGCCTCCATGACCGCTTCCGACAGGGTGGGATGAGCGTGCACCGACCTCATGAGCGACTCCGCGGTGGCCTCGTGGGTCAGCGCCACGACCGCCTCGGCGATGAGATCGGTGGCATGCGGGCCAACGATATGAACCCCCAGGAGCTCATCATAACTCGCCTCGCTCACGACTTTGACGAAGCCTTCGTTCTCGCCCAGGATGCTCGCCTTGCTGCTGGCGGCGAACGGGAACTTGCCGACCCGGACGTCGTATCCGCGAGCCCGGGCCTTCGCTTCCGTCAGCCCCACGCTCGCCACCTCGGGCGCGCAATAGGTCGCGTTCGGAATGTGATCGTAATTCAGCGGATGCGCCGGTTTTCCCGCGATCCGTTCGACCGCGAGGAGCGCTTCCGCCGAAGCGACGTGGGCGAGCTGCTGCGTCGCCACGACGTCGCCGATGGCGTAGACCCCTTCCGCGCTCGTCTCCATAAACTCGTCGACCGGGATCGCGCCGCCCTTCGACTTGTCGGGCTCGAGGCCGACGGTCTCGAGGCCGATCCCCTCGGTACGGGGCATCCGCCCGACCGCAACCAGGACCTTGTCCACGACCCGCTCCCCGCTCGAATCGTCCGGAAGCCGAAATCGCAGGGAGATCCCGTCCTCCGCCGGGGTGGCCGATTCGACCCGAGTGCCCGTGAGGATTTCGATGCCTCGTTTGCGAAACGACCGGAGCACGGTCTCGGATACCTCCTCGTCCTCCAGGGGAAGGACCCGGGGTAGAAGCTCGACGACGACCACCTTCGTCCCGAAGCTCGCGAACATCGAGGCGAACTCGGCCCCGACGGCTCCCGCGCCGATGATCGCGATTCGCTCTGGGCGGGCCGGGAGCGAGAGCATCTCGGTGTTGGTGAGGATCCGCTCGCCATCGATGGCGAGGCCGGGAACGCTCCGCGGCGACGAGCCGGTGGCGACGACGATATTTCGGGCCTGAAACATCCTCGTCCCTTCCGGCGTCGCCACTTCGATCCGGCCCCGACCGGCGAGTTTTCCGAACCCTTGTACACTTACCACCCGATTGTTTCGAAGGAGCATCGAAATTCCGGCGGCGAGCTTCCGGACGACCTTTTCCTTCCTCTTGAGCATGGCGGACCAGTCAAGCCGGATGCTTTCGACGATGATGCCGTGCTCGCGCGCGCGGCGGATCCGATCGACGAGCTCCGCGGTGTAGAGAAACGCCTTGCTCGGAATACACCCCACGTGCAGGCAGGTGCCTCCAAAATAAGCATCCTTCTCGATTAGAAGCGTCGAAAGCCCGAGCTGGCCCGCTCGGATGGCCGCCACGTAGCCTCCGGGCCCGCTCCCTAGAATCGCGACGTCGTAACTCGTCGGCTCCGTCATGATCTCCACCGATAACTCATTCTATTGCAAAATGTTACAGACACACATTCGGGTCGGAAGCGACAGAGTGTAACGCGGCCAAGTCGGTGGTGGCAAATAAATCGTTGTGAAAGAACCCCTACCTCATATATTTATTTACTCAGTCGGCGGGACCGCGGGTTGTGTTAAACTACCCGGGACGTTTCGCCTAGTGGCATCTGGTGACATTATTGGGTTTATACGCATCTCTCGCCGAGGTCCCTCTTGGGCACGTGTCGTCGGCAATCGAGCCGAATATCCTCCCGGGCAAGACTTCAAGAGTACTCGAATGACCGACGCTGGCCGGTTAGCTCGCGAATCGGGACGACGGGCGGCGCGAGTGGTTCCCTGCGACCAAACCGGCGCGGCCGGTGGAGATCGGTGTTGAAGTCGGATGGCTAAAAGAAAGAAGGACAAAAAGAAACCCTCCACCTCGCGCCCCAAAAAGGCCCGGAAGCCGCTCGCGAAGGCGCGTCCGCGACCGAAAGTGAGCTCGAAGGCCAAGAGGCCCGTCCCGAAGAAGGCGAAAAAGGACACGGGGAAGAAATCCGGGCCCGCGTCGGCGTCGAAGAAGCGCCCCGCGCCCGCCGCCGTCCTCCGCCCGAAGCCCACCACCAAGCCGGTTCTCTCACGGCCGGTCGTACCCGAGGAGCCGTCCAGGCTCGTTACCGTCCCGCTTCCCGAGGGAGTGCGCCCGCAGCGCCTCGGAGAGCCCAACGAGCGATCGGCTCATCTGGAAAAACTGAAGCAGCTCTTCGAGTCGGCCCCCATCAGCCGCTATCTCGGCATGACGCTCGGCTACTGCGAGAACGGGGTCGCCCGCGTGCGTCTGCCGTTCCGCAAAGACTTCGAGGAGGGACACGGAGTCATCCATGGAGGACTCATCGGTCTGCTCGGTGACACCGCGGGCAATTTTGCCGTGGGCTCGGTTTCGCCCGGCTCCACGGTGAAGACGGTCGAGTTCAAGCTCAGCCTCCTCGCCGGGGTGCAAGGAGATTTGCTCGCCATCGGCGAGGTCGTGCGTAAGGGACGGACCCTCGCCACCTGCCGGCTCGAGGTCGTCGAGGGCAACGATCGCGTCATCGCCATCGGCCTCGCCACCTACGCGCTCCAGGCTGTCTGACGTCTCACGACTCGGGCACGGGCCCGACGAAATTCCACATCTCCTCGAAGAGTCGCTCCTTGTGGGCCGTCAGCCGGTGATCGCCCCCCCGGATCTCGATGAGCTCGACGTGCTCCAGCCGATCGGCGAATTGTCGGGAGAGCTGGCAGGGCACGACCTCGTCGTCGGAGCCGTGAAGGATGAGGCTCGGAGTCCCGAGGCGGCGCATCAGGCTCACCGTCGGATAGCGCGTCTCCTCCTCGACGAACTGGTAGCCGAGATCGAAAGCGCCGTACGGGCTTTCGATTCGAGTCTTTCCGAGCCTTCGCCACTCCTGCGCCTTCGTCCTGCCGAGCGACAGGAGGAGGCGGCCCGCCATCTCGAACGCGGGCGCAATCACGATGTTGCGGGTGATTCGCGCCGGGCTCCGCGCCGCGAACCAGAGCGCGGTGAGCCCCCCCATCGACGAGCCGATGAGGCAAACGGAGCGGAACGGACCCGCTTTCTTCTCGATGAACTCGAGCCCTCGGTCTAGATCGGCGAGGTTGCGGGTCAAGGACAGCCCGAGGAGTTCGCCTTCGGAATCTCCATGCCCGGTGAGATCCAGGCTGGCGAAGGCTTCCCCCCGGCGGGCGACCTGGCGGGCGAAGTAGAGCGCCTTCTCCCCGCGCCGATTCGAATGGAGGCCGTGGACGAAGAACCAGAGCCGCGAGTTTTTCTCCGCGGCGGGGATGAAATCGATGGCGAGCCGCGCTTCGCCTTCCTCACGAGGCTCCACCCACTGCGGCGGGCTTTCGCTCATGTCACGGGCCGGACAGCATGGGGATGTGATTGGTTAGTCTAACTTCGCCTCGTGGGACGCGCAACGCCGCCCTTCGAGAGACGCCTCGCCCGGCGGAACACCTGATGGAACATCGAGCGCGTGAGCTTCCCGGTGAAGGTGTTCTGCTGGCTCGGATGGTAACTGCCGAGGAGGGTCACGGCAGGCTCGAGAAGGTGCTCCGAGCCGTGCGAGAACTTCGGCCTCGGCCTCCCGGGCTCGCGCCCGATCTCACCCCACGCGGCGAGAAACCCGTCGAAGGCGATTCGGCCGAGAGCCACCACCACCCGAAGCCCTTCGAGAGCCTCGAGCTCTCTCACCAGGTAACTCCTGCAGGTTTCCATCTCGTCCCGCGTCGGTTTGTTGTCGGGGGGCGCGCACCTCGCCACGGCGCTGATATACGCGTCTTTCAGACGAAGGCCGTCATCGCGCGAGACCGAATGCGGCGACGTCGCGAACCCGTACCGATGGAGGGCTTCGAAGAGCCAGTCGCCGCTCCGATCCCCGGTGAACACCCGACCGGTGCGGTTGCCGCCGTGAGCCGCGGGAGCCAGGCCCACGACGAGGAGGCGCGCCCGCGTGGCGCCGAAGCCCGGGACGGGCTTTCCCCAGTACTCCTCCGACTCGAAGCGCCGGGTCTTCACCAGAGCGATGCTCTCGCGGTGGCGGACGAGACGAGGACATTTCCGGCAGCCAATCACCTCCTCCCGCAGAAGCTCGAGGCTCACCGCCCGAGAATCCTCTCGCGATAGTCCCGGAGAGCGGCCTCCTCGAGGGCCGGCCGCAGGAAGGTGAACCGGAAGGTCTCGCTCTCGCCCTTCGTCCGAGCTCGAAGCTCGAGCTCGGTCTCGCTCCGACGGACGAGTCTTTCGATCTGCTCGGGCGGGAAGCGCCACTCTCCGTGCCGTGGCGACTCGAACCGGAGGCCGGATTCCGCAAGCGACAAGTCTCCCGTGCAGTGGCCGAGGCGGTGCTCGTGGCGCGCGACGAATCGGAGCGGGAGCGGGAGCGCCCTCGCCGACGGCGGGGAGGACGTTACGGGAGGAGCGTCCTCGGAGCCGGGGCGCATGAGCCGGAACAAGCCGAGGACCAGCACCAGGACGACCGCAGCGAGAACGATGTGAGATCTCGATTTCTTCGACGACGGGGCGTCGCCCTGAGACAACCGGTCGAGATCCAGGAGGAGCTCCCCCGCGGTCGGGTAACGGGCTTCCGGCGTCTTGGC
>Ga0299906_10001791_pt1 | contig 18185 bp, 22 predicted proteins | sample RVTome_14_FD_200259 | JGI IMG/M metagenome (GOLD analysis project Ga0299906, IMG submission 200259) | Soil microbial communities from uranium-contaminated site in the Upper Colorado River Basin, Wyoming, United States - RVT145D125 (version 2) ...
CGCGGACCCTGAGTGGAAACACAATCCCGGCGCGCTACTCGACCCGGGGGAGATCCTGCTCTACGACCCGCCTGCGGCCAGCGCGGACGCGGAAGATCTGAACTCGCCGGACCTCTTACCGAAAGAACGCCCCGCGGCATGTCCGCCAGGGGTCGCGCCGACAGAACACGCCATTCACCTGGCCAAGACCATGCCGCCGAGTATCGATGGCCAGGGAGGTCACCTAGCCCTGCTCACGTTCACACGCGCGCTGATTTGGGGTCTGGGGCTGTCGCCCGACGATGCGCGGGAAGCGCTCGAGGTGTTCGACAAGCGTTGCGAACCGCCATGGTCGGATCGGGAGATCGAGCACAAGCTGGCCGATGCAGCCAAGCCCGAGGGCGCACCCTACCCGCGCGGCGCGTTGCTTTCAGGTCCGCTCGCTGTGCAATTACATGGCGAGTATTTCTACCAAGACGGCAGCGCGTACAAGGGCCCGTATTGCAGGGATGATTTTCGCGTTGCGCTGAACCGCGCTGGCCATAAGGTGACGCAACTCCCCCCTTGGCTCGATGAGCACAGCGACGTGATTGAAGACAAGGAAGCGACATACCTGACCACCGCGCACAGCTACAACCCCAGAACGAAAGTTTTCACACAAGCCACGCTGCGCCGAGCCGATCTCAAGCCGAAGTATCATCCCCAAATCGACGAGTGGCTTCACTTGTTCGCGGGCGCCGGCTACCAGGGCTTGGTTCAGTGGATTGCATCGTGTGGCGACTTGAGCCGTACGGCGCCTTGTCTTGTCGTGAACTCAAAGTCGGACACGGGCAAGGATCTGCTCGCAACAGGTTTGGCGAACGTGTGGGGGCGACCAGCCGCGCCGGGAAAAGAGGCAATCGGGGATGAAACGTTCAATGCCATGATTCTGCGTCAGCCGATCGTCTATTGCGCCGAGGAACTGCCAAACATCACCACAGCGAAGTTTCGGGACGTAATCACCAAACACTCCCACGTCGTGAACGAAAAATACGTGCCAAAGATGGTCCTGCACGGATGCTTGAGAATCTACGTCTCGGTCAACAACATTGAGGGCCTTTTTCGTTTTATGAAAAAGGGCGTAATGCAAGGCGCGGACATTACCGCTGTAGCCAATAGGTTACTTTACATCGACGGCCACCCCACTGGCGACGAGGCCAAGGCTTTTTTGGATGCGTTGTCACATGAAGAAAAACAGCGTTGGGCGGATTACAAGATCGCAGAGCATGCGCTCTACCTCATGGAAACTGAAAAGCTTGCCGAAGGTCGCATGGCAGCCGAGCCGAGCGGGGACGAGTTGGCTACGCTGATGGCATTGCAGACGATTGATTCCAAGCAAGTGGATTTGTTGCGCGAGCAACTACGTTGGGCACGACGCAAGGAGGGCGTGGTGTGGATTGAGAGCGCGGGCCTGAAAGATGTTCTAGACCATTTGGGCGCGGGCCCGGTTGAGCGAAAGCGCTTCAGGGGACCTCAGCAATACTTTCGACCGCTTGATCGTGAAGCACACACTAAGCTTAAACTGCTCGGTATCGAAATCGAGTTTGATGAAAGCGAGTCTGACGAAAGCGAGGCCGCGTGATCAACTTCGACTTGGACGATGAAACCATCGACCGGATCGCGGATGCCGTGGTGCGGAAGCTCTCCGAGCAGAACCTCACGCGGTCGGCGCTAATCGATCAAGGTTCCTCGCCGCTTGGAAATCGGCGCCACATCAAATTGGCCCGGGCGCACCCCGATCGTTGCCCGAGAATCGGCAGAAAGTATTTTGTTCCCGCGGACTTAGTAGAGGCCGAAATGCAGCGACTTAGCGGCGCTTGCAATGACAACGATCTTGATGAAGAGTTAGGCCTATGCGGCTAGAGAAACACCCCGAAGGCCATCGCGTCCGGCTCCGCTTCGGCAAAGGCGAGCGCGGTCGATTCGTCATCCCGATCCACGACGAGGCCCGGGCCCACGCTCGGGCCGAGGCGATGCAAGCCTTAGTCGATCTACTCCCGCCCGAGGTAGATCGAAAACGCTGGCTCGAGGTCGCGGCCGAGGCCGATGCGGAGAAATTCGCTCGCATCCAGGCTAAGGCTCGGCAGATCGGAAACGAGCCCGCGAAACCCCGACCTACGCGCACCGGGCTGACCGTTGACCAGTATCACGCACTCTGGGCAGCGGATCGAGATCGCAAGGGCCGCGTCTCGGAGCGAGGGAGGTATCTGAAGCATGTGCAGCCAATCCTGGGTGACAAGCTGATCAGCAACGTCCGCCCCGACGACCTCCGAGCGGTCGTCGAGTCACTCGATGATAAGGTCATCGAATCCCGGTTGAACTGGGCCACGTCTCTCAAGGTCTGGGGGATCGTGACCAAACTGTTCAGCGACGCCGTGAGGTCCAAGGTCGCCACGCTCCGAGTGCTCCAAAGCAATCCCTGCCGCGACGTTCAAGGCCCGGACCGAGGCAATCGAACCGCGAAGCAGTGGCTTTACCCTGATGAGGCGATCGCGCTGCTGTCGTGCGATGCCGTTCCGATTCGTTGGCGCGAGCTGTACGCCCTTTCGATCTACCTCTACCCTCGCCCCGGGGAACTCGCTGCGCTCGAGTGGAGCGACGTTCATCTAGATCAAGGGTTCGTGCATATTCACCAGGCACTCAATCTGCGCACTGGCGAAACCAAGTCGACCAAGACCGGCCACACCCGCAAGGTCCCGATCCCTGATGCGCTGTATCCCTTGCTCGAGCGCATGCGCGGCACGGGCCGAGTGATCAAGCACTCCCACGCGAACAAGTCAGCTGAGCACGGCTTCCCTCCCCTCGAAGATCTGGCCGACACGCTCCGCGGCCACCTACTCCGCGCTGGCGTGGATCGCGTTGACTTGCACGAGCGCCGGCCGACAACGAAGCGCGTCACGTTCTACGATCTGCGCGCGACCGGGATCACGTGGGAGGCCTTGGCCAAAACCGACCCCCTCGCGATTCAGCAGCGAGCAGGGCACACCGATTTCAAGACCACCCAGGGGTACATTCGCGAGGCTGACGCTGTTGGCGCTAAGCTCGGGTCGCCATTTCCCGATTTGCCCGAGGGGGTGGGCCAGGGGGTGGGCCAGCGATCTGTAACCCACCGTAACCCCTCAAAAAAAGCAGCGTCCCCAACGGGATTCGAACGCGAGGCCGGTGATCCTTCCTGCACCAAACCGCAGGAAAACGGCTTGGTCGTTGAACCTGAAAACGCACGAAGTGACCCAACGGGCCCGGTTGGCCCAGGGGGTGGGCCAGCGATTGACCCCGTCGAGACGGCCCTAGCCGACGCTCTGAAGCGCGCAACCGCGGCCGAGCAGTGGGAGACCGTCGCGCTTCTCACCCGCGAACTGACGGCCCGTCGCGAGGCGCGGGCGCGGGTCGTTCACATCGGCACCGCTCGAGCGAAACGCGGGCGCTGAACGCGCGACGCGTGAACATTCGACGCGTCTAGCGGCCCGACCCGGACTCGCCGTACTGTGATCGAAACCAAATAAGTGGGCCGGCGCTGCGCAAACAGCCCGACCCGTGAGCCACAGGAGACACGCTCCCATGACTGATCCGAAGAATACCACCACGCACGACGACCTAACAAGCTGGCCGCCCATGCCGCTCGAGACCGCAAAGGCCTTTCTCGACGCGCTTACGGCCTTCGAAAATATGCAACAGAGCGCGCTGCGGGCCGCGCAAGCCCAGCACCTGGCCGCCATGAGCGACTTGGAACGCGAGCTTGCAGCGCAGCGCAGCGTGTTCAGGAACCAATTGCAGGTCGTTTTTGCCGGGGGGCCTGGCAGCGATGACTAACGGCAGCGAGCTCGGCCACCCCATCGTCCGGGAAGACAGCACCCTGACCCTTCGCTGCAGCGTGTGCGCCGCCAAGGGTACGGCCACGCTCATCAGCGTCGACGCTGAAGGGTTTGCCTCATGGCGGTGGCTGCAAGTGCCAGCGGGGTGGTGGACGCTGCTCGGCGCTAACCCGGACGCTCCACCGCTGGTTCGCTGCCCTGATTGCCTCGGCGCTGGCGACTAGCGCGAGCCGCTGCGGAAGGGCGTTCAGGCTACGGCTTGGGCGCCTTTTCTATGCGCTCAGACGCCTAACGATGAATGAGTTCAGCGATGTTTTTGCTTCTGTGGCCGCAGTATGCAGCTTGCGGTGCAACTCGGGAGACATGCGCAGACTCCGCCAAAATCTTGAGGTATTTCAGGCGCAAAAGCGGGGCTTAGGGGGAGAAAAGCGCGGGCGGGCCCTCGGTGGAAAGGCGGGCCGAGGACCCGTCTGCGGCTCTCCCGCAACTCTATTTCGCATGAGCGACCATAATTTCATCGAAGCGCACATCCGACGAGCACCTCGGCCGAGGCGTCTAGCGTCATTTCCACTGCCTGAACGCGGAGTGTATCGCCTACTGCCAGCGCAAACGTTCCCGCCAGGGGCACGGCCGTGCCATCGAGTCGAGTCAAGCTTATTTCCCCGGCGGTGAGGCAGTGGAAGTAGGTCGGGACGGCTCCGAGCAAGGCGATCAGATCTTTTGAGCCCGCGCCCGAGAAGACTTGGTAAACGGCCGGAGCGCCTTTGCCAGGATTAGGGATTGACATTCTTCCCGCCTACGCGCGCTATTTTCTCGCGTGCGGCTTTCGCCTCGAGCTCGGCTCGGCGCGCGCTTTCCTCGAGCTCCCGGATCTGCGCAGCTTGGCGTGCTGCTTTGGCCGCTTCAGCCTTTTCGATCGCAGCGGCTTGGTCTGCCTTGTATTTTGCCTTCCACGCCTCGATTTTCTTGGCTACGAGAGGAGCGGCCAACTCTTTCAACGCTTGCTCAAACGCTGCCTCTCGGACTCGCCGGAGGGTAGCGATGGGGAATTCCCGAGCTTCAGCGGCTTCGTCTGGAGTGAGATCAGGCATCGTTAACGCTCAGGGCGGTCACGATCTCGAGATCGCCATGCTGGGCCAGGAAAAGGCAACTGTCGACGTAGGCGGGGGGCGGTTGGAAGGTCTGACCCTTCTCATACAGGGTTGCTGCCTTCCCGGCTGAACCGCCAGGGATCGTTATAGGCCGGCGCAAGACCCTGAATTTAGGCATTGGTTTCTTCGACATTCTTTTCTCCTAGATCTTTGATGACGAAAAGTTGACCGGCTCGCCGCAGCGTGCGGCAAGGCTCGGCACTCAAACGATCCGCTCCGATAATGCAGGAGACTCCGAGGCCAGTGCGGCCGTCCTGCAAGGTACACTGGACCGGGTGATTCGGGATTGGATAGCCAACCCTCATGCACGCGGCAGCAAGGCGGACAAATGTGCCATAATGCACGTCATAAGGCGCAGCTGCAAAGCGGCGAACGGTCCGCTGCGAGCAACCCGCCCAGCCAGCGAGGTTTTTGAGTTGCTGCGACGAGTAAGTCACTGGGCCGCTGCGTGAATCGAGCGCAAACGCTTCTCGAAACGGCTTTGCGCGTCCGAGCGTGCTTGTTCATCAGCGTCGAAACGCACAGCTGGCTCAGCGTCAGCGTGGATCTGTTCGACGATCTGGTCCCTGACCTCGGCGCGCTCGGGTTGGTCTTCTGGCTCGGGCACATCGAGCCCCTGTGCTCGAGCAGAATCGAAATACGCCCCGCGAAGCCGTCGCACGAAATTTGATTGATGTGATTCGGACATAATATGTAAGTGTAATTGACGTAACGCCAGGTGTCAAATCTTTAATTCCACGGTGTTACAGATCAAACATTTACACGTGTAAACAAGCCTGGCCCTGAAGCCGGCTCGAATCGGGCGGGCGCGGTTCGGACAGCTGCGGGGCGCTCTAGAAGCCGATGCGCCGCATATCCAGGGCCGCGAGCTTGTCCCAATAACTCGCCTGCTTGTTGTGCGGACTGCCGGGCAAACGAGGCTCGTAAATTCCGCCCTGTCAACCGGCCGACTTCGCGGCGAGGAATTGCAGATACCGGCCCCCGGCCATCGCCTGGGCTGCGGATTCGACGATCGCGCCGACACCAGCACTGATCTGACCGCCGTGCGCTTGGGCCAGCTCTTGGCGCCTGTGCTCCCCGTAGCGACGTCCCCAGCGCTGAAACGCTCGGTACTCTGGAGTGGCCGTGTCGACGTTCAGAGCGCCGCTCTGGCCGACTTTCAAGCGCCTCGCCTTAGCGGCCCGATTACCCGGGAGAAAGCGGCCGTTTTCGTCGCGGTCGTTTCGGCCCGTCAAGGCCGCGGTAGCGGGCGGCTGCTCGTCGGGCGGAAGAACCTCAACGCGGGGGCTGCCTGCGCCGGCTCCGTGTCCGGATCTAAGCGCCACGGCCAGGGGGTGGGGTTGGATAATTTATGAGCACGGATGCTATTCTATCATCATTCAGGCCCGGCCGCAAGGGCGCTGGCCGCACACGGTAGCTTCGACAGCTAATGGCTTGATCGGTAATCGTTCAGGTTTTTGGGCCATCCCGTGGGGGGCGCCCCCGCGGTGGGCGCGGTTCCGGGGGCGCGTGAGCCCACCTCGATCGCCCGTCTGTGGGGCGGGTATCGGATTTTCGATCGTGCGGGTGGCGCCGGATGCGGTGGCTTTTCGCGGCCGCTACTTCGGTTGGCCAACCGGCGGGTAACAGCAGGTAACGGCAGGTAACACCCCCCCCTGTTACCAAATTCCCCCACGAATACGCCGGTTTAAGATAGAGGTAACGGGGTAACGGGGTTTTGGCCAACTCCTATAGAAATGTCGTTTCATACTACACTCACTTACAATGTAGTATGAACGACATTTTCCCTAATACCTCCAAAACCCCGTTACCTCTGTTACCCACATACAATTTGGCATAAAAATCGGCATGGCGAGGTAACACCCCCCCTGTTACCTGCTGTTACCTCCCGCTATTTCGATCACGATCTAGCAGAAAAAACCCAGGATCCGAGGTAACGGGGCCTCACGAAACTGGCAACCAAGCTTGGCGTTAAGCGACTTTTTGTGGGGTTTTTGAGGTGCCGCATTTTCGAGGCGCGGCCGCTTGGGTGTAGGTGCGGGTGGGATGTTTTGCAGATCAGATCCAGATGTTCAGCGGTGCGGCGCTAATTCGGACTCCGCTAGCGCCGAATTAAATCGGAAAATAGGTTAACGCTAGCGTCGTTTGATTCTTTCCTAAATCCCGCCCACCTGGCCGTTCTGCGAACGCAGGCGTTTTCAGCCGCTCTCGCGATTGACGCGCTTAATGGCCTGGCTTACAATTACATCTGCGAGCCGCAAACGCCGCACTACCAACCTCTGAAAAGTCGCGGCCCCGCCCGCGCGACGGTGAATATGAAACGCAAGCAACCTAACGTATCCCGTTTGGAGCCAAAGATTAGGCGCCGAGCTCAGCAGTTGGCTTACGAGGCCGACGTTGATCCGAGGACAGCGGCGCTGTTTCTGCTTGGAGAACGCATCAAGCATGCTTCGCCGCGCGCACGGCTCGAAGCTGCCAGCGCTCGAATCAACCAACCCCAGGACAATCTCATCTAGCAAAAAGAAACGCCCGGCTGAACGTGGCCGAGCGTTTCGGGAAGGACCGTGAAATCCAAAAACAAGTATACTACCGATACCGCTAACCGTCAAGCCCCTGCTTCGCAGTCGCCAGCTGAGACTACACCGATCCATTATACGGAATACCCCTCGCTGACCGCCGCAAGGCAACCGGCTTACAGAGAAACGACGTGGGGGGATTTGCGGCGTTCGCTGACGAGCTCGAGACCTACGCTCGATAAGATCTCCGCGCCCCTGTGGGCGCCGTACAAGCTGAGCAAACCGCATCGCCTGGGCGAGAACGTTGAGGAGATCTCGGCGCTCGTGCTCGATCTCGATCAAAGGGAGGGCAAGCCCCTCTCCGATCAAGATCTGACGGAAGTCCTCGGGCGGCTCGACGGGCTTGAGTATCTCGCGCACACGACCCATTCAGATCATTCGCCCGGGAGAAAGTGGCGCGTCGTGCTGCCACTGAAACGCGCGGTTCTCGCATCGGTCTGGCCGAAGTTCTGGCGATCGGCGATCGCGAAGTTCGCCAGGGAATACGCCGATCCGGCGTGCAAGGATCTGGCGCGGTGCTATTTCCTCCCGTCGCATCTGCCCGGCTCGGAGCCAGATCACATCCACAACCCCGGCGCGCTACTCGATCCCGGGGAGATCTTGCTCTACGAGCCCCCGGCCAGCGCGGACGCGGACGCCCCGATCGCAGTGCGCCGGGAGTTCCTCGATCGCATCGCCCGACGCTGGCAAAGGTCTAAGAAATTGCAGCGCGCCGCGGATGGCGAGGCACTCGCCTCTGTCGTCGCGGGGGAGTCGTTTGCCGAGCACGGCCACAGGGACACCACGGCAACACGGCTGATCTGGGCCCTGGTGCATGAACTCCCTGCGATCGATCCGGACGAACTCGCGAAGCATTTCGGTCAGAGCCTGGGCGCTATGCCCGGGACGAAACTCACCGTTGAGTCGATCGCGGACAAGGCTCGGCGGGCTAAAGAGAAGCTGTCCGAGGACGTGGACTTTGCCGAGCGAAAGCGTCTGGCGCTTGCATTTGGGTCGGATCGCGCGGCGCGCTACACCGAGACCGAGCTCGAGAATTTGCGGGAGCAACTCGCTGCGGATGAGTTGACGTTCCAACATGCGTGGATCATCCGGTCGGGAAAGGATGGCCTGCACATACTCCGGGGCGACGGAGGCTACTTCTTTTCACAGGGGGCTCACCTGGACACGATCAAACAGGAGCTCGCGCCCGCGCCGATACCTCTGACCAAGGTAACCGATCTCGGCGAGAAACCGCGATCGCTGTCCGAACTCGTGCTTAGCCACGGATTCATTGCCCAGCGGGTCGATCGCTGCCTCGCGCTGCAACAAGCCCGAATAGATCTGCCGAAGAAAACCTTGAGGTTGCCCGCCTGCCCCATGCGCGACATACGGCCCGAGTTCTCTGCCGAGGTCGCCGGCTGGCTTGAAATCCTGGGCGATCGTGTGCAGGACTGGCTGGCGGTCGTGACCAAACTCGATCACCCGTGCACGGCATTAACCCTGATCGGCACCGGCGACACAGGGAAAAGCCTGCTCGCAGCCGGAGTGACTCAACTCTGGGCCGACGCCCCGACGTCACTGGAGGCCGCGCTGTCGAATTTCTCGGGCGAGATCTCATCCTGTCCGATAGTCCTGGGAGAGGAGCGGATCCCGCACGATTTCCAGGGTCGCGCCCAGACCGAAGAACTGCGCCGACTAATTTCCGAGACGTCCAGACGGGCGAATGAGAAATACCGCTCGCTCTACACGCTCACAGGGGCTTGCCGGGTGATTATCACCGCGAACAATGAAAGCCTATTTGCCCTGCCTGGGAGCACGACGAACGACGACCTAGGCGCGATCGCGGAGCGTTTCACCCGGGTACGGCTCGGCGCCGAGCCGCGTGACTACCTCCGAGAGATCGGCGGCCGTGAGCACATACAGAGAGTCTGGCTTGACGAGGGCGCGCTATCAATGCACATCATGTGGCTGAACGAAAACCGCGAGGTCAAGAGACAGGGGCGTTTTTGGCTTCCGCCCGACGAAAGTCTGACCGCTCAGCTCAGCGTCCAGAGCGGCTTGCGCGCAGGGGTGTGTGAGTGGTGCGTGGGGTATTTGCTCGCGCCGAGAAAGGCCGTCCTGCTCGGGGACGACGTGAATTTGGTCAAGGTCGCGCACGGCACCCTTTTCGTAAACGTTACCTTGCTCCGAGATCATTGGGATGTATACTGCAAAACGCGGACGCCCACGATCTCGGCGCTCGCCGCAGCCCTGGCTGGGGTCAGTAAGATGAATGAAAACGGCATGTTTGCGATCGACACGGAAAAATTAAAAATGTGGGCTGGCACGACTGGCGTTTGCTCGCCGTCGGCTTTAGGTGTGACGTTGATGCAAAAGGAAAGCAAATGCGCTTGACCATATCCGGCGCACAGAAGCGCGTGGCCGATTGGGTTCGAACTACTTTCGGAGAGGCATCCGCGAACGAACCTCGTGAGCGCAGCCTGCGCATGCTAGAGGAGGCCTGCGAGCTGACGCAAGCGATCGGTGTCAGCCGTCATCAGGCGCACCTGGTCGTGGATTACGTGTACAATCGCCCCGCGGGCAGTGCGCCTCAGGAAATCGCGGGCACGTTGATTACATTGCTCGGCACGTCCGCGGCACTCGACATAGACACAGAAGAGGCGTTCCTGCTTGAGGCCGGTCGGATCGAAAAGCCCGAGGTGCTTGAAAGGTGTCGGAAGCGTCAGAGCGAGAAGCGTAGGGCGTTGGGGGTCTTGTGATCCAAGTCTCTGCAACACAAATCAAGACGTTCAAGTGCCCGAGGAAATGGGCGTTTCAGAAAATCGCCCGTGTGCCTCGGATCGAAAGCCCCGCGCTCGCTCTCGGGATCCGGCTTCACGAATACGCTGAAGCCTGGCTGCGCGACGGAACCCCGCCAGATAACACCGACCCGATGGGGCGCCTGTTCAACTCAGGCATTCCCTACCTGCCTACGCCGGGCACCGTGCGCGTTGAGGGCGAGGACATAGTCCCGTTGACGGACGGCGTGGAGCTCTACATACGTCTGGACTGGGATGCCCCGGGCAAATTCGGAGACCATAAGACCTGCGCTGACTGGAAGTGGGCCCTCAACGCTAAGTCCCTGGCGCGAGACATCCAGGCGAATGCGTATGCGTACGCATTGATGCACCGACGTCCCAAGCTCGAGAGGATACGTGCGATCTGGACGTACTACAACAAGCGGAGCGGGGTTGCGCGGAACGTCGAAATCGAGTTCAAACGCGCGGATGTCGAGGCGTTCGTTAAGCGGGAGATCGTCCCGAGCGCGATCGCGATTCGCGAACTGCGAACGTTCCTCCAACCCGGGGACGACCTGAACGACATACCTAACGATCCGGGTCAATGCGACTGGACTGGCAGGTTTTGCGACGCCGCGGAACACTGCCGCATAGACAACCGGGGAGTGATCCCCATTGAAAAATTGAGGAAAAATATGTCAGATCGAAAAACACTAGAAGAACTGAAAGCGGAGATCGAGCGCAAGCGTTTGGGTCAAGTCAACCCCCCGGAGGCCGAGAAAACCGCGGCCGCCACCGCTGCGGAAATCCTCGAGCCTGAGAAAGCCGTGGCCGAGGTCACGGAGAAAAAGACCCGAGGACGTCCGAAGAAAGCCGCCGCGCCTGCGCCGAGCACGCCGACCGAGATCACGGTCGGGCCCGGTCAGCGGATCGAGATCACGATCAGGGTTGTACCGGACGCTGCATGAGCCGAATCGCGGACATACCGCGACGCGAGCCCGGAAACGTCCCCGCCGATATCATCCAGAACCTAACGGATCTACTGCGCACGCCGAGGGGGACACAGACCCTCCGGCCTGCGCAAGCGGCGGCACTCTGGGAATCGTATCAAGTCGGCGGACTGTTCGCGAATATCCTGGTCGGCGGAGGTAAGACTCACATCTCGGCCTTACTCCCGATCGTGCTAGGGGCCGAGCGCCCCATGTTACTTGTCCCCGGCAAGCTCGTTCGAAAAACCCGCCGACACTTCGCCGAGATCGCGAAACACTTTCGCGTGCCTTCGTTTTATCGTATCGAGAGCTACAACAAATTGAGCACTCGGGGTAACGCCGACATGCTCGAGCGCTACCGCCCGGATCTAATCGTCGCTGATGAAGCGCACAAGCTCAAGCGGATCGGGAAATCGTCGTGCGCGCGCCGAGTCGCGCGGTACATGCGCGAACACCCTGAGACCCGTTTCTGTGCTATGTCCGGATCTTTCTACAAGCAGTCTATCCTGGACTTCGCGCATATGCTCCGGTGGAGCCTGCGCGATCGAGCGCCGATCCCGACGTCTGACGATCGCCTCGCGTTCCTGGCCGCGTGCGTCGACCTGCGCACGGATGAGCGCCCGTCGCTGGACGAATACCGAGATATATGCTACGATTACGGCCCGGCCGCGGCCGAAGGGGTGCAAGGCGCCCGGGCGGCGTTTCAAGCTCGCTTACGCGACACCGAGGGGGTGATCGTCTCCGAGAAAAACTACCTCGGATCAACGTTGATCATCCGCCCGCGCGTGCTCCCGACACCGAAGGATCTAGAGACACACTTCGAAAATCTTAGACAGGAATGGATCGCCCCGGATGAGTGGGATCTCGCGGATGCTCGATTCGGGGTCTGGGCCGTGGCGCGCGAGCTTGCGCTTGGGTTCTACAACCGACACGACCCCAGGCCCCCCGAGGACTGGCGCAAAGCCCGACGGGCCTGGTGTAAATTCGTCAGACTTGTGCTTGAGCGTTCGGAGGTGTTTGACTCCGAGTTGCAAGTCTGGGATGCATGTCAGTCCGGCCAGATCGACGCCCCGGTGTGGCAAGACTGGAATTCAATCAAGCACACGTTCGCGCCGACGACCGTCGCGGAATGGCTAAGCGATCACGCAATCAAGGCCGCCGAGGCCTGGGGTCGATCGAACCGGGGCGGCATCGTCTGGGTGGAGCATCGCGCATTCGGCGAGCGTTTGCACGATCGCACGGGATGGGGGTATTACCGGGAGGAAGGCTTAGAGATCGAGACCGGGGAATACGTTGAGGATGCCGCGCCGACGGATACGATCGTCGTGTCGCTGAAAGCGAATTCCGAGGGGCGCAACCTGCAATACACGCGATCGAAGAATCTCTACACGCTTCCGCCGAACGGGAACCAAGATTGGGAGCAATCCCTTGGGCGCACACACCGGGACGGCCAGCGCGCGGGGGAGGTACAGGCGGACTATTTCGTCGCGTGTTGGGAGCACGCCAAGGCGATCGCGCAAGCTCTTTCCGAGGCAGAATCAGACTGCGAGCTGTTCGGTCGAGAACAGAAATTACAGATAGCAGACTTGACGTTACCCGATCTACGGACTAAAACTTGCCAGGGATACGCCTGGGAGCGAACCGCAACACTAAGGGAGTAATACAAATGGGTGAAGTAAATCTGAATTCCGAAGACGCGATCAAAAACTCCGCCGGGGGGACGCCGTTTTTTCCGTTCCGGGACTTTCAAGTGGCCTGGACGCTTGTCAATTTCGTGTTTCGCAAGGGCGATAACGGCCGGGCGTATATCGCGGAAGTGCGCGTGGATGTATCGGACACCGACGAAGTCAAGGAAGGTAGGACGTATGCGCTTTACTTCCCGCTCGATGTCAGCGCCAAGCGGAAGAATATCGAGCTAGGGAAATTGCGCGCGTTTTGCGCTGGCTGTTTCGGCGAGGACTCCAAGGATCCTGAATTCGACGCAAACGCCGCGATCGACGTCTTGACCGAAAACGGGAAAGAAGAGGGCGCGCTCGAAAAACTCGGGATCCGAGTCGAGCACAACCGATACCCGAGGGAGAGTAAAGAAGCAAAGAACGAGGACGGCACGCCGAAGGTCTACCACCAGGACCGTTACGAGCTGATCGGATAAGGGTTTGGGGGCGCTTGTGATATCCGCGTTTGATTTCGAAACCTGCCTGATTCGGCCGGGATTGCAAGCGCCCCCTGTTGTCTGCATGTCGGGGGCGACGTCTCTAAACCCCGACGGATATCTTGTGCCAACCGAGGACGTACCAGACTCGCTCCGGGCCGTGCTGCTGACGTCTGAGATCTGGGGGCATAACGTCGCATACGACATGTCCTGTGCGATCGAAAACTGGCCCGATCTCGCCCCCTTGATCTTCGAGGCATACGACTCCGGCAAGGTGTTTGATACAATGCTGCTCGAGCGCCTAGGGGAGATCGCGGGCCACTCAACCCGCAAAGATCTCAGCCTGGACAACGTGTGCCAGGCACACGGGCTGCCCGCGTTGAGCAAGGATCCCGCGATCCGATTAACATTCGGGCAATACCTAGATCGTCCGCTCGACGAATACGCCGCGGAGCACAGGGAATACGCCAGAGAGGATGCGGTCGCAACGCTTAAACTGCGTAAACGCCAGCTTGAGCGATACGATCGCGTGAACAAGGCCGATCTCGCTGAGCTAACCCGGCAACACCTATGGCTCACGCTCTGCCGTGCATGGGGCTTGCGCGTTGATCCGAAGTCCCTGGATACGTTGATCGTCGAGTGCAAGGATCACGTTGAGGCGTTGCGCGAAATCGTGCGAGACGCGGGCCTCGTACGCGAAAACGGATCGAAGGACATGAAGGCGATCCGGGGCCGAGTGGCGATTGCATACGAGGGCGCCCCCCCGATGACCAAGCCGACGCGGAACAGGAAATCTGCCAAGCCCTTCGTGCCTCAGGTCTCGACAGCCAGGACGACACTCGAGGAATCGGGCGATTTTTTACTCGAGAAATTCGCGGAATGGGGTGAGTGGAGTTCCGTGCAGAATAAAGATATTCCCATGCTCGCGCTCGGGGCGGAAATGCCGATCCATACGAAGTGGGGATTTGCGGACACGACGCGAACGACGTCATCAAGGCCGAACGTGCAGAATTTCCGCCGAGGTTCGCACTGGAAAGACTGCCTTTCGTGCGACGCAAGCGTGGGCGTGAATGAATCCGTGTGTCGGTGCGGCTCGACAGAATTCAGGAAACGCCAGGAAATCCGGGAGTGCGTGGTCCCCCGGCCGGGTCACTGCTTCGTCGCTGCAGATTACGGCGGGGTTGAGCTCGCGACCCTGGCTCAAAATATCCTGTGGAAGCTTGGCCTACGGCGTATGGTGGATCTCCTGAACACCGGCACCGATCTGCACGCGCTGTTTGCGTCCGAAATGCTCGTTCTTGAATACAGCCATATTGTCGCACACCGAGGCGAAACGAAGATCGAAAACGCCCGACAGTGCGGCAAGGTCTCGAACTACGGTTTTCCTGGAGGCATGGCAGCCCCCACGTTGAAATGGTTCGCGAAGCAAAGTTACGGCCTGAACCTGACCGTGGACGAATGCTTCGAGCTGCGGCGACACTGGGAAAACACACTCCCCGAGTGCGCGGAATACCTCTGCTGGATACGTAAACTCTCGGACGGGAAAGGGCGTTTCAACGTCGAGATCCCCGGGTCGACGATCTTCCGCGCAGGGTGTACGTTTTGCTCTGCGGCGAACTGCGGATTCCAGGGATTCGCCGCGCGGTTGGCCGCGCGCGCGGGTTGGTACATCGCCCGGGAGATGTACGCCGGGGGGTTTCTGTCCCGGGCGCGCATGGTGAATTTCGTGCACGATGAATTCATACTCGAATGCCCCGTCGGAACCCAGACTGAGATCGCAGACGGGTTAGTGACGTTGATGAAAATGGCCGCTGTCGAGATCGTGCCGGACGTGCGGATCGACGTCGACGCCGTGGCCATGAATCGCTGGAGTAAGAACGCGAAGCGGATTGTTAGGAACGGAGAGTTGATCATATGGCAGTGAAAGATCAGGGTGTCAGATTGAATCAGGGTAAGCCCCGAGTGGACCTACTTCCGTGGGACGTAATGGGCCCGCTCCCCGATCCGCTCGCCGAAGGCTTGAGGTTGTGGTGGCTGCGCCGCCCCGGCGGAAAGTTTGATTTGTCCGACGACGACGCCCTAGCGGTAGCGGAAGTAATGACCGCGGGGCTGGCGAAATACGACGCGCGAAATTGGGAACTGGGCCTGGAGTTCTCGGGCGTGTTCGCGTCCGCCATGCGCCACTACCTGAAAGGCGACGCGCTCGACTCGGAGAGCGGCCTACCTCACCGGTGGCATTTCCTTTGCAATCTCGTGTTTTTGCACACGTTCATCCGGCGAGGCCGGGCGGATCTCGATGACAGGCCGGGGGCGCTGATGCTCGGGGCTGGGTCGGGGGGCGCGCGCGAATGATCCTAGCCGTCGACCCCGGCGAGAAAATGGGCCTCGCGATCGTAAACCCGTTGCTGCGCCGGATCGCCTCGCACCGATCGGCCTTACCTGCATGTGAAGTAGTGCGGGTGGCGACGTCCTGGGAGGGTCTGGGCCCACTGCCCGAAATCGACGAGGGCGTGGTTGAATATCAATACGGCGGTCGAATCCACCGAGGCCCTAGGCGAGTTAGCGCCGCTAGCGTTATCAAGCTGGCGTTCCGCGCCGGGCACGCCGCGGCGCTCATCCCCGCGCCGATCCGCTACGCCCTGGCTCCTCAGGTCTGGAAGGGATCCCTTTGCTCAGGGGGTGGGACGATCGCTAAGGCCGCGTTCTGCAACCGCATCTCCCGGAATCTGACCGACTCCGAGCGGGCCCAGGTCTGGCAGTTCCCGGAAAACCGCCGGCTCGACGTCCTAGACGCGATCGGCCTGGCTTGGGCCGTGGCGCACATGTCGCCAGGCGATCTCGCGAGACACGTTATACACGAGGACGGGTTATTTCTGACACATTCAAACGCGCTGTCTGGCGCGGTAACAGGCGGCTTCCGGGCCGCGAAAGGTAAGACATGAAAATCGTTGAAGATCAGTTTAGTGATCATGTTGAAATCGATACGTACCCGGGCGATCCGAGCGGAGGCGTCACGCTGGAGTTTTTCGGGGACGACATTTTAGATTTCACCCCTGCACAGGCACGTGAGCTCGCCGAATGCCTCTATGCCGCGGCCGCTGAAGCCGAGGACTGCGACGAAGCCGAGGGCGTGTCGTGAGGCTGGTCTACATCGCCGGCCCGTTCCGCGCGCGAACGGCTTGGGACATAGAGGAAAACGTCCGCCACGCCGAGCGCATCGGAGTCGAGGTCGCCCGGGCCGGGGCTATGCCCGTCATCCCCCACGCGAACACGCGCTATTTCTCCGGGATAAATGACGATCAGTTCTGGTTAGACGGCACGCTAGAAATGCTCAAGCGCTGCGATGCAATTGTGCTATCGCCGCACTGGCAGCGATCGGCCGGATCCCGAGGGGAGCGCGAACACGCCCTGACCTGGCCGATGCCGGTTTTCTATGCTGAGGAAATCGTGCGCCTAGGCAAGATTTTGCTCCCCGTCCGTTTTTACGACTGGCTCGGATCGCCTCAGAAAAGCTCTGATAACGTCGTCCGCGGTGCTCAGCCCTGAGTATAATGCGTCTCACCTAATCCCCCATCTCCCATCAGTGCGACGAACGTACCCGGATGCGATCAGTGTATTCAGGAAAACCGAGCACTCGCAGACGATCTCGGCTTCCGCATCTGCGTTGCTCACGCGGCCCAAGTGGCGCTTAGCTATTTGCCCTAGGAAATGCAGCACGGCGTATCGATCCGGGGTGTTGTCCCATTCCTCGGCAGGCAGATCGAGCCACAGAAGGTTGCCCAGCCGGTCCCGGCGTTCGAGAGTGATGTTCGGAGTCATCCAGCCCCCGTGCTCGCGTGATGGATTTCCTCTCCTTTGCCCGGATCGCGGACGTTCGTGCAGATCAGTCCGGGGCCCGGGAACTGGTGTCCCTGAATCCACACCGGCCCGATGTCCTTGGCGGAGATGTTTGCGCTCGGTATCATACCCACGTACTAGCACCCGGATCGCCCGAGCGCAAGGGGCGTGCGCGCTTTTTCGCCCCCTACCGGGGCATATCCCCCCGCGTGCGCCGGGAGCGATGCTCGCCCCCTGGCCCTTTCACAGGCCGGGGGCTTTTTTGCGTCTCAATTGCGTTACGTGCCGCTCGTGTCCGACATTAGCTCGACCTCGCGCAGCCCGTCTCGCTCCGTGTCGAGCGGGCCGGCCTCGATGCGTTCGCCCTGGGCGTCCCCTACGTAGTAGGCATCAGGATTGATTGCTCGACCGCGGTACTCTGTCTGCGCGCTCTCCGCGCCGCGGAAGACCCAGGACTTGTAGAGTGGATGCTTGATCATCAGATTTCCTCTGCGGGCAGATCCGCGATGCACTCGCGGATGACGTGGTCCGGCAGTCCACACTCCTCGCCGACACGTCGGATCGCCGCTGGGATATCCGACCCGTCGGGCAGCAATTCCCCGCCGCGGTGGTCTGTGGTGCCTGTCCACACGGTAGCTCCACACAGCACACCGTAGACGAGCGTGCGGCCGTCGGCGTGCTGGCGGACTCGCAGCGAGTAGGTGTCTACCTCGTTGCGCGCTAGGGCTTGCCGGAGCCGCCCGTAGTCATTGCCGGCGAACGAGTTATCCGTTGCCTCTGCGACGAGGGGCCAGGCATCCTCTGCGATGCGTACCGGGGTGCGGTCAGTGAGTGTGATGGTGCGTGTTTTCATTGGTTTTCCTGTCTCGGGCTGAATTGGCGCCCGCCACGGGG
>Ga0299906_10001792_pt1 | contig 18179 bp, 12 predicted proteins | sample RVTome_14_FD_200259 | JGI IMG/M metagenome (GOLD analysis project Ga0299906, IMG submission 200259) | Soil microbial communities from uranium-contaminated site in the Upper Colorado River Basin, Wyoming, United States - RVT145D125 (version 2) ...
CGTCGGCGCCTACGTGGGACGCCTGCTCTCGCCCGGGGATGACCGCAAGGGAGCGGAACCGGTTGCGGTCCTGAGCTACAGGACCTGGCAGCGGAGATATGGGCTGGATCCGTCGGTCGTCGGATCCACCTTCACTCTCAATGGTCAACCCTTCACCGTAGTCGGTGTCACGCCTCCCGGATTCTACGGGGATCGGCTGGAGAATACGCCGGCTTTCTGGATTCCGCTGCACGGCGAGCCTCTTCTCGACCGCACCGCCGTGCTTCTGGACTTTCCCACCTCGGATTGGCTCGACTTGATCGGCCGCATCGCCCCCGGGGAGGATCCGCGACGCCTCGAGGCCCAACTGCAAGTGGAATTGCGGCAGTGGCTCTTGAGCCCGGTTGCCAACCTCGATGCCGGCGAGAGGGCGCTCGTGCCGAAGCAGACGTTGCACTTGTCTCCCGGCGGAGCGGGCGTCCAGATGATGCGCGACGAGTATCAGTCGGGCTTGCATCTGCTGATGTGGATCTCCGGCTTCGTCTTGTTGATCGGCTGTGCCAACGTGGCGAACCTCATGCTCGTGCGGGCCGCGAGCCGCCGCCAACAGACATCCCTTCGCACCGCCCTTGGCGCGCCCCGCTCGCGACAGGTCGCTCAAGTGCTTCTGGAGAGCACCGCCTTGGCCCTGCTCGGCGGGGTCGTGGGGATAGCGTTCGCCTTCTGGGGAACCAATCTGATCCTCCACCTCGCTTTTCAGAACACGCCGGTCGCCATCAGTCCCATGCCTTCGCTGCCGGTGCTGGGCTTCACGCTCGGTATTTCCCTGCTCACCGGAATCGTCTTCGGCGCCGCGCCCGCATGGATGATGGCGCGCGCCGATCCCGCCGACGCGCTGCGCGGGGCTCACCGTTCCACCACCCACTCGGGGGGATGGACACAGAGATCCCTGGTCATCGCCCAGGCGGCGTTGTCGTTGGTCCTGTTGTGTGCTGCGGGACTTCTGACCCAGAGCCTGCGAAACATGCAAAGTCAAGATTTCGGATTCGAGGTCAAAGACCGCTACATCCTTCACCTGGACCCCCAGATGGCTGGATATCGGGCGGATCAGCTGCCGATTCTTTACCGTCAGCTGCACGACAGCCTCGAAGCGATCCCCGGCGTCAGCCGGGTGAGTTTTGCGCTCTATAGCCCCATGGAGGGTGACAACTGGGGCGAAACCGTCTATATCGAGGGTCAGGCGCCGCCTCCACCGGGGAGCAACGACAATAGCTCGTCCTGGCTGCGGGTCAGCGATGGCTACTTCGAAACCATCGGCACCAGGATTGTGAAGGGCCGGGGAATCACGGAGCAGGACACGGCGAGCTCGCGCAACGTCGCCGTCGTCAACGAGACGTTCGCGAAAAAGTTCTTCGGGAGCGGCGAGGATGCGATCGGAAAGCGTTTCGGAGACCTGGACCAGAAATACGCGGGATCTTTCGAAATCGTGGGCGTCACCGAGGACACCCAATACCGGGGAGCGACGATGAGGATTCCGCCCACGTTCTTTCTGCCGGAGGCACAGCGGGTCGAGTACCACGAGACGCGTTTCAAGGCGTTCGAGGACCGCTCCCACTACCTGGGCGCGGCGGTGATCCTGACGCAGGGCGCCGTGCCGGAACTGGAGCCGCAGGTTCGCCGCGCCCTCGCACAGGTCAACCCGGACCTGGCAGTGATTGATTTCACGAGCTTCGCCGCCCAGGTGGAGGCGAACTTTACGCAGCAGGCGATGCTCACGAAACTGACGTCGCTGTTCGGCCTGTTGGCTCTGGTGCTGGCTTCCGTTGGGCTCTACGGTGTGACCGCGTACTCGGTGGAACGTCGCACCAGCGAGATCGGGATCCGGATGGCGCTCGGCGCAGACCGGTTGAATGTCTTCAAGCTGGTTCTCCGAGGGGCGTTTGCCCAGATTGGCCTCGGATTGGCAATCGGCATTCCGGCGACCATCGCCACGGGATATGCGATGACCACCCACTTGTTTGGAGTGCAGCCCTTTGCCCCGGGAATCCTGCTGGTGACAACCCTGGTGCTGAGCCTGGCGGCTTTCGTCGCCACGCTGGTACCGGCGCGCCGAGCGGCAACCTTGGAAGCGATCCGGGCCTTGCGGACGGAGTGAGGAGTCCTTTTGGTTGGGACTTCAATAGCGGATGCGGAACTGTCGGAGAAACGGTCGGGCCTGGAGCGGCGATTCCACCCGTCGAGAACCGCGAGAAGATGCTGGTTGTCCGAGTTTACTTCACATCGGCGCCGGGTGACGCAGCCAATCGAGGAGCTGTTTGGCCGTGACCACCCGCAGTTCCGGCCGCGATAATCGACCCAGATCGCGGCTCGCGAGAAGCGCGTGGCTCCTCGTCGCGCTCGCGTCGACGACCGCGCCCACCGAGGTTGCGAAGCGGCGGCTCGCGACCGGCTGGACGATCCAGTCTTCCGCCAGCGTGCGGGAGAAGGGCGACGTCCTCTCCCGGCCCGGCTTCCACGCCGAGGGCTGGCACGCGGTGAACGTGCCCAACACGGTCGTGGGGGCGCTCGTGGAAAGCGGTCACTTCCCCGATCCCTACTTCGGGATGAACCTGCGAACGATTCCGGGTACCTCCTATCCGATCGGCGAGAGGTTCACGCTTCTGCCGACGCCGGCGATGTAGCCATCGTGAGTTCCTCTCCATTCGAGAAGCGCGCACAACGTAGCACACTCGACTCATCCGTTGCACAGGCACCTGCGTTGAAATCACGAGTCAGTAATTACGGCCACTACGCAAACGTTCGAGCTGAAGCCTCAGATTGTTCACGACGACATTCCCGCCTTCGGGTCTCGTCTGTCATTTCCAGCATGGGCGGAACGAGGTACTTCTGGCGCGCCCGTGCTTCGAGCCACTCGTGTCCGGCGTCGACGACTGCTTGCGAAAGGAGGCCGCTGTAGGCGGTGTTGAGAAACGTAACCTTGCCGTTCCCAATACGGGCGCGTTTCCCTTTCACCTCGATTCCCAAGCGCCACCGCTTACTCGTGCGAACAGCGACCCCACCGCTATGGGAGCATCTTGACCGGTGTTACGATGCATGGCGAGTCGACGGAACGAAGTGGCCAAACTCTCGTAGCAAGAACGGTCGAAAGGACGCCTCCAGAATCTCGAGAAACAAATGTCTGAAGAGCGCGGTTGTCTAGGGCGGGTGTTTCGGATCGGTTGCGGCTGCACGCTCAGCCTGATGCTCGTCGCTGCCGGCTTAGCCATCTATGTGTGGATGGCAGGCAAACCCGCGGCGCCCGAGCTTAGCGTTGAGGAGCGAGAGACAGCGACGTCGAAGCTCGAAGCCCTCGAGCGGAGCTTGCGCACGAGGCAGCCGTTCGAGACGCAATTCAACGAGGCCGAGCTTACGCTGTTAGTGCAGCAGTACTTGGATGAGCAAAGGATAGAGGGCGAGGTCTCCGTCACGCTTCCCGGAGACGATCTCGACCTCTCCTTTCGGACCCCCCGTGAGCAGCTGGAACGGTTCATGAATCTCGACCGGCTACCGAGCTGGATTGGCTCCGACGTTCGGGGAGCCCTCCGCTTCCATCTGCGTGTCGTCGACAACGAGCCGTTCGCCGAGCTCGAAGGCACCTCACTATATGGCGTCCCAGTGCCCGTGAGCCTTCTCGGCTCCGCGGCGCACGGGAATTGGTTCGAGCGTCTCGACGCGGACGGCGCATCCGCTATTCGCCGGGTCCGCTTACTCGAAATCCGTGACGCCACACTCTTCATCAGAACCGACTGAAGATTACGGCCGCTCACGGAACCTGCCGCAATCCATGTATCAGGCCACGGCGGTTTCGTGGGAGCTCGCCAGAACCCGAAGCCGTGGACCGCGAGAACCAGCGCATCATCAAGTACGACAACGCGCTCGACAGGATCCTGATGGTGCTCGGAACGAAGGGCGAGCCTGGGAGCGACGCCAAGCATTTCAACCGGCCCACCGACGTGGCGATGCTGAGCAACGGCGACATCATCGTCACCGACGGCTACATCAACAACCGCGTGGCGAAGTACGCGGAGGACGGCGTGATCAAGACCAGGATGCGAGAATCGTGCCGAGCTCTCGCGAGTGACACGCGGTCCCCTGCCGTCAGTCGCCGATCGCCCTCTCTGCCTATCCGGAATGCTCGGCGAGCTCGCGATAGCGACGCGGAGTGATCCCCAGAAGCCGGACGAAAGCGCGCCTCATCACGTCGACGCTGCCGAATCCCGCGGCCGAGGCCACTTGTTTGAGGCCTCGATCCGTGCGCTCGAGCTGACGGCGCGCAGACTCCACCCGCATCTGGATCACGTACTGGGACGGCGTCGTGCCGACCTCTCGAGTGAATACGCGCTCGAAGTTTCGAACGCTCATCGACATCCGATCCGCGAGGTCCTCCACCGACAGTCTGGTCCCGAGATGATCGGCAATCCAGATCTGGAGCTCACGGATCGACGTCATCTCGGAAGCCTGTGAGGCGAGCGACACGCTCACCTGCGGCTGTCCCCCCGGCCGTCGCAGAAACAGCACCAGTTCGCGCGCGGCTTCGTGGGCGAGACCAGCGCCGCAATCTTCCTCCACCCACGCGAGGGCGAGATCGATGCTCGCGGAAATGCCCGCCGACGTATAGATGTTCCCATCCTTGACCCAGATCGGGTCGTGCTCGACGCATACGGAGGGATATCGTGCCTGAAGCTCGCGGCCGAACTTCCAGTGCGCGGTTGCTCGGCGTCCGTTCAAAAGCCCGGCCTCCGCCAGCAGAAAAGAGCTGACACACACGGCACCGAGCCGGCGCACCTCGGCCGCCTTCTTCTTCAGCCAGGCAGAAAGCGCCCGGTCACTCAGCGATCGACTGGCGAGGCCGCAGACCAGGAGCACGGAATCGCACGGGCCTTCGACTTTGCTGAAGTGATGCTGCGCGACGAAGGTCAACACACCGCCCTCGCCCTCGACCGTCAGACGGTCGGCGTTGGTGACGACCTCAATCGTGTAAATGGTCCTGCCCGCAAGGCGATTGACCGAGTTGAAAACCTGGAGGGGTCCCACCAGATCGAGCTCATCGACCGGAGGCACGGCGACGACCACGATCCGGCGGCTCGAGCCAGGTCTCTTGGGCGTTGCGGCCATGCGTCCGCTCACTATCTCGCCGCGTCGAAGCGTTTCGCAAGCGGAAACGAGAGCGATGGCGGATTTCGACGGATCTGTGTCGCAAATCGACGTATCCTCCTCCGATAGCATGTCGGTCATGAAGCATTGTTGGCTCGTGATCGTTGGAACATTCATTCCTACACTCCTCGTCGCTCAAACCGAAACAGGTCCGTACGCACGCATCGCGATCTTGCGTCCCCATGACGGGGACACCGTCGACTTCGAAGCCGGGTACATCCGACACCTCGAGTGGCACCGGCAGGCCAAGGACACCTGGGTCTGGTACGGCTGGAACGTCACCTTCGGGGATCGACAGCGGTGGTTCGTCTACGCGTCCTTTGGGCACTCGGCCGAAAGCCTGGACCGCCCGGTGCCTCCGGCGGAGGACGAGCGGGACAACATTATTAACGTCACGCCACACGCGCAGTTTCTGGGAAACGCCGTCTACGAGTATCTGCCGGGGCTTTCGCGCGGCACGGGTGTGCCGACACCGACCGCTCGTCTCGAGCTCACGACCGTGGACCTTAACCCCGGGGCGGAGAAAGCTTTCGAGGTGGCCCTCAGCGCGGGTCAATCCACCCTTTCGGGTGAGACGCTCTGGTATCGGATGGTGGCGGGTGGATCCGCTCCGCGCTATGTCCGACTGCGTCCGCGGCCCAGCCTGTCGGCGATTCTCGATGGAAGGAGTGAACAGGCGGTCCCTGACGAGGTCAACCCATCAATCGCGAAGGCAACCGTCGAGATCCTGACGCTGCGACCCACGATGAGTTACGGCGTCTCCCCGGCTCGCGAGGAGCCCGGAGGCCGAGCGCAGCGCGAGCGAAGCGAGAGCCGCGGGGGTGGGGCCCCGCGGCAGTGATGGAAGTGAGGGAGGCGATGAGCGACCTCCGTCAGGTCCGGGGGGCATGTCCTCTCGATTGCCCCGACACGTGCAGTTGGATCGTGACGGTGAGGGAAGGCGAAGCAGTCGGGCTTCGCGGCGATCCCCATCACCCCTACACCCGCGGATCGCTCTGCAACAAGGTCGCGGACTACCTGAGCTACGCGCGCTCGCGGGAACGCCTCTTGTATCCGATGCGCCGCGTTGGACCGAAGGGAGAAGGCGAGCTCATCCGCATCTCGTGGGACGAAGCGCTCGAGACCGTCGCGTCGCGTCTTCGCGACGCGATCGAGACCGAGGGGGCGGAGGCGATCTGGCCCTATGTCGGCAGCGGCAGCATGGGGCTGATCCAGGGCATCTACGGCGCCGGGCGAAGGCTATGGAACGTGCTGGGCACGTCCCGCCACGTGGTGACGATGTGCACGATCGCGGGCGGATTCGGCACCGGTTACACCCTCGGCGACAACCGCGTCGGAATGGACCCGGAGACGTTCCGGTTTTCGAAGCTCGTCGTGCTCTGGGGCGCGAACGTGCTGTCGACACATCCTCACCTGTGGCGGCCCATCCTCGAGGCGCGGAAGAACGGTGCCTCGATTGTCGCCATCGATCCGATTCGGACACGGACCGCGGCCGCGAGCGACTGGCACCTCGCCCCGATGCCGGGGACGGACGGAGCCCTCGCGCTCGGTCTCCTGAACGTCGTGCTGAGGGAACGTCGCGAGGATCGCGAGTTCCTCTCCGAGCGCACCGCCGGCTGGGAGGCGTTCCGGAAGCGCATCCTCGAGTTCCCGCCGTCGCGGGCCGCTGCGATCACCGGACTTCCGACCGAATCCGTCGTCGAGCTGGGGAAGCGGCTGGCCGAGACCCGGCCGACCGGGATTCGCATCGGCATCGGCATTCAACGCCACGGCGGCGGCGGTATGGCGGTGCGGACGATCACCTGCATCCCCGGCGTCACCGGCGACTGGCGCTATCCGGGGGGCGGCGTCTCTTACGACACGCGCGGGTTTTTCGGGGTGAACTGGGCCGCGCTCTTTCGGGATGACCTCCGGCTGCGGCAGGCGCGCGCGCTGAGCATGACCCGACTCGGCGAGGGGCTCCTCGAGATCGACGACCCTCCCGTGAAGGCGCTGTTCGTGTACGCCAGTAATCCCGTGGCGAGCATCCCGCACCAGACGAAGGTCCGGCGCGGTCTCGCCCGCGACGACTTGTTCACGGTCGTCGTCGAGCACTTCATGACCGACACCGCCCGCTACGCGGATATCGTGCTCCCGGCGACGATGCAGATTGAGCACAGCGACCTGCTGATAGCCTACGGGCACCTGTACCTGGCCTGGAATGAACCGGCCGTGGCGCCTCCCGGCGAGTGTCTGCCGACGACAGAGATCTTCCGGCGCCTGGCACGCACGATGGGCCTCGAAGAGCCGGCGCTCTACGAGGGCGATGAGACGATCGCGCGGCAGCTCCTCGAAAGCGGGCACCCCTCACTCGCCGGCATTACGCTCGAAGAGCTGAAAGCCCGCGGCTGGATCCGGCTGAACTATCCCAATCCGTTTGTGCCGTTTGCGACGGCCTTTCCGACCCCGTCCGGCAAGGTGGAATTCGTCTCCGATCGGATGGCGCAGGTGGGACTGGATCCGGTCGCCGGCTACACACCCCCGCATGAGACGGCGCAGCGCGACACCGACCTCGCTCGCGAGTATCCTCTCGCGCTGTTGACACCGGCCGATCACTACTTTCTGAATTCGATCTTCGCCAACGTGCCGCTGCAGCAGCAGCGGTCGGGAGCTCCGACGCTCCTGATCCATCCCGAGGACGCCGCGCCGCGGCGCATTGGGGCGGGAGACGAGGTGCGCGTCCAAAACGCGCGAGGGTCGTTTTTTGCCGTTGCCGAGGTGAGTGATCGCGTCCGCCCCGGCGTCGTCGCGAGCCCGAAAGGACGTTGGCCGCGAGACTCGAAGGAGGGCTCGACGGTCAACGCCACCGTGAACGAGCGCGATTCGGACATGGGAGGCGGTGCGGTCTATCACGATAACCGCGTGCGTGTGGACAAAACCGCGTCGTGAACAATTTTCGCATCGCTGCTGGCAGTGTTAGGTCTGTACGGACTCGTGTCGTACGCCGTCAGCGAGCGCGGGCCGGAGATCGGCTTGCGCATGGCGATGGGCGCCACGCAACGGGACGTGCAGCGGATGATCCTTCGTCAGGCTGCAGGGCTCGGCATCGCCGGAGCGGCAGTGGGCTTGGGCCTCGCCGGCGCGGTACGACCAATCATCTCGCGCATGGTCCAGGACGTCTGGATCAGCCCCCCGCTGGTAGCGGCAACGGCGACACTCCTCATCGCGGTGGTGCTGATGGCCGCGTGGCTGCCCGCGCGCCGTGCGGCCCGGATCGAACCGACGCTCGCGCTCAGGGCACAGTGACTTTCGATCATGGAGCGCACCCCGGCGCCCAGAACCGCGTCGACGTCGTCGATCTCGGTCGCGGCGCAGTCATGGCCTTGATGGCGCTCGATCACACCCGAACGTTCTTGACGAACGTGCCCTACAACCCAACGGATCTGACGCGAACGTTCCCGGCGCTCTTCTGCACCTCCTCTCGGGAGAGCACCGGACGTTGGGCGACGCCGTTCTCGCCGCTCAGGAAGCCTACGCCGAGAGCGGCGCCTTCCCCGAGCTTCTTGGCATCTACCATCTGTTCGGAGATCCGGCCCCGAGGCTTCACTGAGCTCAGCCCTTCGTCGCGAATCGCGGCGAGGGCCGGTGTAGCAGGGCCAGCTACACCCGGTCGCACCCTTTGCGATCGCCGAACCCGTTGACCTGTCGACGGTTCGCCGCGTTCGGACCTTGCTTGCTCTATTGGCACGTTGGTTGCTTTTAAGAGGAAGTGAGAAGGGTCCCATGAACGCTCGTGCGACTTTGCTTTCGGCTTCGCTGGTGCCCTTCACCATCGCCTCCATCCTCGGGACGGCACGCGCGACTCCGAATGTCGACCAGCAGCAGCCGATCATCGATTCGAGCGTAGCGGGGATGGGGTTGGGGGGAGCGAGCGAGCGGAAGCTCGCACAAGTCGTGACGGCTGGACTCACGGGCGCGCTCACGGAGGTACGTCTCCCGATTTCCTGTTCATCCGGCGACCTGCGGATCGAAATACAGGGGGTCACCGACGCCGAGCCCGACGGGACGATCTTGTCCTCCGAAATCATTCCCGGAGCATCTCTCTCCAGCGCTGGCACCGGTTTCCGAAGCCTGGCTCTTTCCGCGCCCGTCTCTTTCGCCGCGGGGAGTGCCTATGCCATCGTTTTGACCGCCACCGGATCCTGCGGTCTCTTCCAGGGACCAGGCGGCGACCCCTATCTCGGGGGAAATGCGTTCTATGACTCGCGACCCAACGCGCCCGGCTGGGTGCGGCTGACCGAGAGGCTCGATCTGCCGTTTCAGACGGTGGTGGAAGCCAATGTCTTTCGGTCCTTGCGCGGAAACGTCTCTCTGAGTCTAGGACCGCGCGACTCCGACGACTCCTTCGTGGCTCACTTCGTTTTCGAGCCAAGCGGTGACGGGGAGGACGTCGATCCCGTCGCTCAGAGCCTGAGCCTGCAGGTCGGTCCGTTTACCAGAATCATCGCCGCCGGCTCTTTCGTCGACGAGGGGAGGGGCTCGTTCCAGTTCGAAGGGACCGTGGAGGGAGTGCGGCTGAAGGCTGTCCTCAGGCGTTTGCGGAGGGGTCGTTTCTCAGTGAGGGTCGATGGGTCCAGAGCGAACCTGGATGGCATTCGGATACCGATGGAGTTGAAACTGGCGGTTGGCGACCAGAGTGGAGGCGTTCGCCTCACAACCCTGTCGGCGGGAGATCCGGTGAGCGACGTTCGACGGACTCGGTACTGACACCTGCTGTCGTCCTTTGGACACAACGCCCTCGCGCCCTGACCCTTCAACTTCCATTGCCACGCTACAGAAGCCCAAGGCGGATTTTCAGCGCCGCCTTTGGCGGAACGCGACGGGCCCAGAGGGGGAGAAGGGGGATGAAGGCAACCATGGTCATGCCCGAGGCGAGTCTGCCGGTCCAGGCCAGCGGATGTTCGTGCGGAACGTAGCCGAATTTCTCCAGCAGCCCGTCCACTCCGCGAGCATCGCACTTCAAGCTTCGAAACCGGCTTCGACAGTGACTCTTCGCTCGGATGGAGCGTCGGCGGAGGGGCGAGGCCCGCTCCCCGATAGGGGCCTCGCCACCGGGAACTTCAGCCGGCGAAGACGAACCGGAGCTTCTTCTCGATGTCATCGCCCACGTCGTCGGTGAATCCGATGGTCACTTCGAGAGACCGCCCTTTCTTGACCGTCGCGCGGAAGAAGAGACCCCAGACGTCCTGACGGCTCGATCCTCCCTCGAGCCGGTTCGACCCCGTTGCCTGCTCGATGGCGTCGGCGCCGATCTCCGCCCGCTCTTCGAACTCTCCCGTGGCCCGGAAGATGTCGACGCGGATGAAGTTGATGTTGGCCCCGGTTCCCGCCGCCTCCTTCATGAGCAGCTCGAGGAACAGCAGGTTCCCATTGCCGCTCGCGAGCGCGCCCGCACCCACCACTTCGACGGAAATGGAGGCGGGGGTTGGCGGCGGAGGCGGGGGCAGGGACGTGGTCGTCGTGGGATTCACGGGACCGTTTTCGTCGCTGCAGCCGATGAGGAGAATCGTGAACGAGAGTAACAGGCAAACGAGAGGTTTTCTGACCATGATCCTTTCCTCCTTGGGTTTGACACCCGCGTCGGGGAAAGGCAAGGACCTTGCCAGGGAGCGGGAGCTCGATGGCGCGGGAAACCCGCGACAAGGGTCCGTCTATTTCTACAGGAAGCTATCTGATAGGTGCGAGGAGTATCCGAGTGGAGAGTCGGCGCTTGCCGCTCGGGGACATGCGGTGCCGCGCCGGAACGAGCGAGGCCCGGCTACTTCAGCGTCAAGGCGGGGTCGCCGAGGAGGTGATAGATCGAGAGCAGCTCGGGGAATGCCCCGCTGTCGGCGTAGGCCGCCTGCGCCGCCAGGATCGCGTCCCCCAGCCTCCGGTGTCGTCCGGACGCGAGCTCGCCGATCAGCGCCCGGTGGTAGACGTGGGCCGCCTCGTTGAGGCTCAGTCCGCTCGGGGAGAACGAGGCGATCGCCCCCTTGCCCTCGGCCTTCAAAAGCTCTTCACTCAAGGAATTCATCCAGGGGAAGTGGAAGTAGCCGTTGAGGCAGTTCCACGTCAGCACCAGCGGCTGCCGCGCCTGCGGGGCGAGAGTCCCCACGTCCGAGTTGTCGAGGAGGCTCTCCGAGCCCCAGACACCGATGCCCCCATGGCCGATGTAGCTCACGAGGGATGCCCCGCGGTCGAAGGAGTCCAGGAGGGTGTTTTTCGTGGCCGACGCGAGTTGGTCGAAGTAAATCCTTTCCACCTCGCGCGAGGCGGAAAGCGTCGCGTAGATCTGCTCGGCGTTGGCTTCGAAGTTACCCGCGTCGTCGGCGTCGTCGGCCACCAGCACCGCGCGGCCGGAGAGGGTTTCCCCCCCGGCCTCCCAGGTGAGGATCTTGTCCACGAGGCGCCGGGCCTCCTCGACGTTCGATGCCGGAAGACGGCCGATGGCGATGTCGGGCAGGATATCCTCCCCGTTGACGGCGGCGTAGGCAGGGTCGGAGGCGGTCCAGAGATAGGAGGTCTTGACGATGAGCGGCGGGACCCGATTGACGTCGCCCGTACCGAAGACGTTCTTGAAATCGTAGGTGGCGTCGCCCAGCAGGACCACGTACGAAACCGAGGGAGCCCGCCAGTGATGGTAGGCGTAAGAGAGGAACTCCTTGACGGCTTCGGGGCGGGTCTCGCCATGACCGAACTGCTCGTAGATTTCCTCGATCGCGACCCCTCGCGCTCGAAGTCCCTCGCTCCGGCGCCTCTCCAGCAGGGGCTCGGCGGCGGCGAGGAAAACCTGCGGAGCGATGAGGACATAATCCGCCTGGTTCCGGGTGCTCCGGAGGGTGGGAGGCTTGGGCCTTCTCAATTCGGGTCTGAGCACGGCTCCTTCTGCCACGGCCAGGTAGCTCCTGCCAGTCTCGACGCGGAACCGAAGGCCTGCCGGTGAGGCGAGGGCGCCCGAAAGCCAGAGAGGTTTCGGCTCCGAGATATCGAGCAGGAACGTCGGCGAGCCCAGACCCGCGATCTCGGCGGTGCCCGAGGAGGTCCAGCTTCCCTGGAGACGACCCTTCTCGGGAGCCGCGAGGCGCGAGTACGTGAGGGCGAAGCGATCGAGGAAAACCATCGAGTAGGCCGCGCCGGTGTCGCCCACGTTTTCGATCTGGAGGACGTTGTCGCCCTCGCGCAGCGCCCCCGCGGGCACTTCGGCCTCGATCGTTCGAGGCCGCTTGCCGTCCCAGCTCACCTCACCCACCAAGATCCCGTTGACGCTCGCGCGCACGTGGTGGTCCGGCGAGGCCTCGAAGTCGCTCCCCCCTTGAAGCTCGATCGAAAGCCTCGCTGGCTCGGTCGATGAGGCGAGGGAGGAGAGCTTGAAGGAGTAGCCCTTCACCGCGGGCGAGACGAGCGTGTCCCACAGCCAGAGGTCTCTGGCGTCGAGCAGTCCTGCCTGGTAGTAGCGGTCCTGTTCCCACGTTCCGAGCTGTCGGTAATCGAGCGAGATCGGACCTTCGGGCGACGCGGTCTCGACCGACATCACCGATCCTCCCTCGCCGCTCGTGAGCTCATAAACGGCTTCGTTCCCGTACGGGTTGAGCGAGGCGCCCTCGCTCACGAAGTAGAGGACCGAGCCGGGGCCGAAGCGATCCCCCGCGGGCTCGATGTGGAAAGAGACGGCCTCGCCCTGGCGGGCCAGGCTCAGGCGCGAGGCCGAGAGGGCGCGCCGGCGGGCGCCGAAGATCTCCTCGAAGCGCAGGGCGTAGAGCCCCGAGTCCCGTGTGACGAGCCGGACGAGCGCGACACTCCCCGGGACGTGTGTGCGGTGCTCGCGGTCACGGCGTCCGCGGGAGCCGCCGGAAGAGCGCTCCTCCGCCTCCGAACCCGCGAACGCGATCCGGACGATGAGCCTTCGTGCGAGGAGCAACTGGTCCGAGGAGGCATCCCACCTCAGGGGAGAGATCTCGATCTGGGACTTCTTGACTTCTCCCTGGAAGCCGGAGCTCAGAATCCGGGCCGCTTCCTCGGGGTAGAGCCCCTGCAATCGGAACCTCGCGCGGGCGCTCTTTCGCCCGGCCCGCACCGTGCCGTCCTCGCTCACCCGCATCACGGGAGAGGAGACCGGGACCGGCCTCAAGCCGGTGAAGGTCACGACGTCGCTGGCCTGGACGTAGGCAAGCTTGACCTTCCTCCCCGATACGCTCTCGATCCAGGTCCGCTTGACGGGAACGGCGGGAGAGCCGGGCTCGGAGGGCTCCTCGAAGCCGGGCACCTCGATGCGCACCGAGCCATCGGCAAGTGGGATGGCGTAGAAGCCCCCGGTTTTGAGCTCGAGGACTACGTGGCTCGTCCCTCGCTCGAGGATGTGCAGCGACGCGGCCGTCGGATCGCCATGGGTGATCCGGGCCGAGTCAAAAAAGCCGGCTCCCCTGGCCGCCTGGGCGGTGGCGGAGACCGGTCCGTGGCGTTTCATCCGCCCCGTCGTCTCCACGTCCTCGAGCAGATAGAAGTACGTGGTGCCGTCCTGCAGGCCCGAGTCGAGATAGTCGTAGCTCGCTCCGGCGGGCGAGGAGCCCAGGCCGGGAATGAGCGACGACGTGATCCGCTCGTAGGTACCGGCCGCCTCAGAGGCTCGATAGAGGTGGAAGCCGAGGTTTCGAAGCTCCGAGGCCGTTTTCCAGGAAAGCTCGATCGCCCCCGCCGCCGGACCCGCTTCAAACGAAAGAAGCTCCACGGCGGTGGGGGTCGGGTCGACCACCGCGATGAAGGCGTCGCCCGCTCCGTTGTAAATGGTGTCGGGCCCGACCGTGACCGGAAACGTCGCCTCGCTCGAAAGCGCGGACCCGACCACGTACGCGAAGCCCGAGCCGTCCACCGCGATACCCTGGCCCTGATCGTCTCCGGAGCCGCCGATGTACCCGCAGTAGGCGAGAGCCAAACCGTTCGTCGTGACCATCGCCGCGTAGGCGTCGTTCACGCCTCCGTTGAAGGTGAGGTCGGGACCCCCGGCGACCGGAAACGTGGCTTCGGTCGAGTCGGTGAAGCCCGCCACGTAGGCGCCTCCCAGGGAATTGATTGCGACGTCCCGAGCCCGGTCGACTCCCGAGCCTCCGATGTAACCGAGGTAGACGAACGCGGTTCCCGCCGGGTCGAGCTTGGCCACGAAGGCGTCGAACGTCCCGCCGTTATAGGTGAGATCCGGGCCGACGGTCACCGGAAACGACGCCTCGTTCGACTCCGTCGTGCCCGAGAAGTACGCGTTTCCGGAGGCGTCGACCGCGACCGCCGTCACCTCCTCCCTTCCGGAGCCGCCGACGTAGCCGCTGTAGACCAGGGCGGTGCCGAGGTTATTGACCTTTGCCACGAAAGCGTCGATGGTGTTGCCGTTGTAGGTCAGGTCCGGGCCGCCCAACAACGGGAAGCCCTGCGCCTCCGTCGAGCCCGTCTGTCCGCCCACGTACGCGTTGCCCGAGGCGTCGACCGCGATCCCGTTGATCTGCTCATTGCCCGTGCCTCCGTAGTAGCCGCAGTAATCGAGGGCCGTGCCGGCGGCGTTGACTTTAGCAACCCATCCGTCGGTGCCGCCGTTGGGCGTCAGGTCGGGACCGATCGTCTCCGGAAAGGTGGCGGCCGTCGACGATGTGCTACCGGCCACATAGGCGTTGCCCGCGCCGTCGACCGCGATCGAGAGTGCCTCGTCGATGTCGGATCCTCCGATGTAGCCGCAGTAGTCGAGTCCCGTCCCGGCGGGGTTGACCTTGGCTACCCACCCGTCCGGAAGACCCGCGCCGCCGTTGTGGGTCAGGTCTGGACCGACGGTCACGGGGAAGCTGGCCTGAGTCGAGGCCGTCGTGCCGGCCACGTAGGCGGCGCCCGAGCCATCGACCGCGACCTCGTAGGCGATGTCGAAAAGCGTGCCCCCGATGTACCCGCAGTAGACGAGCGCCGTGCCCGAGGGGTTCACCTTGGCGATGAACGCGTCGTCCGCCGGGGCGCCGCCGCTATAGGTCAAGTCGGGACCCACCGTTTCGGGGAACGTGGCCTGGGAGGACTGCGTCCGGCCGACGACGTAGGCGTTGCCCGAGGCGTCCACCGCGACGCCCCACGCATCGTCGATTCCGGACCCACCGATGTACCCGGCGTAAAGGAGAACGATGGGATCGAGGACCAGGAGCTTCGTCCGATCGTACTCTCCCACGCGGAAACCGAAACGAAAGGCGTCGCCGCTCGACGCCTCCTCCGGCGCGAACTCCGCTCGGACCTCTTCGCCTTCCCCCTGGTACGCGTACGGTGCCTCTTCCTCGAAACCCCCTGCGGGAGTGTCGATCTGGAGCCGTCCCGCTTCCGTCAGCCGGACCGACGTCGCGCCCTCGTAGCGCAGCCGAATCCGAGCGGGGTCCGCTCCCGGCTTCACCAGGAACGTGTACTTGAGCCGCCCGGAGCTACTGCCATACACGAGGTCGATGCCGGGCCACAGCTCCTCGTAGACCACCGAGCCGAATGTGGGAAGCCCGGTCTTCCATTGCGAGCGGTCCCCGGTGAAGTAGCTGACCACCGCTTCGGTCCGGTCCCGGCCCACGATCTTCACGTCCGGGTTGGCCCCCTCGAAGCCCATGCGAACCACCCAGCGTTCCGAATCCTCGGGCTGCGAGAGCGCGAGGACGACGCTCTCTCGGGTCAGGTACACACTCGTCGTTGCGCCCTGGACGTAGTAGGCGACGCGCGAGTCGGCCTGTCCCTGGTTCGCGATGAAATGGAGAGGGAGCTTCTCGATCGCCTCTCGAGCTCTCTCCCGGGTCTCGCCCTCGAGCGCAGCGGGAGAGGGAGGTGGGGGAGCTTTGACGTCTCCCGTGGCGATATTCGAGACCGAGCCGGGCGGGAGCGCGAGCAGCCCGACGAGCGTCAGCGAGAAAGCGCTGTGAAGGCGGTCGATGCTCATGCGTTGGCGTTCCGCTGCGGACACCTTATTTAGTTATGGGTGTGTCGGACGATGGATCAGCAAACCCGATGCCAGTTCATGGCGCACGGGAAGCCTATGAAACGGCATGGGAAAGCAGTCTTCCAAGTTTCCTCGGGCAGGACCCGACTGTGGGGCAGGGAACACAGTCTGACGGTAAAGAGCCTCAGACGGGTTTCGCGGTATCGAGAATCGGCCCTCCGTTTCTAATGAAAAGACTTTCGCGGCCGCTTCCCGCCAGATGCAACCGGATCTCGCTCCGCGCTAGAGTTCGGGGGAACGGTCATGAGATCGGAGAGCAAAGTTCCGGGAGTTGCCTTCGTCCCGTCCGTGGTGCCCCGGGCCGAGGAGATCCTGACGCCTCAGGCGCTCGAGTTCGTCGCCGAGCTCCACCGCACGTTCAATCTCGCTCGCCTGGATCTCTTGAAACGCCGCGTCGAGGTCCAGACGGCCCTGGACCGGGGAGAGATGCCGGGGTTCCTGAACGAAACCGAAGCGATTCGGCGCAGTGACTGGAAGGTCGCGCCCGCCCCCGCCGACTTGAGGGACCGCCGCGTCGAGATCACGGGACCCGTGGATCGCCGCATGATGATCAACGCCCTCAACTCCGGCGCCCAGGGGTTCATGGCCGATCTGGAGGACTCGCTCTCACCCACCTGGGCGAACGTGGTCGAGGGGCAGGTCAATCTCCTGGACGCGGTGCGGCGGCGCCTGAGCTTCACGAACGAACAGGGAAGGGAGTACGCGCTCAAAGACGAGCTCGCGACGCTCCTCGTGCGCCCGCGCGGCTGGCATCTGTCCGAGCGGCACGTCGAAGTCGATTCCGAGCCCATCTCCGCGAGCCTGTTCGACGCCGGGATGTTCCTGTTCCACAACGCCCGCGAGACTCTGTCCCGAGGGAGCGGGCCGTACTTCTATCTCCCCAAGCTCGAGAACCACCTCGAAGCGCGCCTCTGGAACGACGTCTTCCGCCACGCGCAGGACCGTCTCGGAGTTCCGCGGGAAAGTGTCCGCGCCACCGTGTTGATCGAGACGTTTCCCGCCGCCTTCGAGATGGACGAGATCCTCTACGAGCTCCGCGAGCACGGCTGCAGCTTGAACGCCGGCCGCTGGGACTACATCTTCAGCGTCATCAAGAAGCTTCGCTCGAGCGCGTTCGTCTTCCCCGACCGGGCCCGGATCACCATGACGGTACCGTTCATGCGCGCCTATACCGAGCTGCTGGTCCGGACCTGTCACCGCCGCGGGGCGCACGCCATCGGCGGCATGGCGGCATTCATCCCGAGTCGCCGCGACCCCGAAGTCAACGAGTCCGCGATGTCCAAGGTGCGGGAAGACAAGCGCCGGGAAGCGAGAGACGGCTTCGACGGCACCTGGGTCGCTCATCCCGACCTGGTGCCGGTCGCAAGGGAGGAGTTCTCGAACGTGCTCGGCGATCGGCCGAATCAGACGGAGCGTCTTCGCGAGGACGTGGCGGTCGGTCCCCGCGAGCTCACGGACTTCCGCGTTCCGAACGGCGTCGTCACCGAAGACGGACTTCGCAACAATATCTCCGTAGCCCTGCAGTACCTCGACCAGTGGCTGCGCGGCGTGGGTGCCGCCGGCATCTTCAATCTGATGGAAGACGTGGCCACCGCGGAAATCTCTCGATCGCAGCTCTGGCAATGGGTCCACCGCGGCGCGCGGCTCGAGGATGGAGGCGCCGTATCGGGTCCGCTCTACCGCGAGCTCCGCGATCGCGAGCTTTCGAAGCTCGGAGGGGCGAGCTCCGGCCGATATCGAGACGCTGTCGAGATCCTGGACGCGCTCGTGCTCGACGACGACTTCGTCGAGTTCCTCACCCTCCCGGCCTACGACCGGCTCGTTTCCAGCGTTTGAAGGGCCCGCCGGGGGGGTCTCGACGGCCGCATCTCCGTTCGGTACACTGAAGTCAAACTTTCCATCGAACTCTGCATCGTTTCGCAGCCGGATTCGGCACAGGAGATCCCCCCATGCCTGTTTCGAAGATCGTCGTCATCGGAGGCGCCTTCAGTGGTCC
>Ga0299906_10001793_pt1 | contig 18179 bp, 19 predicted proteins | sample RVTome_14_FD_200259 | JGI IMG/M metagenome (GOLD analysis project Ga0299906, IMG submission 200259) | Soil microbial communities from uranium-contaminated site in the Upper Colorado River Basin, Wyoming, United States - RVT145D125 (version 2) ...
GTGGAAAATGGGTGCATAAACACTGTGCCCCCGAATCAGAACAGCTTCTGTAATTTTTTTAACCAGTCCTAAATCATTTTATTAGATGATTTACTAAATCACATACCTTGATTGAAAACGAAAACACTTGGGCAAAGGCAGTACAAAGCAACGCAACAGAAGAGTTTCACAAAAAATTTGACCAGGCACTAGGATCACTCAAAAACGAGCTTGGCAAGACCTACCCACTCATAATTGGGGGAAAGGAGGTCTGGACTGACAATTACTTTGAGGTAAAGTCTCCAGCTGATACAAAAATTGTCTTAGCCAAGTTTCCGCTTGCAACAAAAGAAGAAACAGAGTACGCCATCAGGGCAGCAAAGGATGCATTCTCCGAGTGGAGCCAAAGTCATTATCAGCATCGCGTTGGCCTTTTTCGAGAGATTGCAAGTCAACTCTCTTCACAAAAATTCACTTTGGCTGCTATAGTGAGTATGGAAAACGGAAAAAATAGGCTTGAGGCAATGGGCGAAGTTGATGAGATGATTGACTTTCTTAGATTTTATGCTGATCAGCTTGAGACAAACCAGGGATTTGTAAAACCAACCAAGAGTGCAAACCCAAACGAAAAAACTCAAAGTGTTCTAAAACCGTACGGCGTTTGGGGAATAATTTCTCCATTTAATTATCCATCAGCAATTGCAATCGGAATGAGCAGTGGGGCACTAATTACTGCAAACACCATAGTTCTCAAACCAGCAAGCGACACTCCAATCTCCGCATTCAAGTTTGTCGAGTCTATTTATCGAAAAATCCCAGCCGGCGCAATTAATCTTGTAACAGGACAGGGAAATGTGGTGGGTCAAGCTATAATCGACAGTCCTTTGGTTAGTGGAATTGCATTTACTGGATCAAAAGAGGTAGGGCTATCGGGATTTAGGACATTCACAAGTAAAAATCCGCGACCATTCATATCAGAAATGGGTGGAAAAAACCCAGTAATTGTTACAGAATCAGCTGATCTTGAAAAGGCAACTAATGGTGTATTACAAGCCGCATTTGGGTATGGCGGGCAAAAATGTAGCGCATGTTCTCGAGTCTATGTGCAAAAAAACATTGCAAATAAATTCACGGAAAAATTGATATCAAAAACTCAAAACCTCAATATTGGTCTTCCATGGGAAAGGAACACCTATCTGGGACCAGTCATTAACGAAGCTGCAAAAAAGAAATTTGAAAGGGCAGTTGAGCTTGCAAAAAAGGATGGCAAAATTATTTTTGGTGGAGAAGTCCTCAAAGATGGCCCATATCAAAACGGATATTATGTCAAGCCAACAATTGTGACAAATTTACCAAAAAATCACCAGCTAATCAAAGAAGAACTGTTTCTGCCGTTCTTATGTGTTCAGGAATTTGAAAATTATAATGACGCAATAAAAGAAGCAAATGATTCTGAATATGGCTTAACCGCAGGAATATTCAGTCAGAACAAAAAGGAAATTGACGAGTTTTTCTCAAAAATTGAGGCTGGTGTAACATACGCAAATAGAGCACAAAGTGCAACAACAGGCGCAATTGTACAATCCCAACCCTTTGTTGGATGGAAAAACTCTGGTATTTCAGGAAAAGGAGCAGGCGGCGTGTATTACCTAACGCAGTTCTTGCGAGAGCAGACTCAAACAATCTGTAATGAAAGCTAGCTTCTGAAAAATCTATATCTTGAATAAATTCAGAGGATAAATCAAGTTAATTTTAGCTCTATTTGCTTTCTGATAAACTTTGAGATGCTAAGCTTAGTCTTGCGTCCGGAGCTTACTGTTTTACCAAATCCATCTACAATCACTACTTCGTTTAGCTCTGGATTTTTTTGATATTTTGTACCAATATCGTTTGCAACTATCATATCAGCACTTGAATCTCTGAGCTTTCTTATCGCAGAATCAACTAGTACTTTCTTAGATACGTTTGATTCTGCTTTGAATCCAACCAAAAACACATTCTTTTGGATCTTTTTTATTTGATCGATAATTTTTGGTGCCTTTTGTAATTTTATAACAATGTGTTTTTCAGTGCTTTTGATTTTTGACTTGTTTGCTTTTACAGTATAATCAGCTGCAGCTGCAGACAAAATCACAATATCGAATTTTTTGGACTTTAATTGTTTTTTGACAGCATCAAACATTTCATTTACCGTTTTCACTGATATTATTTTGACTCCCTTTGGCGGCTCGGTTATTCCTGGTCCATAAACTAAAGTTACCTTTGCTCCAGCAGAAATCAGCTCAGATGCAAGCAAAATTCCTGTTTTACCTGTACTTTGGTTTGTTATCACGCGCACAGGATCAATGGGTTCTATTGTCGGGCCTGCAGTGATCAGCACCTGCTTGCCTGCAAGAATAGTAGAAAATCCAAATTTTCTTAAAATGTGCTCTAACACATCCTCAGGCTCAGCAGCCTTTGCTTTCCCCTCTATCATAATCGGGGAAATAAACTCGATTTTATCCTTCAAGAATTCAATATTTCGCAAAACAGCAGCATTTTCATACATTGCCTTGTGCATTGCTAATGCCATCAAAATAGGAATTTTTGCTCCAAATCCAACAGTTAACACAGTAGATATTGGCGTGTCATCAATTCCATTTGCAAGCTTGCCCAGAGTGTTTGCAGTTGATGGATATACTATGATTAGATCAGCTCTTTTATAGTCTGCAAGACGAATGTGTTCAAGCTCTCCTGTAAGCTTGGTAATCACTTTGTTTCCTGTAGCCCATCTAAAATAATCAGGCTGTATCATCTTTGTTACAGCTTGACTTGCAACACATGTCACATCAGCTCCATGCCTCATCAAAAGCCTTGCAAGCTCGATTGCCTTGTATGCTGCGACACTTCCAGCAACACACAAAACAATTTTTTTACCTGACAGCTCAGTGCCGTACGATCCAGTAATATCAAAAGAAGGATGTTTTGATTTAGCTACCAATTTCTTCTCTTAGCTTATCGAGCTCAGCCTTGTCCATAGAAAACCAATTTTCTTTTGATGGAAATCTGCCAGATTCTACATCAAGTTTGTAGCTTGTTACCGCCTTTGTAATCTGATCAGACAATGAAAGATACTGCTTGACAAATTTTGGTTTGAGCTTGTCATACATTCCTAAAACATCATGAACTACTAGCACCTGTCCATCACAATATTTACCAGAACCAATACCAATTGTTGGAACAGAAACAGATTCTGAAATTATTTTTGATACTTCGGACGTAACCATTTCCAACGCAATACTAAACACACCTGATTCTTCAAGCGCTTTGGCATCCTCAATTAGCGTGATTGCAGCATCTTTTGTTTTTGCTTGAACTCTATAGCCTTGGGCTAAGGCAGTAGTTTGAGGCTGAAAACCAATGTGGCCCATAACAGGAATGCCTGTTTCCACTATTGCTCGTATGGTCGGTACAACAACCCTGCCTCCTTCAAGCTTGATTGCATCAGCTCCAGCTTTTATCAATCGACCTGAATTTGCAATAGCATCACTTGTACTTGCCTGATAAGACATGAATGGCATGTCAGCAACAACTAACGCATTTTGTCTTGCTCGACTTACGGCTTCAGTAAACAAGACCATTTGATCCATTGTAACTGGAATCGTGTTTTCATATCCTAACATTACCATCCCGGCGCTATCACCAACAAGCAAAATATCAATTCCGGCTTTATCACATAATGATGCCATGGCGTAGTCATATGCAGTAATCGCAGAAATCTTGTTCCCAGATTTTTTCTTGTCTATAATGTCTTTAACTGATTTATGCATGGTTTGCTCTCCTAGTAAGATGATTCCTTATCTCTATGATCGACTGATCTAGATTTTTTTTATTATTAAATTTTATTTTTGAAGGTTTTTTTCGCTTCATAATTTTACATGAATTAATCATCTCTCTTATGCCGCGAATTACATTGTCAACTATGGTGACATCAGCAGTTTGAGCAGTTCTCGATAAAGGATTCAGATCAAATGTTATTACTTTTTTTCCTGCTTTTTTTAGTGCTAATGTTCTATCACCATCTTCGAGTGGTACCAATACCACATCAGCGGCATAAATCCCATTTTTGTCTACCATTCTTCTCGCACTGTCAAGACCAGAAAGTTTTACCAAATGCTTTTTTTCTATCCCAAATACCTGTTTTGCACCATTTTTTTTGAGAACTTTGAGAATGTTTTGTTTTCTTTTTTGGCTTTCATAAAACAAATTGATCTCAATCTTTGCCCCAGTTGTTTTTGCTAACTCAACAATTTCCCTTGGGCACAAACCAGCAATATTTCCATTTACCGAAATAACTGGTTTTTTTGCCGAAATAAGCATAAACGCCGCTGCTTTTACTGCTTTTTTCGCAGTTTTGGAAGTTTTTTCACCAATCAAATAATCAAAGGCTTCACCTCTTCCATGCGCCATTAGCCCCTCTTTTGCTACTAGACCGACATCAAATGCATGCACTAACTTTTCTCTGATGTAGAGCGATTTTGCTCGCGGATGAGAATTCGGAATTATTAATTTTGTCATTTATCTGACGAGTCTTGCACCATGCTCGTCTATTTTTGATCTAATTATAATTCCGTCATTATATTTTTCTAAAATTTTAAGAACGTCTCTTTCCAAACTCTGTGGAACGAGCGTAAATATGGTTTCGCCAAACAACGCTACGCCACACTTTATTCCATGTGCTCGTAGATCATCAATCACAGTCTTCATCTTTGGTGTTATAATATTAACATAATTTGCAAACTCGACTGAATAATCATGGAATTGACCAATATCTTTTGTATTTACAAGTTTATCAACCATTCTTCCACCAAGTCCATTGATTGATTGTAATTTATCTTTGAGAAACTGCTTTGTAGAAATTGCAGAAAAACAGATCATAATCGCAGAAAATGATTCAACTGGAATCTTTTTGACTTGCCCTATTCCTGGAGCGCCGCCCTTGACACGTATTTCAAACCCTCCATGATATGATGCTAACACATCACCAAGTCCTGTTTGGCATATCACCTCTGCGCTATGTGCAATTTGTCCAAGCCGCTCCTTTGAAAAATTAGTATTAAATGCTTGATTTAGTGCATATGTCAAAGAAAGAGCAACGGCAGCAGAACATCCAAGTCCATATCCTACAGGAATTTTTATGTCATGATGGACCGAAACAAAATAATTTCCTTGTACATGTTTTAAAAATTCCTTTATGACAAATTCTGATACCTGCGTATTATCCGGCTGGTATCCACTAACCTTAATGGTATAGTCGATAAAATCGGAGTCTTGAATTTCAACTGTTGTTATGACACCTGCCTGAATCGAAAACCCGGCACCAAGAGAACCTTGAAATTCTGGTCTTTGGCTTTGGTCCATCTCTGCCTTAAAAAATCCCGTAATGTGTGCAGGACTAAAAGCAACTCCCTTCATGATTCAAATTTAAATTATAGCAAAAATATAAGAATATGGCTTAAATTAATTAAATTAGTATAAATTGCCTAAATTCATTCGACGCCTACAAAAAATAGGAAGCAGCATGCTAGTTTCATTACCAAAGGAATGGGTTGAGAAAAACCACCTTGAGAAAAGTACTGAAGTTGAGCTTGAGACGAATGAAAACACCGTCTCAATTACTGTAAACAAGGGTGATCGACAATCAAAAGAAGTCGTAATTTCGTATCCTCTGCCACAGGATGAAAACATTGTCGCAGACATCACCGGAGCATATCTTCTTGGCTATGACATAATTCGAGTTAAAGGAAAAACAAACATTCCAATTGAGGATCGAGAAAAAATTCGCAATTCGATGAGAAGGCTTGTTGGAATGGAAATTGTAGAAGAGGATTCATCAAACGTTAATGTCCAATTTCTTTTGGATGCAACAACACTAAGCCCTGAAAAAATTCTAAAAAGAATAAGCTCAATTGCTCTTGGAATGTTTAACGATATTTCATCTGCCTTGATCTCAGATGATAAATCAAATCTGCAAACATTTCCAAACAGAGATGATGAGGTAGACAGACAATACTTTCTTCTAGTAAGACTTATTCGAAGCTCAATGATTGACAAAAGACTAGCTACTGCATTTAATTTAGAAAACATTGACGTTCTAGACTATAGAATTGCTGCAAATATTTTAGAGACAGCAAGTGATACTCTAGTTGAAATTGCTAATTCTATTTTGCACACATCACTTTCAAAAAATGATCTACGAAGAATTTATGAGCTGACAAAAGATATTGAAAATATACACCAAAAATCAACTGATGCATTTATTGCTCAAGATAGAAGGCTAGCAATTGATGCCATCTCAAGTCACAGAAAATTTCAAAAAAAGATCTCTGATATTCGCTCATCAATTGAGCAAAAAAACCAGCTTCCAATTGATCTGCTAGATCTCATCTATATGTTTGAACGTGTATCAAGATCTTGGTCAGATATTGCGGATCTAGTAAAACCAATTTATAATGCTCAATAAATTTTGTTTTTTAGCGCATATGCCAAAACAGCACAAATTGTTTTTGAATCAATTATTTTGCCCATTTTTATCATATTGAGAAGCTTTTTGAGGCTGATTTTTACTACGGACATGATCTCATCCTCGTCTAAGGCCTGACCACTGATTTTTTGAACGTTCTTGGCCACAAAGCAGTAAATCGCTTCTTTATTGTAGCCTACAGAGGGATAGTATGTGATAAGGTGGGTTAGCTTTTTGGCTTTGTGGCCTGTTTCTTCTTGGATTTCACGGGAGGCACATTTTTCTGGTTTTTCGCCTTTCTCAAGCGTGCCTGCGGGAATCTCCAGAATATAACCATGACCAAAGCGGTGTTGCTTAACAAGTATGACTTTACCTTCCACATCAAAGGCCAAAATTGCTGCAGCGCCACGATGTTCAATTATCTCTCGTTTTAACTTTTTACCGCGAACAGTTATGTCATAAATATTCAAACCTAAAATTTTACCATCATAAATTGTCTTTTTTTTCATTCGTTTGGTTTTCTAATTAGATAATATTTAATGTCTTTGATACATTAAATGTAGTTTTTGTGAAGATTTTGCCTCCTTGATTATGTTGCTTACCCAATTTTGTGGCAAATTAATCTTTTTTGGAATGAAAAGATCTGCTGTTTTAACGCCTTTTACATCTCGTATCCTTTGTGTTATGTTGTCCAATTCAAAGATGTTATTGCTATACAAAAACAAAACAATCTGGTTTTTTGCAAGAAACGGTTTTTGTAAAAATGAGCTTGAAAATTCCTTCCTCAATTGTTTTAATGTTTCATTTAGATTTTCTTCAACCCAAACTAAAACAGCAAATGAAATATACTGGCCAAATTTTGATGGATCGTAAATTACTGTAAATAATATCGCTTCATCATTTTGTATCTTTTTCAATGATCGTGCAATTGTCTTTGTTGAAAGTTTTGTTAGCCTTGATAATTCTTCGATTTTTATACGTGGATTTTTTAAAAGATGATTAATTATTTCAAGATCAGTCTTTGTTAGGTCTGATCGTATGCCAGGATTTTCTGCCTCAAAAATAGAAAGAATTCGAACATTCTGCATCAGTTTTTTTACCAGTTCAATTTTTTGTTCAACATTCTCTTTTACTACAATACTACAAACAGTTATTCCCCCTATACATGGCACCACAAAAAAAGGCCCTCCGATCAACTCAACTTGTTTTAGAATCTTATCAACATCTTGCCCTGTTATAACAATGTACAAAACATTGTAACCTAAAACAGGTGGCTCAATTTTTAATGCAAAACTCTCAATTGTTCCGTTTTGAATCATTTTTTCAATGCGTGATTTTACCGAAGCGCCAGAAATGCCAATTCTGTTGCCAATCTGTCTATCTGATTCCCTACAGTTGTCAAGCAAAACACTTAGAATTTTAAGGTCTAATCTGTCCAATTTATCCTTCTTTTAATGGTATTTCTTATTAAAGAATACTCTTTTTTAATAAAAATGTCTCTAATCATCATAATATGCATGTTATACATTAAATATCAGACTGTTTTTATAATAACGTGGACTATAGGATTCAGCTAGCTAAGCGAATGCTCGCTAACAAAAAAGGCAGCCTCATTGGTGCAGTTTTGGCAGTTTCGATTGGAATTTTGGTAATTCATGTAAATTTTGTAATATTCCAAGGACTATACGACGCAATAGTTCGTGACCTATCAAGTTACAGATTTGGTGATGTCAGAGTGACAGACGAAGAAGACTTTATCACAAAATCAGACGTATTTTTGGTAAACTGGTTAGAGAGAATACCATACGTGGAAGCAGCATCATCAAGGATAGGGTCTTCTGTATCTATCAATGTAACCAAAAATGGAAAACTAATTGAAGAATTTCAAATACCTGTTGTGGGCATTGATCCGTTCCGTGATCCTAGAGTATCAACAGTTCATGAGACAGTAAAAGAAGGGCAATATGTTTTTTCAAGAAATTCTATTGTAGTAGGATCATCTGTTGCACGTGATCTTGGCGGTGTAAGAGTTGGTGACAGCCTGCAAGTACAAGTAACTGACAGATTTGGCCAAGATCAAATCCGACGCTTTCTTGTTACTGGTATTGCCACTTCACCAGGTGGTCAAGGGCTTGATACTAGTGTAATTGTACACATTGACGCACTCCGTGATATGTTATCACGAAACGGAGAAACAGGAGAGATACTAGTTAAGCTAAACGATCCAAAAAAGGCAGCTGATGTGAAAGATCTCTTTTTACGTTCATTTCCAAATGATGACTTTAGGGCTGAAACAATAGAAGAATCAGCAGAGGAGGCATTAAGCGGATTCAGGTCTGGCATTGCAATGATTAACATGATTGGATATTTTGGAATGATGTCTTCTGCATTTGCAGTTGTAACAATTCAAATGATGCTTGTTTCAAGCAAGACTCGTGAGGTAGGAATTATGCGTGCAATTGGCGCAAAAAGAATGGATGTCCTGATAATATTTATCGTCCAAGGAATGATGATTGGTGCAATAGGTGCAGGAGTGGGAACAGCCTTTGGTTTGACTTATACTTTTTATGCAAAAGAAACTAAAATGTCCTTCCAAGGTAGTCTTCCACTTGAGGTAAGCTACAATTGGCCAAACATAACTCAGACTGCCCTGATGGCATTTGCGCTTGCAGTTGTTGCCTCAATTTATCCAGCATTCAAGGCAACAAAACTTCAACCAGTGGAGGCAATGCGCTATGTCTGATACTGTCTTAGAGGTAAAAAACCTCAACAAAGTCTACGGCCGGGGGGACACAGAAGTTCACGCATTAATGGATGTCTCATTTTCTGTTAAGCGTGGCGAGTTTTTACTAATTGTTGGAAGCTCAGGATCTGGGAAATCCACATTATTGAACATGATTGGTTTGCTTGATAGGCCAACAAGTGGTCAAATCTATATCGACGGAGTAAACACAACGAAGCTAACCGACAACCAAATTTCATCTTTTAGAAATTCAAAGCTTGGTTTTATTTTCCAATTCTCAAACTTGTTGGCAGATCTGACAGTTCTGGAAAACGTATTGCTCCCGCGAAACATTCAGCGAACAGACAAAAATGCGATAAACGATACGATCAATTTGCTAAAAGCCGTGGGACTTGAAAGTCAAATGTACAAACGAGCAAACAAAATCTCAGGTGGGCAAGCCCAGAGAGCGGCAATTGCAAGAGGTTTAGTTAACAAACCAGCAATTGTTTTAGCAGACGAACCTACGGGGAATCTCGATTCTATAACAGCTGAGACGACAGTTCAACTTATGAGATCGATGGCAAAGAAGCTGAATCAGACATTCATCATAGTGACACACGATCGTCATCAGTTTGGTGATGCAGATCGCATCATCACAATCAAAGATGGGCGAGCATTTGAAGGAGAAGACCAACCACACAAAATGGAGATTACAGTATGATTACAAGGATAGTTGGAATTGCTACATTGGTATTTCTTGGGCAATTCATTGGTTTGCAGGCATATGGGCAGCTTGGAACGGGTGATTCGCCTTTTGAGCGAAATTTCGGGGACATCAAATTCCTTGATGCCTATTTTGGTAGGCAGGATGAAAAAATGGAGGTAACGTCTGGCGACAAAAATGTTCCATTTACGGTAGTGTTTGCAAACGTTGGCTCGCAAGACATTACAGGCATAAAGGGTCAGCTCCAACTTCCCATAGGCTTTGGTCCTGCAGATGGCAAAGGTGCGCTGATTCTAGCAGACAGCGATGCAGAAGCCTTGGCAGGAAAACATTTTTCGCTGACATTCTTTGTGAATTTGGACAAAAACATCCCAATTCAACAATACCCAGGAACCGTAAAGGTTGACTATTCAAGACTCAGAGAGTCGGGCCAGAGAAATGCATTTTTTGATTTCAAATTTAAGGTAACGGGTGAAAGTGTCTTAAATCTGAAAGCGCAGAATCCATTTCTGACATCTCTTACAAATAATGACGTAACTGTTGAAATTGCAAACTTTGGAACTGCGCCATTATCAAATGCAAAAGTTGTATTACAAAATACAAACACTGAGGTAACTGCTACTGCAAACCCAATTACAAATGTGGAAAGTGTAGTATTTGATCAGAACAAATGGGATATAGGGACAATAGATCCTAAATCCTCAAAGAAATTCACATTTAGAATATACATTCCAGAAAACGTTCGCTCAGAGACTCTTCGTACACCTATGCAAATAACATACTTTAACGCCCACGGTGATAGGGTAATCGATAATAGAATAGTTGATTTTTACATTAATGGTCTAATTGATGCAAAAATTTACGATGTTAGGGTAATTGATCTTTCAGGCCAACAAACAATCATTGGCGAAATAATCAACGAGGGAAACATAAACGCCTTGTTTGCATTCGTAACTTTAGAACCACTTGGGGATTCTAACATAAAAAAGACAATCCAGTTTATTGATGAAGTGGAAATAGACTCACCGGTACCCTTCAATATTCCAGTAGAATTTGACGGTGAACCAAAATACGGAGAACACGAGATCAGAATTACTCTCAGGTACAAAGATGATCTTAGAAGTGAACACCTGCTAAATCATGATACAACAGTTTTTCTTAATGATATAAGCAAACAGCCAGAACCAGCAATCTCAGACTATCTTTTAGTCATAGTTGGTCTGGCAGCTGCATCTGGCGTAGGCGCAATAATAATCAAAAAAATTAGAAAAAAAGAAAACCCAATTCCAAGCTAAACCCACTAAAGATTATATCAGATAAAAGCAATGACCGATCATGACTTGGGATGAAATCGAAGTCCCAAAGGAACTAAGACCATTTATGCTTGAGAAAGCAAAGGAGACCTCACTTGGTCACAAAAATGGCGCAAGCAAGCAATACCGATATGGAAATCTGCACATTCGAGAATACAACGACAAGTTTCTTGTTCACATGGACAAGGTTGATCCCCTCAAAAATCCCCTTGGGCATCTTTTAGCTGACGCGCCAGAAGTGCTCATTGGGCTGGCAAGCGCAGCAGTGGGTGGAACAAAGATAGCATCGTATTTTTACAACAAAAGTAACAAAACAAAAAATGACAAACAAATTTCTACAGCCGTTGGCCTTTTGTCATCTTTAGCAATTGGTTACGTTGGATACAGGCTAGCAAAAAAAATCAAAGAAGACTAAGGAGGTAATAATCATCACAACCACAAGAACAATTCAGGTCGTCTTCAAACTTGTACCGTTAATTATTGCACTAAGAAAAGATAGAAGAGAATGGGTAAGACATGAAGGAAAAAATGTTGATTATGAAAAATATCAAAAAAATGCACGCAAAGTTCTAAACACATTTGTTTCGCTTGGCCCAGTTTACATAAAGCTCGGACAGTGGCTCTCCTCAAGAGCAGACATTTTACCGCAACCGTACATGGAAGAGCTAGCAAAACTTCAAGACGATGTTCCTGCAGCTCCCTTTGATCAGGTAAAACCAATCATCGAAGGAGATCTTGGTCCAATTAGTCAAGCCTTTACATCAATTGATACAAAGCCACTATCTGGAGCATCTCTTGGCCAGGTTTATCGCGCAAAAATTCAGGACAAAGAGGTAATTCTCAAAGTCAAGCGTCCCAACATTGAAAAGATAATAGAAGAAGACATTAGAGTTCTAAAAAAAGTCCTACCACTTGCAATGAGGTTTGTAGATCCAAATCTCCGTTTTTCTGCTCACTCGATGTTAGCACAATTCATCGAAACAATACATGAAGAGCTAGACTACACCAAAGAATCATCAAACCTAAAAAAAATCAAAAGAAATCTTGAGCGACATGATAATGTCATTATTCCGCAAGTATATGACGATCACACCTCAAAAAACGTCCTTACATTAGAATACATTCCAGGAATCAAGATCACAAACATTGAGGATTTAGACAAAAAAGGAATTGACAGACAAAAAATAGTCATAGATGTACACAAGGTATTTTTTACAATGCTGTTGAGAGACTCGATATTTCATGCAGACCCACACCCTGGAAATATATCTGTTACAGACGATGGTTCTCTAATTCTTTACGACTTTGGAATGGTTGGACGAATTGACCAGGAAACACGAATGAGGCTTGTACGACTGTATCTTGCGCTTGTAGAAAAAGACCCACCTCGGACCGTAAACGCAATGAATGATCTTGGAATGCTCATGCCAGATTTTAACCGCTCAGTAATTGAGCAAGGAATAGATCTATCAATTCGCACCATGCATGGAAAAAAACCTGATGAAATGGAAGTTCGCGCACTGCTTGAGCTTGCAAACAAGACAATGTCCAAGTTTCCATTCACATTGCCAAAAAATCTTGCACTGTATCTAAGAATGAGCTCAATCATTGAAGGAATATACAAAACACACAAAGTAGATTTTAGATTCGTCAAAGTTCTCAAAAATATTTTGGAGGAGGAACAACTAATCAAGGATGCATACATAGAAGAGCTCAAGTATTCCTTTACAAGATTTGCAAAGTCGCTTGATGCTACGATTTCAATTGCACCTGAGCTAAAAAAATTTCTTGAAGAAAACAGATCACTTCAGCTGCTTAACGCAAGGCCAAAAAGTAACACATTACTTGCCGGAAGTATTTTGTCTTCAGCTATTTTCATTGGTTCTACATTGTTGTACTCCTCAAACGAAACTGCCGGAATCTCTGGAATGATTAGTTCTCTAATAATAATGGGTATCTTTGCAATTTTTAGAAAATATTAGTTATTCTATTGATATTTGCTTTCCTTGGTGTGATGCTGGAATCTTTACAGTCAAAACCCCCTGAACAAATTTTGCCGAGACGACGCCTTCTTTGTCTTCCTCTACCTTGATTGGTAGAAGAATTTTTTTATCAATTATGTTTGGCCGCTGCCTATAAACCGCATTATCCTTCTGCGAATCATGCTTTTCCGCACTAATTGATAGAATGCTTCTGTGCAGGGTCAGTTTAATGTCTTTTTTGTCAAATCCAGGAAGATCTACTACCACAGTCAGGGAATCTTCATCAAGATACATGTCAACTGGCGGTAGGACAAATTCATAAAACTCTCTAGATTTGTTGCCAATTTCTTTTGTCATTTCTTTTGCCATGTATTTTATTATGCCCATTTTGTGTGAACTACCCCTCGTTAAAGCTTAGGGCTTCCTGCTTCATTGACCACTTTGTGATCTCTACAGGCGTAACTTCCCGCAATTCCTGCGGTATTTGATGTGTGATTCCAAAAATTTCCAGTCCCTTTTTGAGAATGTTGATACTTGCGTTGTGGTCTCTGTCCAGAACAAGACCACACCTGTCGCATTGATGAGTCCTGACTGCCAGAGATTTTGGCACCATATTCCCGCACCTTGAACAATTTACGGTGGTGTTTTTTGAGGGAACCTCGATTAGGAGGGTCTTGTAGTCGAGCATGTTTCCAAATATACCCCATCCTGAATCCAGGATGCTTCTGGCCATTCTGTGGTTCTTTACCATGTTTAATTTTGTCAGTCTTTCCAAGAATACGACGTCGTATTTTCTTGCATACAGTGTGGACAGCTTGTGCAGAAAATCCCGTCTTTTGTTTTTGATTCGCTCGTGTACTATTTGATACCATTTTACTGCCTTCTTTCTGTTTTGTGATCCTAGCTGTCTCCTTGATATCTTTCTGTGGGCCCTTGCCAATGGTCTGAGCATTTTTTGCAGGTTCAGTGGGTTTGGAGTTTGGTATCCATCGGAATCATATGCAAAGTTCTTGATTCCAACGTCAATTCCGACTGATTTTTCAAGTGAGATTTTTGGCAGAACGGCATCAATGTCTGCAATAACGCATGCGTGCCATTTTCCTGATTTTGATTTGGATATGGTGATTTGCTTGATTTCTGAATTTTCTGGAATATCCCTATGCTGTATTATTTTGATTCTGCCTATTTTGGAGAGGTGCAAAAAACTGTCTTTGATTTCAAATCCCGATTGGTTGTACACAAAGGTGTTATATTCTGAGAATCTTGCAAATTTCAGATCCCCTGTCTTGTGGCCGTTTTTTCGTAGCTGGGCCAGTGATTTCTGGGCTCCGTCAGCCTGCGTTGATACCATCTGAAGCATTTTACTGTGATACGAATACAGCCATCTGTCCTGTTCTTTTAGTTCGGTTAGAAAATAGTTGAGATCGTTCCTTGTGTGGAGTCCTTCTGAGCGTATTTTTTCTATCATTTTGTTGTAGACCCATCTGCACGCACCAAGGGTATAGTGGAGTTGTTTTGTTTGTATGGAATTAGGATACAATCTGAACTTGAAGGTTCTCTGCAATCATATCATTTGGTAATTTCTACCTAAAAACCATTTTGATTGATCTTGGGTTTATCATAAGCTCGCTTTCATCCCAACCCTAAAGGGTTTAGTTTTCCCGCTTGCATCTGTAATCTCGCTATTTTAGTTATAAATTTTGGTAGGATTTTTAATCACACTAACCCCAATACAACTATTGATTATAGTAATTGAAGGAACTGATCAGGCAGGAAAAAAAACGCAATCTGAGCTTTTGGCTTGTGTGCTTAAAAAAAGTAAGATAAAAACAAAGATCTTTAGCTTCCCAGACTATACTACCCCAATTGGTAAGGAAATTTCCAGGTTTTTACATGGCAAAAGAAAATTTCCACCACAAGTAATTCATTGTCTTTTGGCTGCAAACAGATGGGAAAAACTAGATCAAATAAAAAAGGCACACTCAGAAAATTCTGTTCTTATCATGAATAGGTACTATCAGTCAAACCTTGTTTATGGTGTGGCAAACGGTCTCTCATTAAAATGGCTTGAAGGTCTAGATGCTGGTCTTCCAAAAGCAGATTTAGTCATTGTACTTGATGTCTCACAACGTGAATCATTTTCCCGCAAAAAAACAAACCGCGACAAATTTGAAAAAAATACATTTTTTCTCAATAAAATCTCAAAAACATACAGACAACTAGCAAAAAAACAGGGATGGCAAATAGTTGATGCATCAGGAACAAAAAACCACATTCACCAATCAATAATGAAGATTCTCTCAAAAAAACTCGCAAAATTATGACAAAACCCTTCCTAGATATCGTAGATCCAATTCATGATTTTATTCGAGTCTATGAGACTGAGCTAAAAATCATCGACTCACCAATTTTTCAAAGATTGCGAAGAATACGACAACTCTCAGGAGCGCATTTCACTTATCCCAGTGCACAACACTCACGTTTTGAACACTCACTTGGTGTAATGCACGTTGCAGGTCAGGCAGCACAAGCACTAAAAGAAAAAGGATTTTTGAATACAGACAAAATCCAAGAAATCCGCCTTGCAGCATTGCTACACGATATAGGACATGGGCCATTCTCACATCTCTTTGAAGAGGTCTTACAGACAAAAAAGAAAACATCACATGAAGAAATCGGAAAAAAAATTATTTTACGTTCAGAAATTGGCGAGATACTATCTGCGGCTGGTTTTGATAAAAAATTCATAACTAAACTTGCGTTTGGTGATTCTAAATACAGGTTTGTTAATGAAATCATTTCTGGCTCACTTAGTGCCGACATGATGGATTATCTACAACGAGATGGCTACTTTACTGGTGCTGAACATGCAAAAATTGATCACAAACGAATCATTCAATCACTTGATGTCTACAAAAACAAGCTAGCACTTGACAGATCTGCTCTTTACTCATTTGAGTCCATGATTCTATCTAGATATCAAATGTTCAAGGCAGTCTACTTTCACAAAACTGTGCGATCTGCAGAAGTAATGATGCTCGAAGCACTCAGATTAGCTGATGATGAGGCTAACTTCACCTCGTTAAATCTCGATGATTATGTAAAGCTGACAGATGAATTTGTTATCTCACAAATCCTTTCATTGCCAGAATACACGCAAGATCTTAGGCGTGCAAAGAAAATTGCAACTGACTATCAAAACCGCCGACTGCTAAAATGTGTCTATGAACAAATTATGACTAACAAAAAACTAAAGGATCAAGATAAGATCCGTCAAAAAATCGCAAAAAAATCAAAGGTTGACATAAATGAAATTTTTGTAGATACATCTACAACCTCTTCTTTGCCGTTAACTCCTTCTAAGGAAAAAACAAAGTCCATTATCTTGATGACCAAATATGCTACAAAATCAACTGCAAAAGAAATTCCATTTTCCAAAATCCCAGTGGTGTCTTCTATGGCGGAATCAATGAATATTTTGAGAATATACACTACCCTTCAACATAGAAAAAAAGTTGAAATGGCAGCAGAATTGATTCTTGGTGATAAAAGATAATGACAAAAAAACGTATAGTAATCAAACTTTCAGGCAGAATCTTTGAAATGGATAATAACACAAAACTGCTAAAAGACTATGCAACATTTTTAGTCAAAATAAGCAAGATTTGCCAGCCTGTAGTTATTGCAGGTGGAGGCAAGATAGCGAGGCACTACATTACTCATGCAAGATCGTCCGGTGCGGACGAATCTACCCTAGATGAGCTTGGAATAGAAGTATCTAGACTAAATGCAAGACTCCTCATCTATGCATTAAAGACCAAGGCGTATCCACATCCACCAACTACACTGACCGAAATACGTCACGCAGTTGACAGTGGCCTAATTGTTATAGCAGGTGGTCTACATCCTGGTCAAAGTACAAATGGCACAGCTGCTCTTATTGCAGAAAAGATAGGCGCGACTGAGTTTTTGAATGCAACAGACGTTGATGGAATCTACGATTCGGATCCAAACAAAAATCCAAAAGCAAAAAAATTCAAGAGGATTGAGCTCAAAGATCTCCGCCGCCTTCTTGTACGTGAAGACTCTGTTGCCGGCGGCTATGATCTCATGGACATTGTAGCGCTAAAGGTAATTGAGCGCTCCAAAATCAAGACTCGCGTCATAAAGGCAGACATCCAAACACTAGAAAAGGCAATCAAAGGCCAACCTGTTGGAACGGAAATCGCACTCTAGCTTTACTTTAGCTCATTTTGTACGGTAGGGTATTGTTCTGTCCAGATCTCAACTTTATTCCCAACAAATTCCTCAATCCCTGATTCTCGTGCTTTTTTGAAAATTTCCATTGCAGCATCTTTGTCAAGTGGTTTTGATTGAGCTTTGGTGTATCCCTCCGAATCAACCAAAATTGTGACATAACCATCGTTTGTTTTGATGACCGCAACAAGGTCTTCTTCGCCAACTGGAATAAACTGTCCCTCTTTCTTTTTTGTTGTAAGTGTAAGCATTGCAAATCCACCTAACTTGAAAAGTATCATCTGTGATTTGCTTGAGCGTTCCTTCCCAATTTGTACTGCTTGAAAATATTGCACACTTACCACATCAAAATATCTCTATAAGGATTTTATTACCAACATTTATGACACTCAAAATTCAAAAATTGATTGTTGAACTCTAAAGTTTTGCTTGGAATTATTGCTGCGGCACTTGCAGGAATAATCGGTTTTATCGCCATTTCAGGCTCTCAGATAATCAACGATGTATCTGAAGGAGGTCTAGTCAGAACATCGTCTTCCCCCATCCAAGTGCTTCCACTTGAGGTTCAGCTCGAAAAACTCTCGATCCTTTCTGTGTCTGAACAAGAAGCAACACTGCAAATTGACTTTAAGATAACAAATCCAAACTACAAATCAGTCATTTTACAGGTGATCAAGTATGAACTCTATGATGGAAG
>Ga0299906_10001794_pt1 | contig 18175 bp, 17 predicted proteins | sample RVTome_14_FD_200259 | JGI IMG/M metagenome (GOLD analysis project Ga0299906, IMG submission 200259) | Soil microbial communities from uranium-contaminated site in the Upper Colorado River Basin, Wyoming, United States - RVT145D125 (version 2) ...
TGGCGCGCGCCGCTTTATTGGGAGATTCGAGAAGGAAGCTGGTGCCTGTACACGCTCGGCGGCATGCGCCAAGTGCGCGACCACGAGCCGGTATGTCACTTGAGCTATTACGAGGCCGACGCCTACGCGCGTTGGGCGGGCAAGCGGCTGCCGACCGAAGCGGAGTGGGAAGTCGCGGCGGCTTCGGTCGACGTGTCGGGAAACTTCGTCGAGAGCCTTTTGCTGCATCCGTCCGCGGCGCCCGTTGGGCCGGCGCACGCCCAGCTCTATGGCGACGTTTGGGAATGGACCGCGAGCGACTACGCGCCCTATCCGGGGTTTCGCGCGCCCGCCGGCGCGCTCGGCGAGTACAACGGCAAGTTCATGTGCAACCAGCGCGTGCTGCGCGGCGGGTCGTGCGCGAGCCCGCAATCGCATGTGCGCGCGACCTACCGCAACTTTTTCTATCCGAACGCCCGCTGGCAGTTCAGCGGCCTGCGATTGGCGGCCGACGCATGAAATCGGCGGTACGGTTTTACGACGAGCTCGCCGCCGAGCCCGATCTGATCGGCGAGCTGGTGGCGGGGCTCGAATCGCACCCGCGCGCGATCGCACCGAAGTTTCTCTACGACGCACGCGGTTCGGAGTTGTTCGAACGAATTTGCGAGCTGCCGGAGTATTACCTGACACGCACCGAAATCGCGATTCTCAAGGCCTGCGGCCGGGACATCGCGCGCCGGGTCGATCCCGGCACGGTGCTCGTGGAGTTGGGCAGCGGCGCGTCGGAGAAGGTCCGGCTGTTGCTCACCGCGCTTCGCCCGCGCGCGTATCTCGGCATCGATATTTCGCGCGATTTTCTGCTCCAATCGACGCGGCGCTTGGCGCACGACTACCCGTGGCTCGCCGTACACGCCGCGTGCGCGGATTTTTCTCAACCGCTGGCATTGACGTATCCACCGGAGGAACTACCGCGTTTGGTGTTTTTCCCCGGCTCCAGCATCGGTAACTTCACGCCGGAGGAAGCCGTCGCTTTTCTTGAACGCCTACGGCCTTTGGTGCGGCCCGGCGGCGGCTTGGTATTGGGAATCGATCTGCAAAAAAATCCGCGCGTGATCCACGCGGCGTACAACGATTCGCAAGGCATCACCGCCGCGTTCATACGCAACGTTCTACACCGACTGCGGCGCGAGTATGGCGCCAAGGTCGATGCCGACGGATTCTCTTACGACGCCCGTTACAACGAAGAACTCGGACGGGTCGAGATAAACCTGGTCAGCCTGCGCGAACAGGAGATTCGTCTCGACGGCCGAGCGTTTGCGTTTGCATCGGGCGAGCGCCTGCATTCGGAGTATTCCTACAAATACACAATCGACGGATTTCAGCGGCTCGCCCGGCTCGCGGGCTACCAGCCGGAAGCGGTGTGGACCGATCCGCGGAACTACTTTAGCGTGCACTACCTGCGGCTGCCGGCGTAGCCGGTCAGTACATTTTGCCGATCACCAGCCGCGCCGTGGCGCCGGAGGAGCGCACGCGCTCCGAGCCCGGTACATGCGCCAAACTTTCCCGCCGCAGTTTCGTCTGCAGGCTCGCCGACTGCGATTCGAAGAAGGCGTTTAGATTCAGTGCCGGGGCGGCCGCGTTTCGATTGTCCAGCCTTTTGAGCTGGTCTTCCCATTTGTTCGCCAGCGCCGTGATGCGCTCTTGTGCTTGGCGCAACCACTGCTTGTGCTCCTCGAATTCGACCCGGTCCGATTCCGCCGAGTTTGCAGACACCGCCTGTTCGGCCAGCAACCGTAACTTGCTTGCGGTTTGGCGCAGGCGCTCGATCTGGACTTGTGCCGAAATAAGCGGGTCGTTGCCGACCCCGGGGTGGCGCTTCACCGGCTGAACCGAGGAGGGCGCCTGTGCGTGCAGCGGCGGGCAAAAGGCGAACGCGAGCGACAGCGCGGCTAACGAAATAGCGATCCGGCGGACTGTTGCCATACGCGCTGTCTCCACAACGAGTGACGCAATTGACGAGCGCATCCTAGCACGCGCGGTGCGCGGCGGGGAGCGGGTTGGCGTGCCGCGCCCGAAAAAGACGGAGACGACCGCTAGGTTTTCGTTCGACCGGTCAGAGCGAACGTATGAAGCAATTGCCACTGCTCCGGCGTGCCGTCGGGATGGCAAAGGCCGATACGATCCGCGTGGAACGCGATATCGAAATCCGCGCCAATCGTTTGGACGATTTGGTTTTTCTGTTCCTGCGGGAGCGTGCCGTAGATCAAACTGAGATGCGGCATGAAATCGCTTTCCACCTGTTCTCCAAGCTTTGTGCACGCGGTTTCGTGCGCCGCGAGCAGTTCCGGGCCGCGCTCGGCGTGCATGAAGAAACAGCGGTAATGCTGGTCGGTCCATCCGCATCCGGCGAGGCGAATCGGGACGGGTGCGAGGGTCGCCGCGAGCGCCGTGGTTTTTCGAACGATCTCGTCGCGCGACCCGTGGAGCGACCCGACCAGAGTGAGATGCGGGATGAATTGCGGCGTACCGAACCGCCGGCCAAGCCGTTCGATCAACGACGCGAACCGATCTTGGATCGGCGCGGGAGGAAGGAGCCAGAGGTAATGCGGGAGCGACATTAGCCATCGCTTGCGTTTGCGGAAAGCATTCTAGAACATAAAGCTTGGCCAAATGGAATGGCAGCGATGCCGCCGAACCGAGTATTGCCGCCCGACGTTGACCCGCGGACTCTGGAGCGCACGGCGCGCAAGGGTCGTGCTGCCGCGACCAACGCCGCCGGCCGGTTCGAAAGCCAAGGACGCGAGGCGACCGACGACGGTTGGGGCGGTTTCGATGAACCGCTACCCGCCGTTGCGACGACCGTGGCGGTCGATACCGCGCGCACGATCATCAGCCGCAACGATTCGCCCGATATTCCTTTCGATCAATCGATCAATCCGTATCGCGGCTGCGAACACGGTTGCGTTTATTGCTACGCCCGTCCGAGCCACGGCTTTCTCGGCTTGTCCGCCGGACTCGATTTTGAAACGCGCTTGTTTGCCAAGCCGGACGCGGCCGCGTTGCTGCGGGCCGAGCTGCGTGCCGCGGACTATCGGCCCAAGGTCATCGCGCTCGGGACCAACACCGATCCTTATCAGCCGATCGAGCGCGATTACGGCGTCACGCGTTCGCTGCTGGAAGTGCTGGCGGAATGCGACCATCCGGTGACGATCGTCACGAAGTCGGCGCGCATCGAGCGCGATATAGACCTCCTGGCGCCGATGGCTGGCAAGAACTTGGTACAAGTTTTTTTGAGCGTTACCACGCTCGATCGCGATCTGGCGCGGCGGCTCGAACCGCGCGCGAGCGCGCCCGCCCGGCGGCTCGAAGCGATTCGACGATTGCACGCGGCGGGGGTGCCCGTCGGCGTGATGAGCGCGCCGGTGATACCGGTGCTAACGGATGCCGAGCTTGAAGCGATACTCGCCGCCGCGCGCGACGCGGGCGCCACGTCCGCCGGTTACGTATTATTGCGCTTGCCGTATGAGATAAAGGATTTGTTCAAGCAGTGGCTCGCGCTGCACGCGCCGCTCGCGGCGGAGCACGTCATGGCGCGCGTTCACGATATCCGCGCGGGCAAGGACAACGACGCCCGTTTCGGTACGCGCATGCGCGGCCAGGGGATTTACGCCGACCTGATCCGCCATCGGTTTCAGCTGGCGTGTCGCCGTCTCGGCTTGACGTATCGCGACCGACCGCGGCTGGATACCACGCGGTTTCGTCCACCGGCGGCGTCGGGCGATCAACTGAACTTTTTCTAACACGGAGCCGAGGATCTTTTCCTTGAGCACAAGGTGATGTTGAGCCTCTTCTTTGACACGCTGATCATTCTTTTTGTCGTCGTCGACCCGATCGGTCTGGCGCCGATCTTTGCCGCGATCACGCACGGGGGAACGCGCGAGTATCGTCGACGCATGGCGCTGCGGGGTACGTTCATTGCCGCCGTCATTTTGTTCGCATTTGTATTGGGCGGCGCCTCGTTGTTGCGCGTGCTCGGCATCGGCATGCCGGCGTTTCAAATCGCCGGCGGGTTGCTGTTGTTCTTGGTGGCGTTGGATATGGTGTTCGTGCGCCAGTCGGGCATTCGCTCGACCACCGAGCGCGAACAACGCGAGGCCGAATTGAAAGCCGACGTGTCCGTGTTTCCGTTGGCGTTTCCGCTGATCGCCGGTCCCGGCGCGCTGACCACGGTTTTGCTGATGGCGGGCAAACATGCACAGCAGACGGCGGGAACGGTCGTGGTGCTTCTGGTTGTGCCGGTCGTGTTGCTGAGTGCGTTGATCGCCTTGCTTCAAGCGGAGCACATCATGCGGGTCATGGGCGAGACCGGGGCCAATGTCATCACCCGGTTATTGGGCGTGGTCTTGGCGGCACTGGCGGTTCAGTACGCGCTCGACGGGCTGCGAGCGGCGTTCAATTGAGCGCGGGGATTGTTGACGCGGCGTATGCCGGAAAACTACGCGCGTGTTGCCGCGTGCGCCGTCGGTCGCAGTAAACGCGTTGGATCGATGACGGGCAAGTACCGCACCGGATCGATTCCATACATACCGGGTTCGAGTACGCGATCGATTTCGCAGGCGCGACCATCGCTGGTCTTGTGATTCATCAGATCGACGGTGACCGGCGTGTTGTAAGGAGCGCAGTTGGCGTTCAGCACGAGTGTCACGCGCGGTTTGAGCCGGCGCACGCGATTCATCGTGACCACCACGGCGATCTCGCCGGTGTTCAATTCGACGACGCTGCCGATCGGGTAGATGCCCATGCACTGGATGAACTGTTCGACCAGGCCCGGATGGAAATCGCGCCCGCGCCACTCGTACATTTGCTTGAGCGCGGCGTGCGCGGACATGCCGGCGCGATACGCGCGATCGCTGGTGACGGCGTCGTAGCAGTCGACGATGCCGCCGATCATGCCGAAGAAGCCGATCTGGTCGCCGGTAAGGCCGCTGATGTAGCCGCTGCCGGCATAGCGTTCGTGATGACAGCGCGCGACTTCGATCGCCGGGCGGGGGATGCCGGGCATGCGTTCCAGCAGTTCGACCCCGCGCGGAACGTGGCTCTTCATGAGGGAGAATTCATAGTCCGTGAGCGACGCCGGCTTGTTCAAGATTTCGTTCGGCACTTTCATTTTGCCGACGTCATGCAGCAGCGCGCCGGCGCCCAGCATCTCCAGCGTTTCGCGATCGAGCCCCAGGTGGCGGCCGAACGCCAACGCCAAGATGCACACGCGCATGCTGTGCTGTGCCGTGTACTCGTCTTTGTTTTTCAGCTGGATAAAGCACGTGAGCGCGTCGGGGTTGCGAATCACGCTTTCCGCGAGGGCGCCGACCACGCGCTTCGCGCTGATCGAGTCGATATTCTTGCCGGTGCGTACGTCGTCGAGTATTTGGTAAATAAGCGTTCGTGCGACCGAGACGTGCTCGCGCGCCGTCGGGATTTCCTGCTCGATCTCGCACTTGTCGGTGTAGACCGGTTGTGCCCGCGGCTGGTTGATGATCTTCAGGATTTCCCGCGCGACACGTTGTTCCGCTTCGGTTTGAATCGCGGGTTGCGGGCGCGCAGGCGCGGTGGGCACGGCGGCGCGGCGCGGCGCGGACATTGCGCGATGGGCGTCCGCCGAATCGACATGCACCCATTTGCACAGACGCTTGAGTTCGAGGAGTTCGGCCTCGGAGCGAATCTCGAAGCCTTGAAACAAAAACGGCGTGCCGAGCCACGGCCGGTCGAGCTCGGCAACGTACATCCCCAATTCCAGATACTGCACGTCTATTTTCTTACGCACGGCTTCTGCCCCGAGTATGGGCGCGGCCATTCCGTCGAGCGCCCCATATACGTGTTCTCTTCATTCTAGTCACCTGATTCTTATGTAGAAATAGTCCGACTTTTGCCCCGAGGCAAGACCAACGGTTCGCAGAGCGTCGTTTTTACCGATAGCCGGCTGTTTCGAATCGATGATTTCCAGCAAAATCGTTCGAGAACGTCATCTTCCCGGTGCCCGGAGAACGAGCGAGGATCGGTCATGCAGAGGCTATATCGCGCCGCAAATCTGCCGGATGCGTATCTTCTATTACACCGGTTGCAGCACGCCGGCATCGAGGCGCGCGTCTTGAACGAGCACGCGCAGGGCGGCCTGGGCGAAATCCCGTTCACCCACGCGTACCCGGAGGTTTGGCTGGTCGAGCCGGCGGACGCCGAACGGGCACGATCGGTGGTGGCCGACTTCGAGCGGCGGGCTTCTTCCGGAACGTCCGCGGTCTGTCGCATTTGCGGCGAGGAAAACCCTGGTAGTTTTGAAATCTGCTGGCGCTGCGGCGCGGTGATCGAGAAATAGACTCTTACGAACCGCCTCTCGCGTCGGTGACGTGCAGAGAGGCACTAAGATCGCGCGAGCGAAGGTGCCACACATGGACGTGTAAATGTCGCGGGCGCGCAGGGTGAGCCGGAGCAGTCGCGAACCCATTTAACATGGGTTCGCGCCGGCGAACGGGCGAGGCAGGAGCCGAGCCCCGGCTTTCGAGCGGAGCAGGACCGCGCGGCGTTGAAAGCGCACAGAGCGACACGCACGGAGCGATCACGAGGGCAAGGGATGAGGCGAGGCGCTTCGGCGGCCGATGCGCGACATGCGCCGCGCGAGCAAACGGCTAGAGCCGCGTACTGATTTCGGCTTCCGCATGAACTTTGGCGCGCAGCAATTCCTCGGCGATGTGACTCCACTGCGCGCGGCGCTCCGAAATGGTCGCCGACAGCTGCCGGGAGAACGCGGTGTACGCGTCCATCTCCTGATCCGCCGCCCATCGCGCCGCCCGTTCGAGGAACGGAATGAGGCCCTCGATCTTGCGCAGCTTGTCGCGCTTGTGACTCAAATCGCGGTCTTCCTGCTTCGACTGAAAATACACGTCGGGATTGTCGATCATGGTTTCGAGCGCATGGCTCAATTTCTGGAAGTCGAGTTGAAACATGCCGTGCGCGTGCTGATACAGCTTGAATAGTTCGATCACCGATTGCTTTATCGACTCGAGCGGTGGGTGCGTGGGTAGCGCGTCGGCGAATTGGGTGAAGATGTCCGAACCCTCGTCGATAATCGCGATCCGATCGCGCATGGCGGGGTTCATGGCGCGACGGCACATCGCTTGAATCTCGTCGAGATTGTCGCGCACGGCGCGTTCCATCGCGCGCGCCTCGAAGCGTGCGTCCTCGAGCAGCGATTCGGCCTGCCCGTAGTCGAACGAGCTTACCAGTTCGTCCTTGATGCGCGCTTCGGTTTCATCCCGCACTTCCGCCAGTTGACCGGCGAGTCGCCGCCGCAGCCGTTCACGCGCATCGAGCGCGATGCGGTGCATGCTTTGCGCGCGCGCTTCCTGCTCGCGCGCGGCTAGGTACTGCACCAGGCTTTCGGAGAGGCTCGTTGTTTTCAGGACGAACTCTTGCGAAAAAGACAAGAACGGACCGACGAAGGCCGTATTCGCCTCGGGCGTAACCGGCCTAAGCGCGAGCTGGGTGCGAAGATCGGCGAGTTTTTCTTCCAGGATGGCGATGCACCGAGACACGCCGGCGAGAGTGCCCGAGATGTTGGCAAACGAGTTTTGGATATGGCGCGTCGCTTTGAGCACTTCGATCAGCTTGCGCAGCATCGTTTCTTCGCCGCTCGCGCGCAGAAACAATGCCTGCAAGCTCTTCTTGGCATCGTCGATCTGAGCCGGGCTCAAGAGGGAGTTCTCCTCGATGAAACTGATCGCCGTCAGCGAAATCATCCCTTCGCGTTCGCGCTGGGAAATGAAATGGTTTCGGTTTACGTTCATAAGGGAAAAAGCCAAGCCTTGGAATGGCGGGGTACCGCCGGTGGCGCACCCGCCCATTCCGGTCGATCGACGTTCATGCTAGCGTATTTGAAAGAAACGATGTGGACCTTTTGGCATGCGGCCGGCAGCCGAGTTAACACGGCTATTGAACTTGCCGGCACAAGCCCGCATCTAAGTATAGGTTTTTTGCGGCAACCACTTGGAGAAAGAACACCCATGAAGCGTATTTTTCTGTTCCTGGCGACCAATATCGCGATCCTGTTGGTTCTGAGCATTACCTTGCGCCTGCTCGGCGTCGATCGGATTCTGGACGAATCCGGCACCGGACTTAATTTGAATGCGCTCCTGGTGTTTGCCGCGGTCATCGGCTTCGGCGGGTCGTTCATCTCGCTCGCGATATCTAAATGGATGGCGAAACGCATGACCGGTGCACAGGTCATCGATCAGCCGCGCAACAGCACCGAGTCGTGGCTGGTGGATACGGTCCGACGCCAGGCGCAAGCGTCCGGAATCAAGATGCCCGAAGTCGCGATCTACGACTCCCCCGATATCAACGCGTTCGCGACCGGCATGAGTCGCAACAACGCGCTGGTCGCGGTTAGCACCGGTTTGCTGCAATCGATGAATCGCGATGAAGCCGAGGCGGTTCTCGGCCACGAAGTGACCCACGTCGCCAACGGCGACATGGTGACGCTGGCCTTGGTGCAGGGTGTCGTCAACACCTTCGTGATATTCCTATCCCGAATCATCGGTCATGTCGTCGATCGCGCCGTGTTCAAGAACGAGCAAGGTCACGGGCCGGCGTTTTTCATCACGACGATCGTCGCTCAGGTGTTCCTGTCGATTCTCGCGACCATGATCGTCATGTGGTTCAGCCGCTACCGAGAATTTCGCGCGGACGCCGGCGGCGCGCGGGTGGCCGGGCGGGAGAAGATGATCGCCGCGCTCGAGCGCCTGAAGGCGAGCCACGAATCGCACTTGCCGGATCAGATGGCGGCGTTCGGTATTAGCGGCGGTGTCGGCGGCGGGTTGAAGCGGTTGTTCATGTCGCACCCGCCGCTCGATGAGCGCATTGCGGCGTTGCAGCAGGCGAGCCGCTAACAGCGCAAGCAATCGATGCGGCGAAAGCCGGTAACGCGAGGACGTTGCCGGCCTTTTGTTTTTGGGTTTGCGAGTCGTTACTTGGATTTCAGGAACAAACGTCCAGCGCGAGCGCTTGCAAGATCTTGGTACCGCGCGATTCCTGCACGAACGCGGCAATGCCGAGATCGGCGGGCTTCCATTGGGCGTCGAGCGTTAGCGCTCGATTGAACCGGGCGGTCCCGGCGGCGTCGAACGCGAACGGTCCGTACAGCCGGCGCACCACGAACGAATGGTTCAAGGTGTGCCCGCTGTTTTCGCCCGCGTCGATCTTATTGCTCAGATTGTTCTGAAAGAGCGCAACGTAAAGATGCGCGGATCGCCGGTCGCTCGATTTGTCGCGCACCGACGCGCGGCCGTCGACCCGCAGCGTCGTTTTGTCGCGATCCAGTTTGAGCGCGATGTCGGCGCGCGGGGCAGTGCGATTCACTTGCCGCACGGCACGTTCGAAACTGCCGCCCCACCAGCGCCGGTATTCGCTGCCGCCAAGGACAAGTTCCGGCGTGTAGACGGTGGCCGCGTTGGTGAGGCGCGCGAAGTCACGCTGACGGCGCGTGAAGTCGCTCTGTGAAAACGGATCGGTCCAGCCGAGGTAGTTCCAATAATCGACGTGAAACGCGAGCGGCACCACCCGGTCGCTCTGAAATCCGCTGCGCGGCAATTCCGAAACGAACTTGTCCGCCGGCGGACAGCTACTGCATCCTTCGGAGGTATACAGTTCCAATAGGGCAACCGTCGAATCTCCCGATTTCGCCTCGCAGCCGGCGATTGCCGGTGCGATGGGTGCAAACAGCGCGGCGCTGAGGAGCAGGGCGTAGAAACCGGCGGTGCTGTTGGGCATGGGGGTCCTCTGGTTATCGGTTTTCGATTAGAGTATTAGTCGTCCGCCGACGGAATAAATTTCAATTGGCTCCGCACCGGCTACCCCACTCGCGACCCGAATAACCCCGCCGTCGTAAGGATTTATCGAGGGACCCGACTAAACTTAACATTCCGTTCGCCGTCTCAAACCGAAGTCCGAGGTCCCGATCGATGCTTATAAAACAGGCGCCAGATATCCCGTCCCATGAAATAACCGATGAGAAACTGTATCGGGAGCGTCGGCGCTTCCTGCAGCAGGCCGCCGCCGCGGGGCTGTTGCTCGCTCCGGGCCTGAATGCGTGGCCGCAGGAATCGAAGAAGAAACTCGGACCGCTGAAGAAAGGTCCGTTTTCGACCGTCGAAAAGGTGACCTCCTACAAAGATATCACGCGCTACAACAACTTCTACGAGTTCGGCACCGACAAATCCGATCCGGCCGACAACGCCAAGAATTTTCGCACGCGCCCGTGGACCATCACCGTCGAGGGAGAAGCAAAGCGCCCGGCAACCTATCAGCTCGAAGACTTCATCAAACCCTATGCACTCGAAGAGCGTATCTACCGGCTGCGTTGCGTCGAGGCCTGGTCGATGGTTATTCCGTGGGTCGGTTTTCCATTGAATGAAATCATCAAGCGCGCCGAGCCGACGTCGCGCGCGAAATACGTACAGTTCACGACGCTTCTCGATCCCAAACAAATGCCGGGGCAGCGCCCGGGACTGTTAGGCGCGGGGCTCGATTGGCCGTATGTCGAAGGGCTGCGCCTCGACGAGGCCATGCATCCGCTGGCGATTTTCGCGGTCGGTTTGTACGGCGAAGTATTGCCGAATCAGAACGGCGCCCCGCTGCGCTTGGTCGTGCCCTGGAAATACGGCTTCAAGAGCATCAAGTCGATCGTGAAGATGACCTTCACGGAGAGCGAGCCGCCCACGACCTGGAGCAAAGCGAACCCGCGCGAGTACGGCTTCTACTCGAACGTGAATCCCGCGGTCGACCACCCGCGTTGGAGCCAGGCGTACGAGACCCGGGTCGGCGAGGACTCCTTCCTCAGTCGGTTGACTCGTAAGCGCAAGACGCTCTCGTTCAACGGCTACGCCGATCAGGTTGCGTCGCTCTACGCCGGCATGGATTTGAAGAAGTTCTTCTAGTGTCATGATGCCGCCGTCCGCGCGCGCGATCAGCGTCGCCAAAGTTTTTGTTTTCGCATTCGCGCTAATCCCGTTCGCGTTGCTCGTGCGCATGGTGTTGACCGACCAGCTTGGGCCGAATCCCATCGAAACGCTGAACCGTTTCACCGGCGACTGGACGCTGCGGTTTTTGTTGATCACGCTCGCGGTGACGCCGTTGCGCCAGATCACCGGTTGGCAGTATTTGATCCGCATTCGCCGCATGCTCGGCTTGTTCGCGTTTTTTTACGTTTGCCTGCATTTTCTGTCCTGGCTCTGGATCGACAAGCTGTTCGACGTCGATGAAATCGTGAAAGACGTCATCAAGCGCCCCTTCATCACCGTCGGCTTTACCTGCTTTGTGTTGCTGATACCGCTGGCGGTAACGTCGACCCAAGGCATGGTGCGTCGGCTGGGCGGCGGACGCTGGCGCGCGCTGCACCGGCTCGTCTACGCAATAGGGATCGGCGGCGTCGTGCACTTCTGGTGGTTGGTAAAATCCGACATTCGCGAACCGCTGATTTACGCAACTATCCTCGCAATCCTTTTGGGGTACCGCTTGTGGGCGTACCGGCGCCGACTCCCGGCACGCGCCGTGTCGCCGGCATGACGCACGTAGATGTCGCCTGGGTGACAGCGGCGCGGCCGACCGGCTAGGGCGGGTTGCCTCGACGAGGCGAAACCGCCCGCATCCCGCGATCCGGAATCAACGGCAGGACGCGGCTATACTGCCGGTTGGCATTTCACGCCGATCGATTCGGGAGGGTACATGGCAGGCTGGATTCCCATCACCGTCGTTCTGTTGTTAATCGTTCTTGTCGTCGTTCTCTACAATCGTCTTATCGTGCTGCGCAATCGCGTCAAGAACGCGTTCGCGCAAATCGACGTGCAGCTGACGCGCCGGCACGATCTGATTCCCAATCTGGTCGAGACCGTGAAGGGTTACATCAAGCACGAGCGCGAAACGCTCGAAGCGGTAATCCAGGCGCGCAACACGGCGGTCGCGAGCCTCAAAGCGGCGGCGGCGGATCCGAGTCGAGGCGAGGCGGTGCGGCAATTGGGCGGCGCCGAAGGCGCGCTGAGCGGCGCGCTTGGACGGCTGCTGGCGGTGGCTGAGGCGTATCCCGACCTCAAGGCGAACCAGAACATGATGCAGCTTTCGGAAGAATTGACCAGCACCGAAAACCGCGTGGCCTACGCGCGCCAGAGTTACAACGATTCGGTCATGGACTACAACAACGCGCGCGAAACGTTCCCGAACTCGATCGTCGCCGGCGCGTTCCGATTCACGCCCGCTACGATGCTCGAGATCGAAGACGTCGCCAAGCGCGCCGTGCCGAAAGTCTCGTTCTAGGGTTTGGCGCGCATCGAGGGAATCGCCGGGGACGCAAACGTTCTAACATTTCGAAGGCATCTTCCTTCGCGTCCTTGGCGGTTCACATCAACGACCCCGAGCCCTCGGCCCTTTGAGGTTTCATCCTTGAACTTCTTCGAACACCAGCGACGGGCGCGGCAGCGCACTTGGTTTCTGGCGTTGTTGTTTACCCTCGCCACCGTGGCGACGCTGGTGCTGACGAATACCGTCGCGCTGGCGGTGGTGGCCGCTCTGTCCGAAGACTTTTCCAAGGCGCCGACCTTGTCCGCCTGGATAGGCGCGAATCCGAACGCGTTGATCTGGACCTCGCTCGGCACGCTCGCCGTTATCGGCGCCGCCAGCATGTATCGCATGGCGTCGTTGAGAACCGGCGGCGGCGCCGTCGCGCGCAGCCTCGGCGGTGTTCTCGTCGAGTCGGATGCAGCCGATCCGCAAAAACGCCGGTTGCAGAACGTCGTCGAGGAAATGGCGATCGCGGCCGGTATTCCGGTGCCGCAGCTGTACGTGTTGGAGCAGGAACCGGGCATCAACGCGTTCGCGGCCGGCTTCACCACCGGCGATGCCGCCATCGCGGTGACGCGCGGCACGCTCGAATTGCTGACGCGCGATGAACTGCAGGGTGTCATCGCACATGAGTTCAGCCACATTCTGAACGGCGACATGCGATTGAACACGCACCTGCTCGGCGTCGTCTTCGGCCTGCTGTTCATCGGGCTGACCGGTCGCATCATTTTGCGCGGCCTGGCGCACGTGCGCGGCACGTCGCGGCGCGGCGGCGGACAGGCGATCGCCGCGGCGTTTTTTGCCGGGCTCGCCCTCGTCGTCGTTGGCTATCTCGGAACTTTGTTCGGTGCGATGATCCGCGCCGCGGTGTCGCGCCAGCGCGAGTATCTGGCGGACGCATCCGCGGTTCAGTTCACCCGCAACCCAAACGGCATAGCCGGCGCGCTAAAGAAAATCGCGGTATCGCCGTTGCGCACGGTGCTGCAAGCGGCCGAGGCCGAGGAGATCAGTCACATGCTGATCGCCGACGGACGCAAGATGTTCGCGGGATTCTTCGCGACACACCCGCCGATCCTCGAACGCATCAAGGCGATCGACCGGCGATTCGATCCGGCGGAGCTGGAGCGGATCCGACTGCAAGCGGTGACCGCCGAGCGCGGCGCGCCGCCTCCCCCGCGGCCCGCGACCATCGCCGCCGTGTCTCCCGCTTTGGTAATCGCGAGTATCGGCGTCCTAAGCGCTGCCGCGCTCGATGCCGCGGCGCGCACGCAAGCGAATATCCCGGACGCGCTGTTGCGGGCGGCGCACGCGCGCTCGCTCGCGCCGGCGTTGGTTCTGGCGCTGGCGCTGAATCCGGATCCCGCCGAGCGCAGCCGCCAGATCGCGCGGTCGCGCGAACGTTTGCCGGAGGCGCTGCTCGAGCATCTCGATGCGATCCTGACGATGATCGCGCCGCTCAACCCGGCGCATCGTCTGCCGTTGATCGAGCTTGCGTTCCCCGCGTTGCGGCAGCGCTCGCCGCAGGAATTGCGGCAGATTGTCACCGCGGTCGAGGATGTCACCCGCATGGACGGCCGCTTCGACGTGCTCGACTACGCCCTGGCGCGCTTGCTGCGCGAGCGTCTCGCCGAGGCGGCGGCGCCGCAGGGCGCGGGGCCGGTTAGATCGGCGAAACTCTTCGCGCTGCGCGACGAGGTATCGATTTTGTTTTCAGTGATCGCGCAAACCGGGGATCGCGACAAACATGCCGCGCAGCGCGCCTACGATCAGGGAGTGCGTCGATTATTCGGGAACAACGTACCGCCGTACGCGGTGCCGCAGCCGTGGATCGCCCCGCTCGATCGGGCGTTGACCCGCCTCGACGGGTTGGCGCCGGCCGCAAAGCAGTCGGTGATCGAAGCGTTGGTGGCCACCGTAACGCACGACCGACAAACTAATTTAGGCGAAATGGAACTGCTGCGCGCGATTTGCGCCAGCCTGCACTGCCCGGTGCCGCCGATGGAGTTAGCGCCCGGCGCTGTCGGCTAGCGATCCGCGCGGCGCCGGCGTCAAGCCGCCATGCGCGGCGGCGTCGCCGGTGTTTCCAGCGCGCATTCGAAACGCCAGCCGTCTTGTCCGTCTTCGTAGTACCCCGGTAGGCGGCCGACCCAGGAGTAGCCGAGTTTGCGATAGAGGTTGATCGCGGGGAGGTTATCGCAACGCACTTCAAGATACATCGCGCCGCAGCCTCGGGCGGCCGCGGCCTGTTTCGCGGCTTCGACGAGCGCCTGCGCCAAACCGCGACTGCGGGCCGCCGGAGAGATGACGAGCGAGTACAGGCGTGCGCGCCGCGAGCCGGCGCGGTAGAGGACGATGGCGTTTCCGAGCAGCGCTTCGGCGGCGACATACAGCCAAACATCGGCGCGCGCGCGCGTCAATAAATGGCGAAAATGTTCGCGCTTCAATCGATCGCCGGGAAAACCGCTCTCGAGCGCGAGCAGCGCCGGCAGATCCACGGTCGTGGCGCGGCGGATGGTGAAGGGCACGATCAGCTCGCCGGGTTGTGACGCAGGGTGACTTTCTCGCCGAACAGCGCCGGACGGTAGCTCATTTTGACACGCCGCAGATTTTCCAAACCGAGGTCGTCGCCGACGTTGATGTAGGTGCAATCGGAAAACGTCTTGGCGAATTCGCGAAACAGGTACTGCGCCGAGCCGGATATCGCGAAGTTGGTTTTCTCCACCAGCACGCTGCCGACGTCGGGCGTAATCCGCTCGCCGAGAGTGAACCCTTCGAGCCGTTCGTCGATGATCAGGCAAAGTCCCGAAATGCCGAGCGTGTCGTAGTTTTCGAGCGCGCGCTCGATGGCTTTGCGTTCCTGTTCGACGGTGTAGAAGAAGTCCGCGATCGCCTCGGCTTCGAGGTACTTGAGACGATTACGCAGCCAAGTGTCGATCAGTGCGCGGATGCCGCTCCAGTGATGCGGTCCGAGGACCTCCATGCGGTGATTCGAATTCGCTCGGCGAAATTGGTTGATCTCGCTGCGCTTCGTTTTATAGGCGTTGCCCTTGAGTTCGATCAAGTCCTCGGTGCAATAGATGTAGTCGGGCAGGCTGCGTTCGACGAGCCAGCGTTCCGGTTCGATCAGCTGCGCGAAGTCGCGGTGCACGAATTCGACCGAGCTTAAATACGGATTCGGGTTGTAGCGGTCCATGACGTCGAAGCAGGCGGCGAGCGCCGGTTTCTGGCGATCCGGCGCGCCAAGCGGCGGCAGCTGCATGGTGAGGCAGTGTCCGTTCAAGCTGAACAAGCAGAAGCAGTCTTCGATGATTTGATAAAAGCCGCTGCGCTGCGACAGCCAAATAAAATTATTGGCGAAAGTGTAGTCGGACAATGGTGTCGCGACGCGCTGGGCATAACGATCGAACAGCGGTTTGGCGTGTATTGTGAAAGGATAGAGCCGCTGGTCTTCGATCGACAGATAGTGGCGCGGAAAAATCAGCGGGGTCGCCGTTTCAGTCAACGCGACCGTCGGCGTTAGCGGCGGTGGCGATTCGACCATCGCCGGAATTATGGTTTGCGGAGGTTCTTCGGATTGGGCAAGCATGGTGGTTCCAAGTAGTCGCGACGTAACGGTCGCGGCTGGGTTGTCGGTGTCTGAGTGGATTGGGTGCGTGGACGCAAGTAGTCAGGACCACGCGCCAAACGATAATTCGGTCGCGCCGGCGCCGTGCGTGGCAGGCCGCGTACTAGGAAAAAATGGACACAGCAAGGGGGTGGCAGCGCCTGCTGCCGGTACTACAAAGCGAGTAAATAGCGGGATGCACGGTGGTTTGTACGTGAGCAATATATAGCAGAAGAATGACGCGCGACAGCGTATCGCGAGGGCGTGATCTACGCCGCCGCGGTCGCCGCCCGGTCGGGTCGCGTCGGATCCTCTCACGGGGGTGGCGGCTCGGGAGGAAGCACATGCCGGCGGTTTGCCGCAGCCAAGACCCGTCCCACGGTCCGCGCCGGCGAGCCGGTCGCGTGTCCCCGTCGGCGCCGGGGGCGACTGGAACCCGGCGGCTACCTCGGGGCTGAAACCGAACCGAGGGGTCGGGATAATCGGGCGGTATTGTCTACGAATAGGAAACGTTCGCGCCGCGTCGCCGTCGAATGTCCGGGTCGTTGCGATCGCAACGCGCTTGATCTCGCGGTGCGGCCGCGTGTCGATCCGGCTGACATCGTCGTCATGGGAGTCGAGTACGTCGGCGATTTCAAACGCCCCTTGCTGCACGCAGGCGAGCATGCGTGGGGTCAGGTGCAGGAACGAAACGCGCGCGGGCGGTATTCGGCGTTGCGAGTGCTGTAAACTATGGCGCGCCGCGTACCGATGTAGCGGCGAACGCCGCTGCCGAAGGATTGCGCCGACGGCCGCGCGATCACAACCAGAGACACATCGATGGAATTTCACGGAACCACCATTCTGTCCGTGCGCCGCGGCGACCGGGTCGCCTTGGGCGGCGACGGGCAGGTATCGCTCGGCAACACCGTGATGAAGGGAAACGCGCGCAAGGTGCGGCGACTCTATAAGGATCAGGTGCTCGCCGGCTTTGCCGGTGGTACCGCCGACGCCTTCACGCTGTTCGACCGCTTCGAGGCGAAGCTCGAAAAGCATCAGGGAAACCTGACGCGGTCCGCGGTTGAACTCGCGAAGGATTGGCGCACCGACCGGTTGCTGCGCCGGCTCGAGGCAATGCTCATCGTCGCCGACCGCGCCGCCTCGCTAATCATTTCCGGCCAGGGCGACGTTATCGAACCGGAAGCCGGCATCTTGGCGATCGGCTCCGGCGGACCGTACGCCCAGGCCGCCGCCCGCGCGCTGATGGAACATACCGAGCTCGACGCACGCGCGATCGTCGAGAAGGCGCTCGAAATCGCCGCGGATATTTGCGTCTTCACCAATCGGAATTTAACGATCGAGGAGTTGACCGGGTAACGGCAAAAAAAGAATCCGCAGATGAACGCGGATGAACAACAAGATAAACGCAGATTTTCCACTTTTCGTCCGCGTTGATCTTTCGTTCCTATCCGCGTTCATCTGCGGATTGAGTGATTTTACGGATTATTTCGGTTTCTGAAGAAGGTCGCAAGAATATGTCTGAAATGACGCCACGCGAAATCGTCCAAGAGCTCGACAAGCACATCATCGGGCAGGCGTCGGCGAAGCGCGCCGTCGCTATCGCGCTGCGCAACCGCTGGCGGCGCATGCAAGTCGCGGACGAGGACCTGCGTAACGAGATCACGCCGAAAAATATTCTGATGATCGGTCCGACCGGTGTCGGGAAAACCGAGATCGCGCGCCGTCTCGCGCGTCTGGCGAACGCGCCGTTCGTCAAGGTCGAGGCGACCAAGTTCACCGAGGTCGGCTATGTCGGGCGCGACGTCGATTCCATCATCCGCGAACTGGCGGACATGGCGATCAAGACGACTCGCATGAGCGCGATGGAAAAAGTGCGCGCGACGGCCGAGAACGCGGCCGAGGAGCGAATTCTCGACGCATTGCTGCCGCCGGCGCGCGAAGTCGGCTTCGCCGCCGAAACGGCCGAACGTCGTTCGGACGACGGCGCCGCGCGCCAGCGTTTTCGCAAGAAGTTGCGCGAAGGCGGTCTCGATGAACAGGAGATAGAGATCGAACTGAGCCAGACGAGCATGGGGGTCGAAATCTTCGCGCCGCCGGGCATGGAAGAGATGACCAGTCAATTGCAGAGCATGTTTCAAAATATCGGCGGCCGGCGTACGCGCGCACGCAAGCTCAAGATCAAGGAAGCGGCAAAACTATTGATCGAAGAGG
>Ga0299906_10001795_pt1 | contig 18169 bp, 12 predicted proteins | sample RVTome_14_FD_200259 | JGI IMG/M metagenome (GOLD analysis project Ga0299906, IMG submission 200259) | Soil microbial communities from uranium-contaminated site in the Upper Colorado River Basin, Wyoming, United States - RVT145D125 (version 2) ...
CGCGGAATGCGAGATAGAGGTTCGAAGGCGTCGGGTTCCGCAGGTAGTCGAGCTTCGGCCGGTATCGACTCCACTGGCCGAGAAGCGGTCGCGGAATCCAGGGAAGCCATCGCGAGAGCGACCGGATGCGCCGGAAGTGCGGGTATCCGAGGAAGACCTCGTCGCCGCCGAGGCCAGTGAGGACCACTTTGAGCCCGGCCTTCCGGGCGGCGCGGGAGATCAGATAAGAATTGACGCCGTCGACCGTGGGTTGGTCCATCGCCTGAAAGAAATCGGGAAGGGCGTCGAGAAAATCCTGGAAGCGCACCTCGACTTCGCGGTGATCGGTCCGATAGGTCGAAGCCGCGAGGCGCGCGTAGGAGCTCTCGTCGAGGGCGGGGTCGTCGAGCACGATCGAGAGGGTCTTGAGGGGTGTCTCCACGAAGCGGCTCGCGACCGCGACCAGACTCGCGGAGTCGATGCCTCCGCTGAGAAAGACCCCGAGAGGAACGTCGCTCACGAGGTGCGACCGGACGGCGTCGCGAAAAAGAGCGGGGACGGCCTCCTCGCTTCCGGCACCGGAAGGCTCCCCATAGCGCCGGGTCGCCTCGCCTTCGCGCGAGATCTCGAGGAAGTGAGCGGCCGGGATCGAGACGATGCCTTTCAGAGCCGTCTCGGGCGCGGGCACCGACCCGAGCGCGAGAAACGCCGAGAGCGAGGACTCCGAAGGCTCGACTTCGACGAGGCCGCTCGCGGCGATCGCGAGGATCTCGGAGGCGAACACCAGGAGGTCGCGGCCCCGGGAGCAGTAGAGCGGCTTGATGCCGAAGCGGTCGCGGGCGAGAAAGAGCTTCCGCTCGCGCGCATCCCAGAGGGCGAACGCGAACATGCCGCGAAGCCGTGAAAGGAGCCTCTCCATTCCCCAGGCTTCGTAACCGTGGAGAACGACCTCGGCGTCGGTCCGGGAGCGGAAACGATGCCCGAGGCCTTCCAGCTCGCTTCGGAGGTCGACGAAGTTGTAGATCTCACCGTTCAGGGTGAGCCAGACGTCCTCGGTCTCGTTGGCCATGGGCTGGGTCCCGGAGGCCGAGAGGTCGATGATCGCGAGCCTTCGATGTCCGAGAAGGGTCCCGCGGTCCTCGTGCTTCCCCTCGCCGTCCGGACCTCGATGCCGCTCGGCTTCGAGCATGCGGGCGAGGGCCTTTCGCTCGGCGTCTCCGATGAGACTCCGGGGACGGAAAATTCCGGCGATGCCACACATGGGTTGAGAAACTACTTTAGCTTCCGATCATAAGCCTTCTCGGCGGAAAAGGCATCTTCGGTCTTTGACATGGAGGAATCCCGTCGTTAGACTGGTTTCACATCGGTTTAGCCGCTGCTCCCGGCATCGAAAAATGGACCGTCTGGTTTCGATCTTCATCTGGCCATTCCTCTTCGGGCTCGCTTCGGGCCCGGCAGACGGACAGGCGCGCGCGACGAAGCTCCTCGCACTGAAGCTCCTTCCGCAAGAAGCCGGATTTCTCGCGATCGTTCAAGCGGACGGACCGATGGAGCACCGAGTCGTCGAAGAGCAGAATCCCGGAGAGCGTCTCGTCCTCGACGTTCTCGGCGTCTCGAATCCGCTGCGGCACTACTACCCGGAGAACCATCCGTTTCTCGAGCGGATCCTGATGTACGAGTATCCCCCCGAGACCAATCCGCGCCAGACCGGTCCTCTCGCTCGAATCGTGTTCGAGCTGAAGGCTGACGTCGGCTACCGGATCGAGTCTCAGGCAAGCGAGCTGCACGTTCTGTTCTCCGAGGGCGATCCACAGGCCGCCCCCGCGGAGCCGACCGCGCCCGCCGAACCCGCCGTAGACGACAACGGCGACGTGGTTACGGAAGCCCCGGCCGAAGTCTACGACCCTCTGGTGCCGCCCAAGGTCGCCATCGAGCCGCCCGACGTTCCCGTCAGCTTCTTCTTCCACGCATCGACGGCGAACGCCGACGATTACAGGCTCGGACCGGAAGACGTGATCGAGGTGCGGGTGTTCGAGCTCGACCAGCTCAATCGGACTCTGCGCGTCTCGGGAGACGGTAAGATCGAGCTCCCGCTCGTGGGAAGCATCGAGGTATCGGGATTGACGCCGAACAAGGTAGCGGCCCAGATCGCGGACCGCCTGCGAGACCGATACGTCCAGAATCCGCAGGTGAGCATCTTCATCACCGAGTTCAAGTCGCAGAAGATCTCGCTCCTCGGGGCGGTGGCGAATCCGGCCTCTTACCCGCTCTCGGGACAGAGGCGACTCCTGCAGCTGCTCGCGGAAGCGGGGAGCCTCGGCCCCGAGGCCGGGAACACTCTCTACGTTTTCCGCCAGACCGAGGATGGCCGCAGCGCGAGGCTCACCGTCCCCTTGAGCGAGCTCCTCCTCCAAGGCGATCCCCGATGGAACGTTCTGTTGCGGCCCGGGGACGTGATCAGCGTACCCCCCGAGCAGGCGATCGCCGTCACCGTGCTCGGCGCGGTGAACTCTCCCGGAGTGCACAAGCTCCCGGTCGGAAACGGGGCCACACTCCTGAAAGCGGTCGCGCTCGCGGGAGGGCTCAACGAGCGCGCCTCGAAGAAAGGCGTCCAGATCAAGCGCAGCGAGAGCGACGGAAGCGAAACCGTGATCAAGGCCAATCTCGGAGACATCCTCTCGGGGAAGAAGCCCGACGTCGTTCTGAAGGAGGGAGACGTGGTCGTGGTGCGAGAGAGCTTCTTCTAGCGCGCCATCGGCTGGCCGATGCGGCTCACGCTCCTCTCACTCCTCATCGCGGTGGGCGCGGTCTATAGCGCCGCCGCCTGGCATTCCTACCGCGAAGACGTCAACGCCCGCGGAAGCGGGGCGACTCCTCCGCCCGAGGGCTTCATTCACCCCGAGGCGAACCTTCGCATCCTCCGGGAGGCCCTCGAGACCAACGATTACACCGATCGGCTCTCCATTCACCTCGAGCGCTCCCTCGAGGAAGCTCCGTCGTTCTACCAGCCGCCTCTCCTCATGGCGGCGTTTTACGCCAACCGGCTCGAACGACCGGACCTGACGCGCCGGAGCTTCGAGGCCGCGCTCACGCGGTTCCCCTCGAACGGCCGCCTCCATCTGACTTATGCCGAGTGGCTCCTGACCCCCCGCGCGACCGCTCCCTATCGGGCCTTTCGCAACGAAGCCGGACCCGAGTCGCGGGAACCGGCGCTCGAGCGGCTCACCTCCGCAACCGCGCTCGAGCCGGATCTCACGCGCCAGGCGCTGGAGCTCATGCTCCGCTTCCAGGTCCCGGTCGCCGAGTGGGCCGATCGGCTTCCCCGCTCCGAGACCACGAAAGCGCTGATCCTCGACGCCGTCGACCGCGCTCCCGCCGACTCCGAAGAGCGCCAGAGCCTTCTCGTGGAGTTCCTGGAAACGGCTTCGACGATCGAGCTCTCGCAGAGGATTGCCTACTACGCCGAGAGGTGGAGCGAGCCCGAGCTCTCGCTTCGAGCGGCGACGAGCTGGCGGGAGTCGGCCGTCCAGGCGGGCGCAGGCCGCGAGATCGTCCGGTCCACCGTCGCCACGGCGCGCCACCTGCTCGACTCCGGCGATTCCGATCGGGCGTACCGCGTGCTTCGAGAGACTCTCACAATCATCGAGGAGCGGAGCCTTCCCTCGGAGAGTGCGCTCGAGCTCCTGTGCCTGCTCGCGGACGAGTATCGCAACCGCCGCCAGCACGCGATGGCGCAAGGTCTTTACAGTGAAGCCGTGGCTTTGTCTCCCTACCACGCCCCCGCCTATGTGGGCCTCGCGCGGAACTATCGCGCCCTCGGCGACCTCGCGAACGCGCGGCGCGAGCTCGAGCAAGTGATCGGTTTCGACCCTTCGAACGCCGACGCCATCCGCGAGCTCGAAGCACTGGCGAAGCTCGCGCCCGGGAGGCGTTAGTGCCGCCGTTCTGGTCGCCGTTCGCCGTTGCCGCGCTGGTCGCCGTCACCGCCTGGGGCGTCGGCGGCTACGAGCCCTGGGCTAGCCTCTTTCTCGAACTGGGAGCCCTCCTCCTCGGAGGCTGGCTGTTCGCGAGCGTCCTCTTTCGGACCTCGCGCGAGGACCGGCAGAGGTTTCTCGCCGTCCGCCGAAGTCAGAAGAAGGGCACGACGGAAGTCGAGATCCTCGAGCCTTCCTCGAGCATTTCCACGAGCGTTCCCTATCGGGATCCCTTTTACTGGATGGGATATCCCTTTCGCCGAAACGGCATCGGATTCCTGCTGGTGCTCGCAACGCTCTGGGTGGCCCTTTCCCTCGTACCCCTTCCGGCCGCGGCACTCGCGCTTCTCTCGCCGAACGCCCTCGCCGTTTGGAGCGAGGCCGAAGCGCTCCTCGGACGCGAGCTCGCCTTCGCGCCCTGGAGCGTGACTCCGTATCTGACGTTTCAGGATCTGCTCCTCTGGATTGCGTTCGTGCTGGTCTTCGTGGTGGCCCACCACACCGTGGCCTCTCGGCGGGGCGTGAGGCGGCTTTCCGTCTGCCTGGTCCTCCTCGGAGTCGCCTCGGGCGCCTACGGTCTCGTCCAGTGGCTCACCGTTCTCGGCGGAGGCGGCGCCTCGGAGGGATTCCAGGCGAGTGGAAGCTTCGGCAATCGAAACCACTACGCCTTCTTTCAGGAGATGCTTCTCCTCGTCGGACTCGGATGGCTTTCCATGCGCTGGCACGAAGGTCCGCGAAGAGCCGCGGACCGCGCGGAAGCGCAGGAGGCCAAGGCCCGAGCGTCGTTGGTGGGCCTCGGGGTCGCCCTCATCGGCCTGAGCCTCCTGTTCTCGCTCTCGCGCTCGGGAATCGCCTTCGCGGCCGCGGGAGGCGCCTTCTTCCTCTTTCTCACCCGGCGGGCTCGGGGAACGTTTCTCGCCGTGGCGGGCGGGCTTCTCGCCGCTGCCCTCTGGATCGGAATCGGTCCGGTAGTCTCGAGATTCGAGGTCATCCCCGACGAGCTCTCGGGCGAGGCGGGACGCACCACCGTCTGGCGCGACAGCCTCGGGGCGCTCGGTGATTTCTGGCTCACGGGGTCGGGCGCGAGCTCGTTCCAGTACGTCTATCCGATGTATCGAAGCTTCGGCGGGCGACGCTTCTACTCGTGGGCCCATAACGACTACCTGCAGGTGGGAATCGAGCTGGGTCTTCCCGGGCTCGCGCTCGTCGCGGCGCTTCTCTTTTCGATCGTGCGGCGCGCGAGGACGGTGAGGCGCGATCTTCTCGAAAGTGGCTCTTCGCTCGCTCAGCTCCACGCGGGCTACTGCGCCGCCGCCCTCGCCGTCGCTTTCCATAGCTTCACGGATTTCGGGCTGCACCTTCCCGCGAATGCCGCGCTCTTCGGGGTGATCCTGGCGGCGGTGACCGGCATGGCGCCGTCAGCGAGCGCGAGAAAACCGCCGGGAGAAAAGAGAGCCCTTCTGCGCCGCACGCCGCCTGCAGTGTGAAACGGGGTCTTTCTCGTTCTCATCGTCCGTTTAGCCCGGGTTTTTTCGATCACCAGGCGGCGGAGTTCCGCCGGAACCGAGTCTCGCGTCACGGGCGTTCGTCATTTGCAACTCTTCCCGCGCGTAACTTTAGCAGCGACAACAGATCGGCCAGATCGACCAGGCCCTCCGCTTCCACGCGCTCGGCTTCGCTGAGGGACTCCCCGCGATCCTGTCGATCCAGAAGTGACTGCAGTCTTCGATTTACTCCCTCGGGCAATGTGAATCGCTCGAGATCGGACGGAATCTCTACTTCGATGACGATGTGCTGCGACATTCCCTGTCTCCCGTCCCAGTCATTATCCACCATCGGGAACCGACGTAGCGATGAGCCGCTTGCCCTGACGACCGCGGTCCGTACGACATTTCCGTCGATTTGGTCTCTGTTTGACGCCGCGGTCGGCGTTACTCTAGTCTCGACCGGATGACCCTTCTCCCCGACGGAAAGCTCCCGGTGCAGTTGCTGCGGGAGCTTCTCTCGCGGCTCGCCATCGACGACGTCCGGGTGAAAGTCGGGCCGGCGGTGGGAGAGGATGCGGCCGCCATCGACCGCGGCGATCACTATCTGCTCCTCGCCGCCGATCCCATTACGTTCCTCCCCCAGCGCATCGGCTGGTACGCGGTGCAGGTGAACGCGAACGACATCGCGGCCATGGGAGGAAAGCCGCAGTACTTCCTCTCGACCATCCTGCTTCCGTCGGGCGAGGCCACGGAGGAGATGGTGCGCGAGATCCTTTCGGACATCGCGAGCGCCTGCCGCGAGCTCGGCTGTCTCGCCGTCGGCGGCCACACGGAGGTGACGGGCGGTATCGACCGACCCATCGTCGCCGGCGCGATGGTGGGGGAAGTCGAGAAGGACAAGCTCCTCACGTCCGCGGGGGCGCAGCCGGGCGACATGGTGCTGGTCACCAAGGGTATCGCCATCGAAGCCACGGCGATCCTCGCCCAGGAGCGCGCGCGCGAGGTGCGAGAGTCCTTCGGCGACGAATTTCAGAAGAAGTCCGCGGGATTCCTCACCGATCCCGGACTTTCCGTGGTTCCCGCGAGCGCCGCCGCGGTCGAAGCCGGGGGTGTCACCGCGATGCACGACGTGACCGAGGGCGGGATCGCGGGGGCGCTCTGGGAGGTGGCCGAAGCCTCGAACGTGGGGATGGTGGTGATCGAATCCGAGATCCCCCGATTCTGGGAGTCGACCAAAATCGCCGAGAGGTTCCGGATGGACCTTCTCGGAGCCATCGGCTCGGGCGCTCTGATATTGACGGCGCCGGAGCCCGCCACCGAGAGTCTCATCGCCGCCATGGGCGAGAAAGGAACCGACGCCTTCGTCATCGGCCGCGTCGTCTCGAAAGACCAGGGCGTCCTCATGGTCCGTGGAAAGGAGCGGCTGCCGCTTCCCCGCTTCACCACCGATGAAGTCGGGCGGGTGCTGTCGGAGCCGGCGAGAGGCCCCTCGGAATGACTCCTTCAGCCGCCCCTCTGGCGCTTACCGCGCAAGTGCTCTGAATTTTGAAGAAGGCTCTTCCGTTCGCCGCCGTCATCCTCCTCCCGTTCCTTCTCTACTGGAAGCTCTTCCATCCCGACCCCGAGGAACGGCGGATCTTTCGAGGGGATTTCCTCAATCAACACTACGTGTGGAAGAGCTACGCCCTCTCGAGGGCGAAAACCTTCGAGCTCCCGCTCTGGAATCCCCACATCCTGGGCGGCGAGGCGTTCCACGCCAACCCGCAGGTCGGGATGTTCTATCCTCCGACGTATCTCCTCGCACCCTTCCACTCGGACGGCAGGGTTTCCTACGTCGCGCTCGAGGCATACCAGCTCTTGCACCAGGCGTTCGCCGGCGTGGGAATGCTGTTCTTGATGCGCTCTTTCGGCACGGGAACGATGGGCGCCCTCGGGGCCGCGGTGGTCTTCATGTTCACCGGCTTTTTCACTACCCCCGGGCACCAGGCGATCGTCCTCACCGCGAGCTTCCTTCCCTGGGTTCTTCTCGCCATCCGACGCCTGTTCGAGCACAAGAGCGCGTTGCCTTCGACCCTTCTCGCGCTCGCGGTCGCGATGATGATCCTCGCGGGCCATCCGCAAGTCGCTTACTACGGGCTCATCCTCGCTTGCGCCTTCTCCCTCTTCGAAGGGGGACTTCGCGCGAGCCTCATCCGTTTCCTCCCCGCGCTCCTCCTCGGCGTCGGGGTCGCCTTCGTGCAGCTCCTCCCGACGTACGACCTGGCGTCGGAGTCGAGCCGGGTCGAGCTCGGATACGAGTACTCGACGTCTTTCGGATTCTCGCCGTATTTTCTTTCCGCGGTCCTCGCTCCCCGCGGTCAGGTGCCGCTCCCCGGCCAGGACCCCGCGGCGCCGCTCCACGTCTACGCCGGCATCGGGACGCTCCTCTTCGCGTTCATCGGCGTCACCCTCTCGAAAGAGCGCGCCCGGATCTTTTTCGCCGCCGCAGCCCTGGTGGCTCTGCTCCTCTCGTTCGGGAAGGACTCGCCCCTCTACGACTTCTTCTACGCCTCGCTTCCCGGCCTCGGAAGTTTTCGCGTGCCCTATCGCCTCCTTGGCTTGTGGGGCCTGGGATGCTCGGTCGTCGCCGGTCTCGGGATCGAGAGGATGTCGAGCGCGTCGCGCAAGGACCGGCTGCGGCTCCGGAGCGTGGCCCAGGGCGCGTTCGTGGCGCTCCTCGCGCTCTGGCTCTGGGTGGCGCTCGTCCACACCCGCCTTCTCTCGAATGCCGGAAGTCTCGAGCCTCGGGACGTGGAACGGGTGGTGGGCTCGGCGCACTGGGCGGTGCTCCTCGCGGCGCTTCATTTCCTCTTGTTCCTCTTGTTTCTGTGGCGCCGGCAGGCCAGGGAGGACTACGTGCTTCCGGCGATGGTCGCCCTACTCGCCATCGACATGGCGGCGTTCGTCAAGGACCGATCGCAGCACCCCTATTCGACGCTCGCGAGGGCGGAGGAGCGGACGGTCCATCGTTTCCTGAGGGCGCAGGGGCCGAGGAGCCGCGGAGCCACTTCGTCGAATCTCGAGAGCTACTCCATGCTCTTGGGGACCGAGCTCGCCGGAGGGCACGCGGCGCTCGTGGACTCTCGGTATCAGGCGCTCCTCGACCGCGCGAAGACGAGCGGCAACGCGCTGTCGATCCTGAACGTGAAGCTCGTCGTCGGCCCCGACCCGAAGTCCGCGTACCCCTGGTGCGGCGCCCGCTACGCGTCTCCCCTTGCCATCCTCGATCTGCCCTCGGATCTCACTCCGGCGAACCTCTCGCTCTCGCCTCCGATCGAAGCGGCGAGGGTGGTCTTCTACTGGACCCCTCTCGGGCCCGGGGGAACGGGCGCCATCGAGATCGGCGGAAGCTCCCACCCCCTGATCGAGGGTCGGCCCCTCTCCGTCGATTTCGCGGAGCCCACCCAGCTCTCCGGGTTCCGGGTTCTCGTGGAGCCGGGCAATCCCGGCATCCGCATCGACGATATCGAGTTGGATCTCAACCCCATCGGCCTCAAGTCGGACTTTCTCCTGATCGATGGCCTCGGCGTCAACCTTCATGCCCTCCCCCGCGCCTACTTCATCGTGCCGTCCCAGGTTCCGAGCGAGATCCAGACGATCGAGGGCCTGGGTTGCTGGAGCGTTCACCAGGGGATTCAAGTGAGCGATCCCGAGACCGGGGAGGGTGCCTCGGGGTTCTTCCGCAAAGATGCGGCCGAGATCGTGCGATACGAGCCGGAGCGAGTCGAGATCGCGACCGACTCGCCGCGCGACGGGTTCCTCGTCCTTTCCGACACCTACCGGCCCGGCTGGTCGGCTTGGGTGGACGGCTCTAAGGCGCCCATCCTGAGAGCCCAGGCCGCTTTTCGCGCGGTTCGGGTCCCGGCGGGAAAACACCGAGTTCTCTTCCTTTACCGGCCCGGATCTCTACGCATTGGAGCCGCCGTGAGCCTTCTGGCCCTCGGTATCCTCGCCGCCTGGCCCGCGATTTCGTGGCTTCGCCTCCGGCGAAGCACTCCAACTTTGGAAAAAATCCCCGTAAGATAACTCCATAACCCATTCTCGAAAGCGTCGGGATGCGCTCAGTCGAAAGCTGGGCCGATAGGAGCCCCCTCTTTGTCCGCGGAAAAGGCCGAGCTGCCCGAGCAAGACACCGAGAGCCGGAAGATCGACGGCGTCCGGGAGCTGGTCCGCCTTCTGGTCAAAACACAGAAAGCACAACGACTGTATGACTCCAAAAACGCGGTCGCCGAGCGGCTCGAGCTCGATCTCTTCGAACGGATGAGCTCGTTCGCTTCGGAAGAGGGCGAAGTGCAGCTGGTGGTCCTGGAGTCTCAGCTCCGCTCTGAGGACGCGGTGGTCTTCGAGAGCTCCGATCGAACGGACAGCCTGGCGTTTCTTCTCTACCGCGACGGAATCCGGCGGCTCTCCTTCAGCCCCGGGCTCGAGCTCCAGGAGCTTCGAGCTTTCCTGCGCTGTCTCAACCGGGTCGCCCTCCTCACGAACCATCAGGACGATCTGGTGACCCTCCTCTGGGAACAGGATTTCCATTCGATTCGTTACTTCGCGATCGAGGAGCTGGCGCGAAGCGAATCCTATCCGCGGCTTTCGGACCAGCTGGCGACCGGCGAGAGCCCTGAGGGCGGCGGCGGGGGCTCGCCCGCCGAAGGCGTGAGCCTCGATCTGAAACAGCCCGTGTCCACGGTCCCGGTCGAGGCTTGCCGTCTGGAGTCCGGCGAGATCGAGGCGCTGCAGAAGGAGCTATTGGTCGAGGAGCGGGCGCCGTTCCGGCAGCTCGTCTCCGAGCTCGCGCTCGAGCTCGTCCTGCTCGAGGACGGAGAGGACGAGCAAAGCGAGATCTCGGAGGAGATCGTCGAGATCGCGGACCGCCTCATCGCGGATGGCGACGTCGCCGAGCTCGTGGGGATGCACGAGCACATCGAAGGCCTCGTGACCATGATCTTCCGGGGAGCCGCCTCGGCGCAGAGGCTCTCTTCGGAGCTCACGCGGTCGCTCGCCGAGCCCGAGCGATTCGAAAGGCTCATGGAGAGGATCGAGATGGTGCATGCCCCCAGGCCCGAGGCGCTCACCGTCTTTCTCGCCCGCCTCGGTTCGTCCGCGAGCTCGTTCCTCCTCCGCTGGATGGGGCGGTTCTCGTCTCCCCCGTACCGCCGCGCGGTCACGGGAGCTCTTCTGTTTCTCGAGAACGGCGGCCTCGCCATTCTGCGCGAGGGGCTTCCGCTCGGCCCGCCGCCCGTCGAGCCGCAGGAGCGCCTCCGGCATCGGCAACTCGTGCGCGAGGTGGTTCACGCGTTGAGCCGACACTCGTCCGCAGAAGCGCTCCCGCACCTTACCGAGCTCCTTTCGTCCCCCGACCCGGAAACGCGCCGCGAGAGCTTCCTCGCCGCGAGCCGCTACCCGGAGGAGGAGGGGCTCTCGCTCTGCCTCGAAAGGCTCGTGGATTCCGACCCCGAGGTCCGCACCACCGCTCTCGATACCCTGGTGAAGAGGGGCCGAGCGGATCTCGGTCTCCAGATCCTGGAACGCGCGCTCGCGAGCGAACGCTTCGAACGGCTCGCGCTCCTGGAGAAAAGGCGGATCTTCACCGCGGTGGCGAAGCTTTCGGGTGAGTCCGCCCTCGACTCCCTCCAGAAATTGCTGAACGCGCGCGAGGATCACTGGTTCATCAAACAGAGGGACCGGGAGTTCGTCGAGGCGGTGGCCCACGGAATCCGCATGGTGGGCGGCCCCACGGCGAAGCGGATCCTCGAAGACGGCTCCCAGGGCGGGCCCAAGCTCGCGCGCGCCGCCTGTCTCAAAGAGCTCGGAGTGGGGCGAAGCTGACCGATGGCCGCGACGGTAACCGCCGTTCCGATGGAGACGACGAGCGCCGAGGCTCGGGCGTTTCTCGAGAGGTCGCGCGAAACCCTGCAGCAGCTCGCGGTCCTCATCCGGAACTCGCATTTGCACGACTTGAGCAACCAGGTGTTCGAGGAGCCGCTCGAAAAGCTCGTGAAATCGATTTCCCAGCTCGTGCTCACCGAGGGGAGCTTCCGCCTGGAGTGCTTTGGGGAGGAGTTCTTCGCCAACGGCAACCGCATCCGGATGGAGTTCCGGAGCCTCCACGCCTACAAGTACGTCCTGAACGAGCTCGGGAAAAGAAGCGTCGGAGGAATCTCGTTCGATGACCGCCCTACGGTTGCCTCCGTCACCGCGTTCCTCGAAGTCTTCTGCCGCGCGCGGGAAGGGGAAACCGAGGAGGGGAGCCTCCTCGATCGCCTCAACGAGGAGCTCGTCGAGCGGGAGGTAAAAGGCATCAACCTGCTTCCCTCCCGGGACGAAGTCTCGGTGCCGGAGAGCGAGTTGTCCTCGGACCGGAGGGAGCGCGCCCTGAACACGTATCAGCAGGCGCTCGACTTCATCCGCGATTCGATGATGACCGTCGACTCCCCGGCGCAGGTCAACGTGCGCAAGGCGAAGCGCACAGTGCAGAAACTGGTCGACTTGAGCTATGAGGAGGGAAGCGGTTTCTCCCTCGCGGGAATGGCTACGATCAAGGCTCACGACGACTACACCTTCAACCACATGGTGAACGTCTGCGTCCTCGCCATCGCTTTCGGCCAGAGACTCGGGCTCAAGCGCCACTCGCTCGCGCAGCTCGGGCTCTCTGCTCTCTACCACGACATGGGGAAGCTCCACATTCCCCTCGACGTCCTCAACAAGCACACCGGGCTCAGCGAAGAGGAATGGGCGGTGATGGGGAACCACACCGTCTATGCCGCGCGCACCCTGTTTCCCTTGATCGTGGTGGATCGGACGACGGTGAACCGCATCCTCACCGCGCTGCAGCACCATCTTCGCTACGACGGCACCGGTTACCCCAAGCTCAAGATCCGCAAGAAGCAGAGCTTGTATGCTCGGATCACCGCGATCGTGGACACCTTCGACGCCATGACGACGAAGCGCATCTACCAACGGCAGTACCTCCCGGACGAGGCGATCGCGGTGATGCACCAGGGCGCGGGAACTCGCTACGATCCGCTTCTGGTGAAGGCCTTCATCAATTGCATGGGCATCTTTCCCGTCGGCTCCACCGTGGTTCTCCGAACGGGAGAGCTCGCGGTGGTCGTCGAGTCCAATCCCGACCCCGACCATCTCCACCAACCCCGGATCCGGATCGTGACCGACCCCGGGGGCCTTCGGGTGCCGCCGTTCGTCCTCGATCTCTCCCAGCCGGGAGAGCAAGCGCGGGCGATCCGGCGTTGCGTCGACCCGGAGAAATTTGGAATCGTAAGCGCGCACTATGCCTTCTAGAAACGAACGAGACGTGAAGAAAGCCCGGCCCGACCGCAAATCGAGGCCTGTTCTCTGGGTCGGCGGCTCGGGGCTCCCGGGCGGCGCCGTGGGGAAGAAGCTCGTGGACCTCGGCTATCCGCTGCATTGGGAGCCGGCCTCGCCCAAGGCCGCCCGGTCGGTCGCGGCGCTCGCTCCAGCGCTCGTGGTCATCGAGGCGGAGAAGCTCGACGGCGCCCTCCGGAACCTCCTCGGGGCTCTCGCCGAGCTCAAGCCGACGGTCGATCTGGTGGTGTTCCAGCTCCGAAGCCGTGAGCCTCGCGCCATCCCCGACAGGCTCGACGGTGTCCTCTTGCGGGGCCCGACGCTGATGCAGCAGATTCGTCTCGTCCTCAGCACCATCGAAGGAGGTCGCCCGTTCAAAGCCGCGGGTGCCAGGGCGGTGAAACGCCTTCTCGGCGCCCAGGCCGAAGTGGAGAGGCTCCGAACGCTCGCGGTCAAGGACGACCTCACGGCGCTCTACAATCTACGCTTCTTCAACCGCTCGCTCGAGACCGAGCACCAGCGCGCGACCAGGTTCGGCCGGAGCTACTCGCTCATCTTTCTCGACCTCGACGGCCTGCGGGAGGTGAACACCCGGGACGGGCATATGGCCGGCGCGCAGGTCCTGAAGCACGTCGGGGAATTCCTGATTCAGCGGATCCGGCGCATCGACCTTCCCGCCCGGATTGGAGGAGACGAGTTCGTGGTGATCTGCCCGGAGACCGAGAAAGTCGCGGTCCGCCTCGTCGCCGATCGGCTGCGGCACGGAATCCAACGGCTGCAGAACGAGCAGGGTAAGCCGCTCGGCATCACCACCAGTATCGGCATCGCTTCGTTTCCCGAAGACGGGGACCTGCCGGAAGAGATCCTGCAACGGGCCGACCGAGCGCTCTACGAAGCGAAGGCCCTCGGCAAGAACCGGGTCTGCTGCTGGGGCGACTTCTCGATCGGAACCGACGACAAGGGGCTCCAGGGGTCGGTCCATGGCAACTCCACCGCCGAGTCCAGCTCGGGGACCCTGAAGACGGTGAGAAGCAAGGAGCGAAAGCCGCCGTCGGAATCGGAATGAGCGCAAAGTGTCTCCCCATCCCCCCTGTATTTCTTATTCGCGTCTTTGCGTCTTTGCGTTCCTTGCCCGTGTGCCGTAGCGTAGGCACGCTATGGCGGAAGTCACCCGCCGCATCGGTCTTTCGCTGGGCGCGGATCTCTGCTGGCCCATCTGCTTCGAGGAGATCCTCAAAGCCTGGAGTCCCGCGTTTCCCGTGGGCGACGACCTCGTCCGGTTCGAAGTTAAGCGCGTCACCATCGAGCCGTACGATCTCAAGAAGCCCTGCCCCTACGACCTGGTTCTCGACCGTCTCACGCACTGGTATCACACCAGCCGGGAGTGGATTAAGAAGGCGGTCCTCATGGACGGCCTCTACGTCCTGAACAATCCCTGGTCCATCCAGGCGATGGAAAAACACTCGACCTACTGCGCGATGATGCGCCTCGGGCTTCCCGTGCCCGAGACCTGGATGGTCCCGCCCAAGGAGTACGAGCCCGCGCCGGATCTCCAGGTGACGCTCGAGCGCTACGCCCAGCTCTTCGACCTGGGGGACGTCGGCCGGAGCATCGGCTATCCGTTCTTCATGAAGCCCTACGACGGGGGCGCCTGGGTGGGAGTGAGCCGCATCAAAAACGAGCAGGAGCTCAAGGACGCCTACGACAAGAGCGGCAGGCGCATCATGCACCTGCAGAAAGCGGTCGACCCGTTCGATCTCTTCGTGCGCTGTCTCGGGGTCGGCCCCCAGGTGCGCTTCCTGCGCTACGACCCGGACGCCCCGCTTCACGAGAGGTACCGGCTCGATCGGGGCTTCCTCCCGTCCGAAGAGGAGAGTCTTCTCTACGACATGACTCTGACCATCAATTCGTTCTTCGGCTGGGACTTCAACTCCTGCGAGGTGCTGCGGAAGGACTCCGTCCACTATCCGATCGACTTCGCCAACGCCTGCCCCGACTCGCAGGTGACCTCGCTCCACTACCACTTCCCCTGGCTGGTGAAAGCGAAGCTTCGCTGGGCGCTCTTCTGCGCCGCCACCCGCCGGCCCATGAGGATGAACCTCGACTGGTCTCCGTACTACGCCATTCGGGAGAAGAACCTTCCTTACCGCGAGGCTCTCGCGGCCTACGCCGACGTCGGACGAGAGCGCTTCGACAACGACCGCTTCGACGAGTTCTGCCACCGCCACATGCGCGATCTCGACGGGATCGCGTGGGAGTTCTTCGGAACCGAGACCGCGAAGCACGCGGTGCGGCTCAAGGTCGAAGCACTCTTCCCCGCGCACGAGCACGAGCAGTTCACCGAGCACTTCTGGGAGAGGATCCAGATGTGGCGGAGGGACGAAGAGGCGGAGAAATTCCTATAATAGGACTGGATGAGCCATCACGGCGCAAAAGTACCGCGGTCCGGCGACTTACGTCGATGACGCCGATTCGAGCCGAGCCTTCGTCTATCGCCTCGTGCTTCAGCCGCTCGAGAGAGGACCGCTCATCACCGCCGCCTTCTTCGGCGCGGCAATCCTGGTGCTGCTCGCCGCCGCCTCGGCATGGGCAGTACTCCTGATCGGCTTCTTCGTGGCCGCGCTGGTCGCGGTATCGGCGAAGGCCGCGGCCGAAACCTAGCCCCTGCGCTTTCGCGCCGCAGATAGCGCAACGAGCGCGGCGCCCAGCAAAAAGATCGTTCCCGGCTCCGGCACGCCCGTGGGTGTGATGGGTCCTCGAAACGCAAGAGTGAGCGGCCGGTTTGCCATCCCATTGAAGAGGTCCACCGGGTTCATCCCACCCGTCGAGGCGAAGTAGTTATGGGAGAAGTTCCCGTTGACGTCTCCGTTCACGAGACCGAGCCCGAGCCCGAACGGCGTCACGACGTTCGCGGTCTCCGCGGTCTGGAAGTCGGCGCTGGACACCAGAAACGGCAGGAATCCGAACCTCGGGGTCGCGCCAATCATGCCCCTGGCATTGCTCTCGGCGGCCGCAAAGAGCCCGCCGCCGGCGTTGAGGTAATCGATGATGTCGAGAGCGTGCCCGTTCAGGAAGAGAAGCTCATCGGCGCTGAGCATCCCGCCATGATCGCTCGCCACCACGATGGCGCTGTAGCTGTCGAGGGTCGTGCGGAAGTTGCTGCCGAGAGCCAGGAGGTCGGCCGCATCCATGACCTGGAAACTGGCGGCAGAGTATCCAAGCGCCGAGGTCAGGAAAGGCGCCTCACGAAGGTTGCCCGACGGAATGGGATCCGTTTTCGACTCGATGAAAAGAAACGGCAGCGGACTTCCGTTCCGGGCGAACTGGATGCCGGTCACCGCCAGGTTTCGAGCTCCGACGGTGTTAACCCCTTGATTGGCGTGCCAGATCGGATCGTGTCCCGTTACAAAAATGGAACCGGCAAACGCCGGGACCGTCATGTGCGCGACGAGAACGGTGATAAAAAGACGTGACTTCATGAAATCCCCCCCAACTAAAGCTGAGAGAAGATATGCAATTCTAGTTCCCGCCGGACCAAGAGCCGGAACGACAGGTGATCACTAGTTTCGAGGCGCTACCGGGGGAAGCACCCGTTAACCTTTCCGACAGGCGAAACACCCACATACCCCGTAACCGACTCTGGTCAGACGAGTTCCTCCGACCGTTCTTTAGTATCGTAGTCCGACGGTCACCACGGGCCGGTCCTCAAGGCTCTTGGGTCTTCGTCTCCTCCCGCACCGTCGGGTAGGTAATCCCGAGCTGCTCGAGGTAGCTGTCGTACTTCGTCTCGTCGTAGTAGTACTTCCGCATCTCCTCGCGGAAAGACTCCATGCGCTCCTTGTTGAGAAAGATCGGCGGCGGATCGTTCTCGGTGATGAACGGCGTGTACTGGTGGTCCTTCGTCTGGACGTTCCTGAAGTAATCCCAGGCCTGCTGCACCAGCTCCGGGCTGGTGAAGAAATCGAGGGCGGTCATCACCATGACCTTGGCCCCCGCGGTCGCGCCCTTGTGGGCGATGGGGGTCGCCATGGCGATGGCGTTCGCCCAGTGGTGACCTGGCCCGCCGGGAATGTTCGAGGGGAACCGGAGCGTGACCGTGGGAACGACCCAGGTGATGTCTCCGATATCGTCCGAGCCTCCGCCCATTCTGCGATCCTGGGGCTCCGGCTCCTCCAGCTTCCCGAGCTCCGTCTTGAGGCCTTCTTCCTTTACTCCGAGCTCCTTCTGGAGCGCTTTCGCCAGCTTCTGGTCCGCCTCGCTCCACTCGGGAAGACCGATCTTCTCGATGTTCTTCCACATCGTTTCGGCGACGACTTTATTGAAGTGCTGGGGATAGGCGTGCCCGAGGATGCGCCAGCTCACCTCGGTATCCGTCATCTCCGCCGCCGCCTTCGCCGTCTTGTTCGCGATCTCGAAGAGCCTCTTGATGTCGGGCTGGTCGAGCTCCCGTAAGTAATACCAGACGGAAGCCTCCGAAGGCACGACGTTCGGCTGGTCGCCGCCGTTGGTGATGACGTAGTGCATGCGCTGCGCGAGCCGCAGGTGCTCGCGCCGGAAGTTCATCGCGGTATTCATGAGCTCGACCGCGTCGAGGGCGCTTTTCCCCCGCCAGGGAGCACCGGCGGAATGCGCCGACTCCCCGCGGAACATGTACTCCACCGAGACGAGGCCGTTTCCGCTCCCCGTCCCCCATCTCGTCGTGAGGTCGTTCGAAACGTGGGTGAAGATGCACACATCGACGTCCTTGAAGTAGCCGGCGCGGATGAACCACGCTTTCGAGGCGACGAGCTCCTCCGCCACACCCGGCCAGAGCCTGAGGGTCCCCTGGATCCCCTCCCGCTCCATGATCCGCTTGAGCACGATGGCGGCGGTGACGTTCACCGCCTGGCCCGAGTTGTGCCCCTCTCCGTGCCCCGGCGCCCCTTCGATGAGAGGATCGTGGTAGGCGACTCCCGGCTTCTGCGAAGCTTTGGGAATGCCGTCGATGTCGCTCCCGAAGGCGATGACCGGCTTTCCCGAGCCCCAGCTCGCCATCCAGGCGGTGGGGATGCCGGCGATGCCCTCCTCGACTTCGAACCCGTGCTCTCTCAGAAGGGCCACGAGATAGCGCGAGGTCTCGACTTCCTGAAAGCCCAGCTCACCGAAGCTGAAGATCTTGTCGACCATGATCTGGGTGAGCTTCGCCATCTCGCCCACCTGGGCGGAGGCGGCGTCCTTGAGATCGTCTTCTCGTTCGGCGGCCGATACGGCGAAAGCCGCGAGCCCGAGGGTCACGAGGATTCCACACATTTTACCGATCATCGATTCCTCCTGATGCGAGGCGGTATTCTACGTCACTCTCTTCACCCTTGGCTGAGCGAGCCCGAGCAGGCG
>Ga0299906_10001796_pt1 | contig 18168 bp, 14 predicted proteins | sample RVTome_14_FD_200259 | JGI IMG/M metagenome (GOLD analysis project Ga0299906, IMG submission 200259) | Soil microbial communities from uranium-contaminated site in the Upper Colorado River Basin, Wyoming, United States - RVT145D125 (version 2) ...
GGGATCACGGCGGCTCGCTGGAAGAACCCCTCCAGGCGGAGCCCCAGGCTGAGCTCGAACAGGAACACCACCACGTTGATCGCGATCAGCGCGTAGTTGACGAAGGGGACCGTGCGCGACGGGACGTCGTCCCGAAGCGGAATCACGACGCGTCGATCCTCGCCGCCAGGTCGAAGTCCCGAGCCGTGAGGCCGCCGGCGTCGTGGCTGGTCAGCGTGAGGGTGACCTGCCGGTAGCCGATCAGGATGTCGGGGTGGTGGTCCGCGGCCTCGGCCAGCTCGGCGACGCGCGTCGCGAAGCCCACCCCCGCCAGGTACGCCTCGAAGCGATACGTGCGGCGGATCGTCGCGCGGTCCCGCTCCCAGCCCGGCAGCGTGCTCAGGCGCTGCCTGATCTCCGGCTCCGACAATGGGCTCGGCAAGGGTCCACCTCCCTTCCCGAGCTTATCAGCAGCTCGCCGCGATCACGCCGGGGCCGACGGCACCCGCCGCCGCCGGCGCCGGCGGCGGCGCGGGCGCCGGTCCTCTCGCCGGCCGGGCGGCTCGGCCTCGCCGGGATCGAGGCCGCGCCAGTGGGCTGCCAGGTCCGCCGCCTCGACCCCCCCGTGGATCTCGAGCCAGCGCAGCGCCTGCTCGAAGTACTTCTTGCCCGCCAGGGCGCGTTTCACTCCGGGCGCCGAGTCGACGTCCCGGAGCCGGCTCTGGGCGGCGAGGACGAGGCGCAGGACCTCGAGGTCCCGGCGGGCGAACGGCAGCGCCATCCCGGAGCCCGGCTCGCCGTCGGCCCCGGGAGCGTCGTCCTCCTCCGACTCCACGCTCGCCCCCAGCCGCTTCAGCTCGCCATTCACATCCGCGGAGGAGGGAGGGGGTTCTCGATCGCCGCGGCGGCTCCGGGTCTCGACCCGTCGCAGCGACACCCCGAGGGGAACGAGCAGGGTGCCCATGAGCAGCGGGTTGGTCAGCTCCTCGGCACTGGCCAGGCTCGCGTTGCGATAGGCGTCGAGACGCGCCAGGCTGCCCAGGAGCTGCTCGCCGCCGTCGGCCAGGGCACGCTCGGCCGCGGGGAGCAGGTACGCGAGCAGCCCCAGCTCGTGGAGGGACTCGAAGGTCTTCCGGGACTCCCCCTGGCGGAGGATCTTGTAGAACTCCTCGAGGATCCGCGCGGGGCTGCTCTTCACGATCTCCCCGCGGAAGGCCCGGATCCCCTCGGCGGTGTCGCGGTCCATGCTGAACCCGAGCCGCGCAGCGAGGGCCACGGCTCTCAGCATGCGGACCGGATCCTCCTTGAAGCGCAGCTCCGGGTCCCCGATGGTGCGGATCTCGCGCTTCTCCAGGGCCTTCAGACCGTCGACGTAGTCGATCACGGAGAACGTGGCGATGTCGTAGCAGAGCGCGTTGACGCTGAAGTCGCGGCGGAACGCGTCCTCCTCCGGGGTGCCGAAGGTGTTGTCCCGGCGGATCAGCGGATCGTCCCCCTCCGGCGCCGCCTGGCGCCTGAAGGTGGAGACCTCGACGACCTTGCGCCCGAAGCGTACGTGGCACAGCCGGAAGCGCCTGCCGATGATGAAGCAGTTGCGGAACAGCTTCTTGACCTGGTACGGGTGCGCCGAGGTGCTGATGTCGAAGTCCTTCGGCTGCCGCTGCAGCAGCAGATCCCGCACCCCGCCGCCGACCAGGTAGGCGATGTGCCCGTGGTTCTTGAGGCGGTAGAGCACTTTCAGCGCATCCGGGTCGATGTTCTTCCGCGAGATGCAGTGCTCGGCGCGGGGGATGACGCGAGGGCTCATGGGGTCACTTCGGCCGGGCCAGCCGGCGGCGGGATTATACCTAGCGGGCGCAGCCGACCGGGCCGAGGCGCCAGAATCGTCACAAGTGGCTGGTGCAAATGGACTTGAGCCGCTAGGATGCGGGGGTGCGCCAGACGCTGGAGTCGCTTCGCGTGGAAACGCGGCGCGGGCTGGTCGAGGTCACCGCGGAGGTCCACAGGATCGTCCGCGGCTCGGGGGTGGATACCGGGCTGTGCACGCTCTTCCTGCGTCACACCTCCGCCAGCCTCGTGATCCAGGAGAACGCCGACCCCGACGTGCGGGTCGACCTGGAACGCTACCTGGATCGCCTCGTCCCCGACGGAGACCCGCTCTTCACCCACGTGGCCGAGGGGGACGACGACATGCCCGCCCACGTCAAGACGGCCCTGACTCGAACCTCGGAAGCGATCCCGATCCGGAGCGGCGCCCTCGCCCTCGGCACCTGGCAGGGGATCTACGTCTGGGAGCATCGCAACGGGCGCCACCGCCGCGAGCTGCTCGTCCACGTCCTGGGGGAATAGCCCCCTCTCTCTAGCCGCCCGAGACGAGAGCCTCGGCCTCGGGACCGGGGGGCGTGGCGTCCTCGGGATCGTCGAGGTAGCCCTCGGGCAGCACGACCCGCTGGGTTCCCGAGGTCTTGCCGCGCCGCACCCGCATCGCCTCGGGGGGGAACGGCTCGCCCCGATCCAGCGCGTCCAGGGTCGAGGCCAGCTCTTCGAGAGAGCGGACGTGCATCAGCCGCTCGCGCAGCGGTGCGCCCCCGGGGAACCCTTTCGTGTACCAGGCCGCGTGCTTGCGGAACGCGCGCATCGCCCCGTCCTCGCCCAGCCAGTCGGCGAGCAAGCGCGCGTGCTCCAGCATCACGTCGGCCACGCCGCCGAAGTCGGGAGGGTCCTCGGGCTCGCGGCCTTCGAAGACCGCGGCGAGGTCCCGGAACAGCCAGGGCCGGCCCAGGCAGCCGCGGCCGACGATCACGCCGTCGCAGCCCGTCAGCCTCATCATGCGAAGGGCGTCCTCGGCCTCCCAGACGTCGCCGTTGCCCAGCACCGGAATCCGCGCGACCGTTGCCTTGAGCGCCGCGATCGCCTCCCAGTCCGCATCGCCGTCGTAGAGCTGGGCGGCGGTGCGGGCGTGGAGCCCGACCGCCGCGCAGCCCTCGTCCTGTGCGATCCTGCCCGCCTCGAGGTACGTGAGGCGCTCGTCGTCGACCCCCTTCCGGAACTTGATCGTGACCGGGACCGCGCCGGCGTTCGCGACGGCGGCCCGGACGATCTCCCTCAACAGGCGCGGCTTGAGGGGGATCGCGGCGCCGCCCCCCTTCGAGGTCACCTTCCGGACCGGGCAGCCGAAGTTCATGTCGAGGTGGTCGACCAGGCCCTCACCCGCGAGCCGCTTCACGGCCTCCCCGACGTCCCTGGGGTCCACCCCGTAGAGCTGCAGCGAGCGGATCTCTTCCCCTTCCGCGAAGCTCGCCATCCGCCAGGTCTTTGCGTTGCCGAGCACGAGCGCCCGGGCCGTGATCATCTCGCTGACGTACAGGCCCGCCCCGAAGCGGCGGCACTGGGTGCGGAACGGTGGGTTCGTGACGCCGGCCATCGGCGCGAGCACGACGGGGGGCCAGACGCGGTACGGGCCGATCCGGAGCGGGGCGAACTCCCCCGCGGACGCCCTGGGCACGCTCCGGTTGACCTCGCTGCGGTAGATCTCCCGCATCGCCGTCAGGTGCTCGCGCGCTGGATGTAGAAGTCTTCCAGGATCCGGTGAACGTTGGGATGGCTGTCGGTGATCCGATCCAGGGTCGCGCGATCCAGCTCGAGCAGCTCGCAGTGGGTCGCGGCCGTGACCGTGGCCGTGCGCTGCTTCCCGGACAGGATCGAGATCTCCCCGAAGAACTCCCCCTCGGCGAGCCGGCGCACGAGGCGCGGCGAGCCCCCCTCGGGCCTGCGGATGAACGCCTTCACGAGGCCCGTGGTGAGGACGAACAGGCTGTCCCCCGGGTCGCCCTCGGCGACGATCACGTCCCCGGGCTCGAAGCTCAGCAGGCGGAGCCCGTCGATCAGGGCCAGCAGCTCGTCCTCGGAGAAGCTCGAGAAGAGCGGGCTCTCCGCGACCTCGCCGATGGGATCGGGCTCGATCTCCAGCTCGGGCTCCGGCTCGGGCTCGGACGCCGCGGGCGTGGGCGCGCGCAGGACCTCGCTGATCGTGTCGAGCACCTGGCCCCGGAACTCCTCCTCGGAGACCTCGATGACCTCGTCGTCGGCGGGCGGCGCGGCCTCGCTCTCCAGGCGCGGATCGGAAGTCGCCAGCGGTGGCGGCGCCGTTCCGACGTCCTCTGCGGGGGGCGCGTCCTCGGGCCGGGTCGTGGGGGACCACGTGGCGCCGCGAGCCGCCGCGATGCGCTGGCTGTCCGTCACGACGGGCGTCGCGGTCACGGAGGTGGCGTAGACGGGACCGGAGAAGCCGCCCGGACCCGGCTGCACGGCCCGGACCCGGCCCGTCGTGGCGCGGGGTCCCCTGTCCTTCGTGCGGATCAGCTGTGTCAGCCGGCGCTCCACGTCCCCCCGGCCCGGGGCCAGTCGCTGCAGCTTCTTGAGGACGGCGATCGCCTTGGCCCCGGCGCCCTCGTTCGCGTAGTCGTCCGCCAGGTCGATCAGGACGGGCACGGCCTCGGCCCCGCGGTCCGCCATGACCAGGACGTCGGCCAGCTGCATGCGGAGCTGCGGGTTCGAGGCACCGCGCTCGAGGTCGCGCCGCAGCAGCTCGATCGCCTTCGCGAACTTTCGCCGCGCAACGAGCTGACCGACCCCCGGGGAGCGAGTCTTCCCGAACCACTGAAGCGCCACGCGCGTCTCCTTCTCCAGACGGTAGAATCGCGATGATACCAAAGGCAACCCGGGTCGGTCTTCGACCGAGCTCCGCAAAGATCAGATGCTCAGCCACTTAGCTGGAACACCCCGGTGGGCGACGGCGCTCTCGGAAGTGGGATTGAGCTGTGTCGCCAGCGGACACACGAAGCGGGCTCCGGAGCCTGGTCGGCAGCCAGAAGGCTCCGCCGATCAATGGGTTGGGGCCCGTGTCCGGTCGTGGCACGGGCTTTGGTGTCAGAGGCTCCGAGGACGAGCCGCGTAGCGGCCGCCCGCGGAGGACTTTCATGGTCGACATCCCACGCCCATCCCGAGCACGCGAGAAGAAGATCCGCCGGATTCTCTACGGCGGCGGTGCTCTGGCCGCGATCCTCCTGATCACTCTCGGGCTTTCCCGGCTGAAGCCGGCAGCCCCATCGGTGGATCGCGCGACCGTCTGGGTGGAGACCGTGAAGCGGGGCTCGATGCTGCGCCAGGTCCGGGGGCTCGGAACGCTGGTCCCGGAGGAGATCCGCTGGATACCCGCGTCGACGGAAGGTCGGGTCGAGCAGAGGCTGATCTTCCCGGGGACCCAGGTGGAGCCCGACTCGGTGATCCTGGAGCTGTCCAACCCGCAGCTCGAGCAGCAGCTCCTGGATGCCGAGGCCGCGCTGGCGGCCTCCAGGGCGAGCTACACGGAGCTGAAGGTGCGCCTCCAGAGCCAGCTCCTCGATCAGAAGGCCGCGGCCGCCCGGGTCAAGGCCGAGTTCCAGCAGGCCCGCATGCAGGCCGAGCGCGACTCCGAGCTGCACAGGGAGGGGCTGATCGCGGACATCGAGTATCAGCTCTCGAAGGTCAGGGCCGACGAGCTGTCGAACCGCCACCAGATCGAGCAGGAGCGGCTCGAGATCGCCGACGACGCGATCGAAGCCCAGCTCGCGGCGCAGCTCGCCACCATGGACCAGGTCCGGAGCATGGCGACTCTGAGGCGGGACCAGGTAGACAGGCTGAAGGTACGGGCCGGAATAGAGGGCGTCCTCCAGGACCTCCCCGTGGAAGTCGGGCAGCAGGTCGCCCCCGGCACGAACCTGGCCCGGGTGGCCCAGCCCACGAAGCTCAAGGCGGAGATCCGGATCGCCGAGACCCAGGCCAAGGACGTCCAGATCGGCCAGAAGGCCACGGTCGACACCCGCAACGGCGTGATCGACGGGAGGGTCTCCCGGATCGATCCGGCCGCCACCAACGGCACCGTCACCATCGACGTGGAGCTGCTCGGGGAGCTGCCGAAGGGCGCGCGCCCGGACCTGACGGTGGACGGGACGGTGGAGCTGGAGCGTCTCGAGGACGTGCTCTTCGTAGGGCGGCCGGCCCAGGGGCAGAGCAACAGCCTGATCGGCCTGTTCCGCCTCGACCCCGACAGCGACGAGGCGAACCGGATCCAGGTGCGGCTCGGGCGGAGCTCGGTGAACACGGTGGAGGTCCTGGAAGGGCTCACAGAAGGGGACCAGGTGGTGCTGTCCGACACCTCGGCCTGGGACGCCTTCGATCGGATCCGGTTGAACTGAAACGAGAGCGGAGGCCCGGGAGACCAGAAGCTCCGCGGGTGAGGAGAAACGCTGCCATGACCGAAGCAGTCGCGACGGAAAGCGCCAACGAGCAGACGACCGCCAATGGCTCGCTGATCAAGCTGGAAGGACTCACGAAGATCTTCTTCACCGACGAGGTGGAGACCCACGCGCTGTCGGGGATCCACCTCGACATCGCCAGGGGAGAATACGTCGCCATCGCGGGCCCCTCGGGCTGCGGCAAGTCGACGCTGCTCTCGATCCTCGGCCTGCTCGACTCCCCCACGGAAGGCACCTACGTCCTCAACGAGAAGCCCGTCCAGAGCCTCGACATGTCGCAGCGGGCCCGGATCCGGAACCGGGAGATCGGCTTCATCTTCCAGAGCTTCAACCTGATCGGGGACCTGACCGTGTTCGAGAACGTGGAGCTCCCGCTCACCTACCGCGGGACCAAGTCCGCCGAGCGCCGCGAGCGGGTCAACCAGGCCCTGGAGCGCGTCGGGATGGGACACCGGGCCAAGCACCTGCCGAGCCAGCTCTCCGGGGGTCAGCAGCAGCGAGTGGCGGTGGCCCGAGCCATCGTGGGACAGCCCTCGATCATGCTCGCCGACGAGCCCACCGGGAACCTCGACTCCAAGAACGGGGACGCGGTCATGGAGCTGCTCCGCGAGCTGCACCAGGCCGGGTCCACGATCTGTATGGTGACCCACGACCCGCGCTTCGCCCGGCACGCGGAGCGCACCATCCACCTGTTCGACGGTCGCGTCGTGGAAGAGAGCCACGTCGAGACCTCGGCGATCGAGAGCTGAGCCTCAACCCCGGAAGCCAAACCTCCGCGGGCGGCCGTGGGTGTAGCGGGCGGAGACCGCGCCCGCGAGGGCTCCGCACAGGTGTCCCTCCCAGGAGACCGGCCCGGGCTGCGGAACCAGACCGTAGGCGATTCCTCCGAAGAGGATGAAGACCGCCACGGCGACGAGGGCCGCGCGCCAGCTCCGCATCAGGAACCCGGAGACGATCAGGTAGCTGACCAGCCCGAACACGAGGCCGCTCGCCCCGAGGTGGACCGCCCCGCCCCGGCCGATCAGCCACGTGCCCAGGCCGCTGGCGAGCCAGATCGCCGCCAGCGTGGGCTCGGGCCGGTAGCGGGGATCGGAGAAGAGCACCACCAGCAGGACCAGCAGCGGTGCGGCGTTGGAGACGAGGTGGGAGAAGCTGGCGTGCAGCAACGGCGCGAACAACACGCCGACCAGGCCGGCCTCGGTCCTCGGGAGGATCGCGAGCCGCCCCCACGGGGCCGGCAGCGCGAGCTGTAGCAGCCAGACGCCGAAGAGCACCCCGACGAACCCGCCGCCGATCTCGAGAGCGGAGGCAGGGCGGCGCCGGGGCATCGCGAGACTGTAACGCGTCCGGCCCGGACTCCCCGCTACACTCGGGAAATGGACCAGCCCTTCTTCCCCGGGGGCGTGAGCGCTCCGGCCCGGGGCCACTGGCTGAGCGCGGAGACGCTGGCGTGGGACTCCCCCGCGCTGCGGGATGCGGCGCGCGTGACGCTCGGGGCCGCGGCCGAGGGAGTGGCCGCGCCCGTCGTGCTGGCTCCGCCGGTACCGCTGCCCGAGGCCTTGCGCGAGCGGTTCCCCCACCTGGCGCACTACGCGGCGCTCGGCTTCCCCGGCGGGAGGCGCGCCGAGATTCCGCGGCTCGTCCAGGGGCCGCTCGCGCTCAGTGCGGTGAGCTCCGACGGGGCAGTCCTCGACGCGACCGGCGTCCAGCTCCCGGGCGTCCTCGACGACCTGTTCCGCTACGACGGCCCGCTGGGCGTGAGCCTCGAAGACGGCTGCCCGACGCTCCGGGTCTGGGCCCCCACCGCGCTCCGGGTCGACCTCGCGCTGTTCCCCGGGCCCCGCGGGGAGCAGCGCGCCTCGGTCCCCATGGAGCGGGACGATCGGGGCGTGTGGAGCGCCCGGGGCGGGCGCGACTGGTCGGGGCTCTACTACCTCTACGAGGTCACGGTGTTCGCTCCCGAAACGGGCCGCGTCGAGACGAACGCGGTCACCGACCCCTGCTCCGTCTGCCTGGCCTGCGACGGCGCCCGCAGCCAGATCCTGGACCTGGCCGACCCGGCGCTGGCTCCCCCCGGCTGGCCGCCACCTCTCCCGCCTCTGGAACGGGTCGAGGACGCCGTCGTCTACGAGCTCCATGTACGCGACTTCTCGATCGGGGCTCCCGACGTCCCTCCGGAGCACCGCGGCCGGTTCCTCGCATTCACCCACCCCGGCTCCCGGGGGATGGCTCACCTGCGCTCACTCGCCGAGGCGGGGGTGACACACGTCCAGCTGCTCCCGGTCTTCGACTTCGCCACGGTTCCGGAGCGGCTCGAGGACCGCGCGGAGCCCGAAGCGGACCTCGACGCGTGGCCGACGGACTCGGATCGGCAGCAGGCCGCCGTGGCCGCCGTCCGGAAGCGGGACGGCTTCAACTGGGGCTACGACCCCGTCCACTGCATGGCACCCGAAGGGAGCTACGCCACCGACCCGGACGGACCCTCGCGGGTGGTGGAGCTGCGGAGCCTCGTCGCGGCGCTGGCACGGACGGGCCTGCGGGTCGTGATGGACGTGGTGTTCAACCACACCTTCGCCTCGGGCCAGCACCCGAGGTCCGTGCTCGACCGGATCGTCCCCGGCTACTACCACCGTACCGACGCCGATGGAGTGGTGCTCCGCAGCAGCTGCTGCCCGAACACCGCCAGCGAGCACGCCATGATGGAGAAGCTGATGGTCGACGCGGCGCTGCTCTGGGCGCGCCACTACCGCATCGCCGGCTTCCGCTTCGACCTGATGGGACACCATCTGCTGCGGAACGTGGAGCGGGTCCGTGACGCCCTGGGGCAGCTGAGCCCGGAGCGGGACGGCGTCGACGGGAGCCGGCTGCTGCTGTACGGGGAGGGATGGAGCTTCGCCGAGATGGCGCACCGCGGTCGGGGCCGGAACGCCGCCCAGGGGGAGCTGGCGGGCTCGGGAGTGGGGAGCTTCAACGACCGTCTCCGGGACGCCGTGAGGGGAGGGGGCGCCTTCGACGGCCCTCGCGAGCAGGGACTCGCCACGGGTCTCGCAGACCATCCCTACGGGCACACGGCGGGCTCGTCGGAGGAGCAGCGGGCGCGCTGGCACGCCGCCGCGGACGCGGCCCGGATCTCCCTCGGGGGCAACCTCGGGGACCTCGGGTTCCGGGACCGCCACGGGAAGTGGACCTCGGGGGCCCGGACCGAGTGGCGCGGCCAGTGGGCGGGCTACGCCGGCTCGCCGCGGGAGACGGTCAACTACGTGTCGGCCCACGACAACGAGACCTTGTTCGACGCGATCCAGATGAAGGCGCCGGCCGACGCCGACCTGGACGAGCGGGTGCGGATGCAGAACCTGGCCCTGAGCTTCGTGCTCCTCGGCCAGGGGATCCCGTTCCTGCACGCCGGCTGCGAGCTGCTGCGATCGAAGTCCCTCGACAGGAACAGCTACGACTCCGGCGACCACTTCAATCGCCTGGACTGGTCGGGCCGGAGCGCGAACTGGGGCGTGGGGCTGCCTCCGGCCTGGAGCAACGCCGAGCGCTGGCCCGAGCTGGCACCGCTGCTCGCGGAGCCCGGGCTGCGCCCGGGCCCCGCACAGATCGCCCGCTGTCGCGAGCACGTGCTGGAGCTGCTGAGGATCCGGAGCAGCAGCCGCCTGTTCCGCCTGGACAGCGGGGAGGCGGTGGCCCGCCACGTGGCGTTCCCGCGGCCCGAGGGCCCGGACGCGGAGGGCCTGATCCCGATGCTGCTGGGCGACCCGGAAGGGAGCATCGAGCCTGTCTTCCGGGCGCTGCTCGTCCTGTTCAACACGTCCCGGGCCACCCGGGCGGTCCGCGTCCCCGAGGCGGCCGGCTTCCTCTTCTCCCTGCATCCGGAGCAGGCGGGCTCCAGCGACCCGCGGCTGCGCGAGGTCGACCGCGACGGCGACCTGTTCCGGGTACCGGGACGGACCGCGGCCGTGCTCGCTGCGCCCCGGGGTGCGCCGGAGCCGTAGCGCCCGCGCCGCCGGGTATACTCGCGTTCCCGCCTCGGGCCCGGAGGCGAGTCCTGGGAGTGCGCGTGCCAGCATCCGAGAAGCTCCCCGACAGCGTCGGCCGCTATCAGATCGAGTCGCAGATCGGCCACGGCATGATGGGAGCCGTCTACCGCGCCCACGATCCCCTGCTGGACCGGAACGTGGCGCTCAAGGTGATCCGCCCCGCGTTTCCCGCCTCGGACTCGGAGCGGGCCACGCTGGAGAAGCGCTTCCTCGCCGAGGGCCAGATCGTGGCCCGGCTGTCCCACCCCGGGATCGTGATGGTCCACGACGTCGGCCGCGACGAAGAGGAGGGCACGCCCTACATCGCCCTCGAGCTGCTCCGGGGCGAGACCCTGGCCGACCGCCTCGCGGGACCGACTCCCCCGGGATGGAGGGAGTCCCTCGAGATCGTGCGGCAGGTCGCCCTGGCGCTCGACTACGCGCACCGCGAGGGGGTCGTGCACCGCGACATCAAGCCGGCCAACATCATGATTCTCGAGGACGGCACCGCCAAGGTGATGGACTTCGGCGTGGCGAAGCTGCAGGCCGGACTCGGGCTGACGTCCACGGGAGACTTCATCGGTACGCCTCTCTACATGGCCCCGGAGCAGTCCCTCAACCAGGATGTGGACGGCCGCACCGACCTCTTCTCGCTGGGCAGCGTCGCGTACACGCTGCTGACGGGGACTCCCGCCTTCGAGGCGGACGCGGTGCCGCTGATCCTGGGGCGCGTGGCGTACGCCGACCCGCCGCCGGCCAGCGCGCTGCGCCCCGGGCTACCCGGGGACGTGGACTACCTGCTGACCCGCGCCATGGCCAAGCAGAAGAGCGACCGCTATCCCGACGGCGCGCGCTTCGCCGAGGACGCCGAGGATGTGCTGGCAGGCCGGCCGCCGCGCCACCGCGGTGGATGGTCCGCGCCCGCACCCGCCGCACCCGCCCGCCCCGCACGGGAGCCGGGAGTCGTGCCGGCGACCGGAACGGCGGTCTCGCAGGCAGCCGTCGTCGACGCCAGCGACGAGACGCCGGAGCGTCGGCGGACGGGACGGCGAGGGCGTTTCCTCGTGCTGCTGGGTGCCCTCGGGGGACTGGCCGCGGTGCTGCTCAGCTCGGGGTTCTGGCGGTCGCGTCTGCTCGGCCAGCCGGACGAGGGCCAGGCCGCCTGGCGACAGCGCGTCGGGGGCGCCGTCGAGACGGCCGTGTCCGAGGCCGTGGACCAGCTCGGCAGCGAGCTGCGCAGCCGGGTGGCCACGGCCGGGATCACTCCGACCCGGGAGCCCGGCGCGGCCGTCGCAACCGGCCCGGTGCTCGAGAGCGAGCTGGCGGCGGCGATCGAGGTGGAGCCCGGCACCGGCGCCGCACGCCTCTCCGGCTCCCTGGTCGCCGAAGGGGCGACGGGCACGGTCTCGATCCATCTCGGGGAGGCGCCGATCTTCCGGGCCGTGCTCGACGCCCCGGACGGGGCCCGGGGCCTGCTGTTCCGACGTCGGGCGGGAGGCGTGGAAGGGGTCCTGTCGATCCCTCCCGGGGAGCACGCGCTCCGCGTCACCGTCTCCGGCGCCCACGGCGAGACCGAGGGCCTGCTGGCCGGGCGTTTCGCCGCCGGCACCAGCCATCACCTGGACGCCCTTTTCGACGCGGGGAGCGGCGTGCTCGAGCTGCGATGGCGTTGAAGCCCTCGGCCCCCCAGGAGAGCATCGGCCGCTACCGCCTCGAGAAGGAGCTGGGCCGCGGTGCCATGGGCATCGTCTACCTGGCTCGGGACCCCGTGCTGGGGAGGCGCGTCGCGCTCAAGACGATCCACGAGGCGCTCTCCTCCGCCGAGAGCTACCGCCAGCGCTTCTTCGCCGAGGCGCGCGCGGCCGCCGGGCTCTCCCACCCCGGGATCGTGCTCGTGTACGACATCGGCCTCGACCCCGGGTCGAGCCGCCTCTTCCTCGCTCTCGAGCACGTCGAGGGCGAGACCGTCGAGGCGCGCCTCGCGCGCGGGACCCGGCTCCCGTGGAGGGAGGCGCTCCAGGTGGCCTCGGCGACCGCCCGCGCCCTCGGCCACGCCCACGGGATGGGCGTGGTCCATCGCGACGTGAAGCCCTCCAACCTCGTGGTGCTGGCCGACGGCCAGGCGAAGGTGCTGGACTTCGGCGTGGCGCGGGTCCCGACTTCCCAGCTCACCCACGCCGGCGAGCTGCTGGGCACGCCCGCCTACATGTCTCCCGAGCGGGTGCGGGAGGAGGACTCCGACGGCCGGACCGACGTCTTCTCCCTGGGCGCCGTCCTCTACGAGATGCTCACGGGACGCCGCCCGTTTCGGGGACGCACCATCCCCGAGCTGCTGCGGGCCGTGGAGAGCTTCGACCCTCCACCTCCGTCGCGCTCCGTGCCCGGGCTGCCCGCGGGCATCGACAACGTGGTGGCCCGAGCCCTCGCGAAGCGGGCCGCTGACCGCTACGCGGCCGGGCAGCTCGCCGATGCACTGGACGCGTTGCTCCGGGGACGCACGCCGCCGGCGCCGGAGCAGCCGGCGAGCGCGCGCCCCGACCCGGAGCTCCTGAGGAAGGTCGCGACCACGCGCCCGGCGGGCGTGACCCTGCGCCTGCCGCCGACCCTGCGGGTCGCCGTGTCGGTCCTGAGCGGCCCTCTCCAGGGTGAGGTGTTCGCCCTGGAGAGTCCGCGTCTCGTCATCGGTCGTACCGACGCGGAGGGCGATCCTCCGGACCTCGCGCTTCCCGACTCCGAGGTCTCGGGGCAGCACGCGGCCGTGGAGTGCTACGGCGACCGCGTGTTGCTGCGGGACCTGGGGAGCACGAACGGAACCTTCGTGGAGGACGTCCGGGTCAGCCAGCACGAGCTGGAGGACCGCGCCGAGTTCCGGGTGGGCCGAACCGGCATGCTGCTGACCCTGACTCCGTTGGAGTAAGCCGTGGACGTGTTCCAGGCAGCGCCGGTTCCCCTGTGGGAGCAGGACCTGAGCCGGGTCAGGCAGCTCCTGTCGGAGATCCGCGGCGATCTCGAAGCGCACCTCGACTCCGACGCCGGGGCCCTCGACCGCTTCGCGTCCGCGATCCGGAGCGTCCGGGTCAACCCGGCGGCCCTCGAGCTGTTCCAGGCGGCGAGCGAGACCGAGCTGGTCCGATCCCTCGAGCGACCGATCCCGGACGAGACCCGGCCCGTCTTCCGGCAGCATCTGATCGCCTTCGCGGAGCGGCGCGGGCGCTTCGTGGCCGAGACGGTGATCCGGACCCTGAGCGGCGAGGCCCGCAGCGTGGCGCTCCGATCGCGTCTCCCGAGCGCTGCCGGCGCACCGGATCTGGCTCTGATCAGCTTCGTCGACATCACCGATCGGCGGCGCGCGGAGCTGGAGCGAGACCGCTTCTTCGAGCTGTCCCTGGATCTCTCCTGCGCGCTGAGCGTGGAGGGTGCGCTGTTCGAGCAGGTCAACCCCGCCTTCGAGCGCATCCTGGGCTACGCGCCCGCCGAGCTGCACCGGCGGCCGTTCCTCGACCTCGTGCACTCCGACGATCTCCCCGCGACGCGACGCGCTCTCGAGGGCGTGCTGGAGGGAAAGCGCGCAGCGGAGATCGCGTGCCGCTGCCGGCACCGGGACGGCAGCCATCGCCGGATCGCCTGGCGCACGTCCCTGGACCCGGCCAGCGGTCGCCTCTACGCCGTCGGTCGCGACGAGACCGAGCGCGTGCGGGCCGAGGAAGCGCGGCGCCAGTCCGAGGCGATGCTCCGCTCGGTCACGGACAGCTCGCCCGACTTCATCGTGTTGGTTGATCGCGAGGCGCGGATCGCGTTCATCAACCGGGTCCTGCCCGAGCACTCCCTGGAGTCGGTCGTGGGCCGTCCCGTGTACGACTTCCTCCCCGAGTCGGAACGCCCGGTCGTGCGCAGGTCGATCGAGCGGGTGATCGCCTCCGGGGAGCCCGACCGCTACGAGACACGCTACGAGGCCCCCGGCGGGGAGGTCCGGATCTTCGAGTCGCGGGTGGCGCCGGTGACGAGGGACGGTGGCGTGGAGTCCCTGGTGGTCGTGGGGACGGACGTCACCTGGCGCCACGATCTCGTCTCCGCCCTCGAAGCGCGCAACGCGGAGCTGGAGCGCTTCAGCTACACGGTGTCCCACGACCTGAAGAGCCCGCTGATCAGCATCCGCGGCTTCCTCGGGCTGCTCGAGCGCGACGCGGCAGCCGGCGACCAGGCCCGGGTCCAGGACGACGTGGGGCGCATCCGCAGGGCGACCGAGACCATGCTGGAGCTGCTCGAAGGGCTCCTGGAGCTGTCCCGGATCGGACGCGTCGTCGATCCCTCGGAGCAGGTCGACTTCGCGCAGCTGGCCGCCGAGGCCGTCGCGGCGTGCCAGGAGAGGCTGGATGCCGAAGGCGTCTCGGTATCGATCGGGGAGTGCGGGCCGCCGCTCTGGGGCGATCGCCGCCGACTGCTCGAGGTGGTCCAGAACCTGCTCGACAACGCCGTCAAGCACTCGGGCGGGCGCAGGGCACGGGTGGAGATCGGGGCTCGGGGGGAGAGCCCTCCCACCTACTACGTGCGGGACGACGGAGTCGGCATCCACCCGTCGTACCACGACAAGGTCTTCGGGCTGTTCGAGCGCCTGGACAGCGCGTCCGAAGGGACCGGCATCGGCCTGGCGCTGGTCAAACGCATCGTCGAGGCCCACGGCGGCCGGGTCTGGGTGGAGTCGGAGGGGGACGGGAGAGGCGCCACGTTCTGCTTCACGATCCCGGCGGCCCAGACGGAGACCTGAGGCCCCCGACTACTCGTACAGGAGAGCCCGCAGCGCGGAGAGGATCGCATCGGCGTCGTCCGCGGCGCTGTCGTGACCGAAGCTCACCCGAAGCGTGCCCCGCTCGGCGGTCCCGATCGTCTCGTGGGCCCGGGGGGCGCAGTGGTGACCGGCCCGCACCGCGATCCCGTGCTCGCGGTCGAGCCGGCGCTCGATCTCCAGCGGCGCGAGCTGCTCGGCGGTGAAGGAGACCGTGAAGGTGCGCTCGGCGTTCCGGCCGCCGTAGACGGTGACTCCGGACATGTCGAGCAGCCCCGCCAGGAGGCGCTCCGCGGCGCTCCGGGCGCGGGCCCTGGCCGCCTCCCCATGCTCCCGGAGCCAGCGGACCCCCGCAGCCAGGCCGGCCGCCCCTGCCAGGTTGACCGAGCCCACGTCGCAGTAGGACGGGAACGGGCTGCGGACGGGGCCCTTCGTCGGCCCCAGGTCGCACGAGGCGGCTGGGCAGGCCAGCTCCACGCCCGGAGCCACGTACAGCCCGCCGATCCCCTGCGGCCCGAGCAGGGCCTTGTGGCCGGCGAAGGCCAGGACGTCGACCCCCGGGGCGGCGGCCAGAGGCACCACCAGGCCGGCGGTCTGGGCCGCGTCGATCACGGCGAGGGCGCCGTGGTCGTGCGCCAGGGCCACCAGCTCCCCGACGGGAAGCCGCTCACCCGTGACGTTGGAGGCCGCGGTGCAGGCCACGGCCCGGACCCGGCCGGCGCGGAGGCGGGCCTCGACGAACCCGAGGTCGATGGGCACACCCGGGGCGTACGGCGCGACGTCGAGTCGGACGCCGAGTCGCTCGAGCCCGCCGCGTATCGGCCGCGCGAGAGCGTGGTGCTCGAGGCCGCTCGTCACGATGCGGTCGCCGGGCGTCCAGGGCAGATCGCCCAGGGCCACGGCGAGGGCCGACGTGCAGCCGGGCGTCAGCAGCAGCCGCGACGGCTCCGGGATCCCCAGGAAGGCCGCCACCTCGGAGCGGGCGCTCTCCAGGCGGCGCGGCCAGTCGTCGGGGGGCGAGTCGTGGGCCTCGCGCTGGGCCGCGAGGACGGTGGGCAGCCGGGGCCAGCTCGTGCCCGCGTGATTCAGGTACAGCACGACGGCTCAGATCACTTCGCGGATGTAGTGGTCCCGGGCCAGGCGCCAGAAGACGACGAGGAACGCGGTCAGGGGAATCGCGAGGATCATCCCGGCCACCCCGCCCAGGGCCGAGCCCCAGAAGAAGATGGCCACGATGATCACCATGGGGTGCAGGCCGGTGCTGTCACCCATGATCTTGGGCGTCAGGACGTAGCCCTCGATCATCTGGACGACGGTGAACACGATCAGCACCGCCGCCATCCTGCCCAGGCCTCCGCCGTCCTGGAAGAACGAGAGGGGCAGCGCGAGCCCGAGGCCCACGATGCTCCCCAGGTAGGGGATGACGTTGAGGAAGCCCAGGGCGAGACCGATCAGGAATCCGTAGCGCAGCCCGACGATGGAGAAGCCGAGGGCGAAGAGCAGCCCCTGGAGGAAGGCGATCACCAGCTGGCCGCGGAAGAACGCCACCAGTATCTTGACGAACTCCTCGATCAGGTACAACAGGTTGCGCCGGGTCCCCGCCTTGAGGAAGGGGAACAGGCTCTCGGGGTTCCCGAGCTGCCCGGGCTCGGTGAGCAGGAAGAAGGCGAAGTAGACCGGGAGCATCGCCCAGGTGAAGATCGCTCCCACGCCGTGGAGGAAGCCCTTGCCCACCCAGACCGCCCCCCCACCCACCGAGACGAGCCCCTGGAGCAGAGTGGAGGCGTGCTCCTGCACGGCGGTCTGGACCCTCTCCCGGAGCCCGTAGCGCTCCAGGAACTCGATCACCCTGGGCCACCGCTCCTGCACCCAGGCCACGAGCCGCTCCCAGTAGTGGGGGAAGGAGGTCACGGCGCCCTCGGCCTGATCGACGATCAGGGTCCCGAAGGTCCAGGCGAAGACCGCCGCGGGCACGAGGATCGAGAGGAACACCGCCGCCACCGCCACCACGGGGGGCAGGCGCAGCCGGGAGCGCAGCCACGCATGGTAGGGCCGCACCACGAGGGCCAGCACCCCGGCCACGGCGAGAGGCAGGAAGACGTTCGCGAAGGCGGCGAAGAAGACCCCGACGAGATAGAACACACCCGCGATCGCACCGACGACCACGAGGCTCGCAACGATGGTGATCGCGGCGGCGACGGTGAGCTGTTGGCGCTCGCTGAGCTCGATCAAGGCCCTCACCGCCCCCGGCGGATCAGGTCTCGACCGGGACGGGGGCGCCCTGGCTCACGAGGTACTCGTGGAGGGCATCGCGCCACGAGCGCAAGGGCGTCAGGCCCAGGGCTCCGAAACGCTCCTTCGAGAGCACGGAGTGAGCGGGCCGGCGGGCCCGGGCGTCGAGGTCTTCGCTGCGGAGCTTCTTGACCTCGACGTCGAGACCCATCTGCTCCACCGCCGCCAGCGCCATGCCGTGCCAGTTGATCGCTCCGCCGTTGCTCACGTGGAAGACGCCCCGCGCGCTCTTGCCGATCATGTCGAGCAGTGCCCGGGCCAGGTCCGGCGTGTAGGTGGGTGAGAAGACCTGGTCCCCCACGACCATGAGCGGCCTTCCGGTGCGCGCCTTGGCCAGTATCCGCTCGATGAACGAGCCGCCCTTGATGCGGCTCCCCCCCGCGCCGAACAGGCCGCTGGTCCGGACGATCAGCTTCGGGCACTCGATCTGCTCGATCAGCTGCTCACCGGCGAGCTTGGTCGCACCGTAGACGTTGATGGGCCGGGTGGGGTCCTCCTCGGTGTAGGGCCTGTCGGCCGTGCCGTCGAAGACGTAGTCCGTCGAGACGTGGACGAACAGGGCTCCCGACTCGGCAGCCGCACGTGCCAGGTGCAGCGGGCCGCAGGCGTTCACCGCGAAGGCCTCGTGGGGGCTCGACTCCGCCCCGTCCACGTCGTTGAAGGCCGCGCAGTTGAAGATGACGTTGGGGCGCGCCCCCCGAATCACGCGAGCCACCGCGTCGCCGTCGCGGATGTCGAGCTCGCGGCTCCCTCCCGACCAGACGACCCTCTCCCCGAGCAGCCTCGCCAGCTCGCGGCC